>OBVS01000010.1_pt1 | contig 313970 bp, 292 predicted proteins | sample 1476211 | NCBI WGS metagenome assembly OBVS01 (sample SAMEA2580025, study PRJEB22360) | human gut metagenome | biome: human gut; feature: human-associated habitat; material: faeces | place: Denmark | collected 2008/2010 | reverse complement strand
ATCACGGTTACCGCCAATCCCATTCGTTGAGGAAAAGTTGCCCTGCCACATCGGCGGTTCCTTGTGCTAGTTCATCCGCTTGAGGCCCCATTTGAAAAGCAATTGCATCCAATTGTGCCCCTTCTTGATTCATTTGAAATTTCAGATGTGCATTATCTGCACCAATTTGCCGAATTTGCGTAGGCGTGATTTCCTTAAATACAAAAGTTGGCACAGTATTATCAGTCCCAAAAGGCGCCAAAATACGCAATTGATCAATAAAAGTAGTCGTTGCCTGCGAAACCGCTAAGCTCTCACTAATGAGCAACTCTTGTCCATTAGCCATATCAATTTGATTTTTTTCAATAAAGTGTGCCAAATGTTCTTGAACAAAAGGAATATTTTCAACAGGTAAAGTCATTCCCGCTGCCATATGATGCCCACCAAAATGAGTGAATTGCTCACGCACTTCGTTCAACGCCTCATAGAGATTCAATGCGCTAATGCTACGTCCAGAGCCTTTAGCGGTCGTACCAGATTCATCTATTGCTAAAATAATGGTTGGTTTCCCCGTTTCTTGCATAATGCGGCCCGCGACAATCCCTAAGACGCCTTCATGCCAGCCTTGTTTCGCTAAAATATGGACCGGCGCATTCGGGTCGATTAAATCCAGGGCTTCTTTGGCAATCGTCGTTACAATGTCTTTTCGTTCATTGTTTTGTTGATCGATATATTTAGCGATTTCCAGCGCTTGTTCTTCATCAAATGTAGTCATTAATTCAACACCTGGTGCGGCTTCCCCTAATCGACCTAACGCATTTAAACGAGGTCCGATGGTAAAGCCAATTGATTCTTCTGAAACAGCTTCCTTTTTCACACCCGCTTCTTGTAGTAAAACGTCTAAGCCAATTCGATCACCAGTTTGAATCATTTGAAGGCCCATTTTGACAAACGTTCTATTTTCATCGGTTAATGAAACCAAGTCAGCAATTGTCCCAATTGCTACCAAATCTAATAACTCAATTGGCAATTCACCAAGTAACGCAGTAGCGACTTTGAAAGCCACGCCGACACCAGCTAAATCTCCAAAAGGATAGTCTCCTTGCGGATGTCTAGGGTGGACAATCGCATAGGCTCCTGGTAATTGTTCAGGCAATTCATGATGGTCAGTAACGATTACATCTACTCCTTGTGCCATAGCGTAGTTAATTGCTTCATGTCCGGCTACACCATTATCAACGGTTACAATTAATTGGACTCCTTGTTCAATTTGTTCAGCAAATACGTCTTTATTAGGTCCATATCCATGAACAAAACGATTCGGTAGAAAGTACTGAACCATGCCACCGACTAATTCGATTGCTTCTTTCATAACCGTGGTACTAGTGATGCCATCTGCATCATAATCCCCATAGACAAGGATTTGTTCACCCGCTTCGACGGCTTGCTGGATGCGGGCTACCGCTTTCTCCATATCATGCATTAAGAACGGATCATAAATATCTTCGATAGTCGGATGTAGAAACTTACGTAATGCTTCTTCTGTCCGGATATTGCGGTGCCATAAAAGTTGGCCAATTAATGGATTAATTTCTTCTTTTTTTAATTGTTCTATAAATTCTACAGGTAATTCTGTCTTTGTCTGTAACTGCCATTGATAGTTTGATTTTTTCACGACGTCACTCCTAACCAAGTAATTATAGCAAAATTTTTCCAAAAACTAAAGAAAGCATTTTTTTAAATCTGAGAAAAAAACTGTGATATCTGTTAGATAAATAGCAGATATCACAGTTTTATTTTAAAAGAAACTTAGCGATAAAGTCTCTTCCTTATTTTTGTTCCTCTTCATTCACACGAGGTTTCACATAACGATCAATACGACTACCTGACACAGGCGTTGCGTCTACTTCTGTGTTTGATGTTTGTTCGTTGACCACTGGTTCTGCGACTTGTGGTGCTGCCGCTTGTTTGGCTTGCAAATCAGCCAATTGATTATCAAAAGAACGTTGAACTTTTTCCGTTTCTTCTTTGACTAATTTATCCATATCATTTTTATAAATATCCAACTCTTTTTGTACAGCTTTTAATTCCTTACGTTGGTTCCAAATGGTGGTTGTGGAGGTTAGTAATCCAACTAGTGCGCCAATAATTGCAGAACCTAAAATAATTAAGATTAACGGTCCACTAATTTTAGTAAAACCAAAGTTTACTGGAACAGCTTGATTATTTAAAACAGCAAAAATAACAACAATTAAGACCAACACAAGGCCCAAAATAACACGCCATTGATTTTTCATGACTTGATCGACTCCTTTATTTTTTATTTAAAATATTTCCCGCTATGAAATCTCCTAAATGTGGAAACAATGTATAAAAGCGGGCAGCCGCTTCCATGACAAACGGACGATTAATCTCACGTCGAGAAGTCCCCATACTCCCAACCACTTCTTTCGCTAATTTCGTAGGGTCTAAAACAATTTTATCCACCGCAGCTAGATAAGTGCCTGTCGGGTCCGCTTTATCAAAGAATTCTGTTTGGATTGGTCCTGGATTGACAGTCGTTACTGCTACACCCAACGGTTTCAATTCTAAACGTAAAGCATTTGAAAAACCTAACACAGCAAATTTCGTTGCAGAATAAACGGTTGATTTAGCTGTAGCCATCTTCCCAGCCATTGAAGCAACGTTGATAATATGTCCTTGCCCAGCTTCAATCATTTTAATAGCTACTTTTTGAGTAAACGTCATCATTCCTAAAACGTTGACATCAAACATTTGGCGTGCAACAGCCAAGTCAATTTCAACAAAATTTTCAAACAAGCCAAAACCAGCATTGTTGACTAAAACATCGATAGGACCAACTTCTGCTGAAATAGCTTCAACCACACGTTCAACACTTTCTGGATCGGCAATATCTAATTGATAAGAAAATGCTTCTCGTCCGCTTAAAACAGCACACTGCTCGCGAACTTTACCAATCAAATTAATTCTGCGGGCGCAGACAACGACGACCGCCCCTTGTTTAGCTGCTTCATAACAAATTTGTTCACCTAAACCAGCTGAACCTCCAGTTACGACAACGACTTTATTTGTTAAATCCATCTAAGCTCCTCCTTCATTGGCAAATGGAATCTCAATGATATCCATATCTTTTACGATTTTTGTATTGGGGAAAATTTCTTGGGCTTCTTCTTGAAGCTGATAGGCCTCTTTGGTTAAATAACGGGCACTAATATGCGTTAAGATAAGTTGTTTTACTTGCGCTTCTTTTGCAACTTCAGCTGCTTGTTGACTGGTTGAGTGGAAGTAGGCTTTTGCCATTTTTGCTTCGTGTTTATTAAACGTACTTTCATGGACTAAAACATCCGCTCGTCGTGCTAAGGTTACGCTATTTTTAGTTTTGCGAGTGTCTCCTAAAATCGTCACGATTCGTCCAGGTTTACGCTCTCCCACAAACGCTTGTCCATTAATTTCCTGTCCATCAAAAACAATCGTTTCACCACGTTTGAGTTTGCCATACAACGGCCCAGAAGGAATCCCTAAAGCTTGAAGTTTCTCTACTTGTAATTCTCCTTCATGCGCTGCTTCCTCAATTCGATAGCCAAAGCTCGTGATGCCATGGTCCAAGATATTACAGCGAACAGTGAATTGTTTATCTTTAAAAATAACGTCATTTTCTTTTGTTAATTCAATAAATTTCAGTGGATAGGACAACCGCGATTGCGAGACCCGTAAAGAAGTCTTGACAAAGTCAGCAACCCCAACTGGTCCATAGATTTCTAAAGGTTCTGTCCCGCCCTGAAAAGAACGACTACTTAACAAACCAGGTAAACCAAAAATATGATCCCCATGTAAATGTGTAATAAAAATCTTTTCAATTTTTCTTGGGCGAATACTACTTTTTAAAATTTGCAATTGAGTCCCTTCACCACAATCGAAGAGCCAAACTGCATTTCGTTCATCTAATAATTTCAACGCAATTCCTGTGACATTGCGATGTTTTGCTGGTACACCAGCGCCTGTTCCTAAAAATTGTATTTCCATCTGCTACCATACTTTCTTTTAAACTTCCTTTTTATTTTAGAAGAAGTTTGCTCCTTTAGCAAATAATAATTTATCTATTTTCTCAAAGTTTTCTTCTTAGTTTACCGTATTTTACGATAAAATAACAAAAAATTAGCAAACTACCATAAAAAACCGTGATTTCTTAGTATTTTAAAAGACTGTTTCCCTTTATTCAGAAAACAGTCTTTGCTCCTTATTCTTCTTTCGATGTCGCTTCTTTATGTTGTTCTTTTTTTGCTTGCCACGATTGTTTCGCTTCATTTGCAACTTCGTTCGCATCGTTAATTTCTTGTTGGACTTCCTCTAAATCAAGCCGCGTGATTTCGCCACCTAAGTCAAACATAACCAATTGGTTGAGCGGACGGTTGTCTTCTTCTTCTGCAATTAATAATAATCCCGTTTGTCCTTCATCAATCTTTTGAATCACATGTTCAAAAACCGTTTGTGCTTCTTGAATTTCTTTGGCGTCTTTGCTTGCACCATACATACTTCCAGCAAACCAGCCAAAAAGAATGCCCAGAGGACCACCTAATATGCCTACTAGCATCCCAATCATGCTATCTTTTGATGTATGATTGTTGCCTGTAAAATCGATAAAATCATTGATTTTAAATTGATGCTGGCCATCATTAACATGCGTAACAACCGCCATTTGCTCACCTTTAAGCTGTCTTTCTGCCTGCATCTTTTTTATTTCGGAAAATGCTTGGTACGATTTACTTTCAATATCAAAGTTCATAATGATAATTCGTTTTGCCATACAAATCGCTCCTTTATTCTGGATACATCTATTTTAGCAAGAAAGGCCTGTCTCTAGCAATGAAAACTTTTTGGTTATGTATAAAAAAAGAAGATAGCTAGGCTACCTCCTTGTTAATGCTTATTTACCATCAAGAATATTTAAGCGGACCTTTTTCGGACCATCGATACGTACACTATAAACAATTGTCCGAATTGCTTTTGCAACACGCCCTTGTTTACCAATGATACGTCCAATATCTTCTTTGGCCACAGTCAAATTATACTCGAGGAAATCAGTTGATTCCTCAATTTCTAATGAGACTGCTTCAGGTTGACTGACTAACGGACGGACAATAGTTAAAATTAACTCTTTCACATCTGCCATATTCAATCACCTTATTTCTTAACGTTTTTAGCTTCATGATGTTTTTTCATAACGCCTTCTTTTGAAAGGATGTTACGAACTGTATCAGAAGGTTGCGCACCTTTAGATAACCAATCTAAAACTAAATCTTCTTTTAAAACTACTTCTGCAGGGTCTTTCAAAGGGTTGTAAGTACCTACAGTTTCGATGAAACGTCCATCACGAGGAGAACGAGAATCAGCTACTACAATACGGTAAAAAGGACTCTTTTTAGAACCCATACGTTTTAAACGAATTTTAACTGCCATTATTAAATACACCTCCATTAACTTAATCACAAGAGTTAGTTTAACAGATTAACAACAACCTGTAAAGAGTTTTTTCTTGACACCTTTACTTTTTTTCAATTTTTTTAGCCAATTTGCAGGAAAACAAACGAAATAATGAAGAATTTTTACAAAATTTGATAATAGTTGTACTGGTTTCTCACTTGAAAGCCTTCTGTTTGATAGAGATGAAGCGCTGCTTGATTTTCTGTTTCAACTTCTAAAAAAATAGTCGCTGAAGCTGAATTTTCTAAAATCATTCGGAGCGCAGACTGTAACACTTGACGGCCAAGACCGCGACCTCGTTGCGTTTTTGTCACAACAAAGCCATAAATCCCCCATTCGTTTTCAAAATGATCCAAACGTAGCGTGGCTAAAAGTTGATTGTTTTCTTTATAAATAAGTGTTCGTTGAAGGTCCTCCGGCAAAGGCGTACCTTCGAGTAACCTAGCCAAGGAATCCAAATCAGCCACTTGTGGTCGGAGAAGTGTCAGCTTCGCCAACGCCTGTGAGTAAGTTTCTCTTTGAAAAACCAGATACTGTTCTGAAAAAGCTGGCAGAATCCCTTGTCTATTAAAATAATTCAGGCCAACAGATTGCTTGTCGTCCATCACGAGAAAGACTTCTTTCATTCCCCACAAAGCTGCTTGCTTTTCGAGTTCTTGAACAAGTTCTTCAAAAAATGGTCCTACATTTGGCGCAACAATCGTCGCTTCCAAGGTTTCCCCATCAAAACAATACCCTACGATATATGCTTGAATGGTTTGTTCCTTCCTGTATAAACCATAATAAGTATAAGCTGATTCCTCAGGAAATGTTTGTTCCAATTTATAAAAAGTTCCTTGTTTAATCATTTCCTTGTTTTTTAATTCAGTCAATGTTTGTTTCTCCAACGGTGTTAACTGTCGGCGCCAATTTATTTTTTTATTCAAGCAGTTGCTCCTTTACTCATCCTTTTACTAGCTATTATACGTGAAGTTACGAAGTTCAACAATGTACAAGGATAAAACGTTTGCGCTTTTTTTGGAAAAGTACTATCATAAAGTAAGTAAAAGAAAAATGGAGGGATTTACATGACAAAAAAAATTGGTATTTTTGTAGGGAGTTTAAGAAAAGATTCATTTAACAAATTGGTAGCAAAAACAATGGCGGACTTATTTCCAGCTGATTTCGAACCTGTTTTTATTAACATTGGTGATTTAGAATTATACAATCAAGATTTGGATGATGAAGGAACCCCCACCGAAGCTTGGACAACTTTCCGTGAAGAAGTTAAACAAGTAGATGGCGTAATGTTTGTAACACCAGAATATAACCGTTCAGTACCAGCTGTTTTAAAAAATGCATTGGATGTCGGTTCACGTCCGTATGGCGAAAGCGTTTGGGATAAAAAACCAGGACTTGTGGTGAGTGTTTCACCAGGTGCAATTAGCGGATTTGGTGCGAACCATCATTTAAGACAATCATTAGTCTTCTTAAATGTTCCAACTTTACAACAACCTGAAGCCTATATTGGCGGTATTACGAACTTAATTGGTGAAGATGGTAAAATTATTGATGGCACTGTTGGTTTCTTACAATCAATTGTAGATGCTTACGTGGATTTCTTTAATCGCTTAACTGCCTAATTGAATCAATCGAGAAAAAGTGAGGCAACTTTTTACAGGTTGTCTCACTTTTTTTATTTTTTTGCTTGACCCTCTCGTTACGTAAAGGTTTATGATAGATTTTGTCAGGAGGAATGAATGATGGAATATACAATTAAAAAAATGGCTTCACTATCTGGCGTCAGTGCACGGACGTTACGATATTATGATGAAATTGGTCTTCTTCAACCAGCCAGAATTAATTCTTCTGGTTATCGAATTTACGGGCAAGCCGAGGTGAATCGTTTGCAACAAATTCTTTTTTACCGTGAATTGGATCTGAAACTAGATGAAATTAAAGAAATTTTGGAGCAACCTGACTTTAATGTTGAACAGGCTTTATACGAGCATCAACAAAAGCTATTGGAAAAGCGCAATGAAATTGATCGTCTTTTAGCCTCTGTTCAACAAACCTTACACCATTACAAAGGAGAGATAAACATGTCAGATCAGCAAAAATTCGAAGCATTCAAACAACAACGAGTTCAAGAAAACGAAGAAAAATATGGTAAAGAGATTCGGGAAAAATATGGCAACGAAACGATTGAACAAGCCAACAAAAAATATTTAAACTTGACGGAAAAAGACATGCAAGCAATGCAGAACGTGGAAAAAGATTTATTTTCTAAGTTAGCCATGTATCAAAAATCACCCAAGTTGACTAGCCAACTTGCGCAAGAAATTTTCCAATTACACAAAGATTGGTTAATGTACTCTTGGTCAAGCTATTCGCCAGAAGCACACAAAGGGTTAGGCCTTATGTATGTTGGCGATGAACGATTTACGTCATATTATGAACAACACGGTGCTGGTTTTGCCGAAGCGTTAAACGCAATTATCCAAAACTACGCTTAAACAGAAAGTGCGCCATTAGTCTCTTCGACTGATGGCGCACTTTCTGTTTCTTCCAATAATTAACTAAAGCCTGTTTATCTTTTTTTCTTTTTCTTCTTTTTGTTTTTCTTCATCATACGATTCATGGCCATTTTACCTAGCTTGCCTTTAACGCCGCCACCTAGCATTTGATCCATACCAGGAATGTTCATATCCCCTTTTGACATTTGTTGCATCATTTTTTTGGATTCTTTAAATTGTTTAATCATACGATTGACTTCAACCACACTATTTCCTGAACCAGCTGCAATTCTGCGGCGGCGACTAGGATTTAATAGATCAGGATTTTCACGTTCTGCAGGGGTCATTGATAAGACCATCGCCCGTTTCCGTGCCACATCTTTTGGATCGACTTTGACATTTTCAATACCAGGCATGTTACTCATTCCAGGGATCATTTTTAATAAGTCTTCAATCGGTCCCATGCCCATAACTTGATCCAATTGCTCAATGAAATCGTTAAAGTCAAAACTGTTTTCTTTCATTTTTTGAGCAAGTTCTTCTGCTTTTTTCTCATCGTAATCTTGTTGCGCTTTTTCAATTAGCGTCAACATGTCCCCCATACCTAGGATACGACTCGACATACGATCGGGATGGAAAATTTCTAAATCGGTTAATTTTTCACCAGAACCGACAAATTTAATCGGAGCGCCCGTTACTGCCCGAATTGACAGCGCAGCCCCCCCACGAGTATCGCCGTCCATTTTGGTAATAACAACCCCAGTAATTCCAAGCTGTTCATTAAAACTATCTGCAACGTTGACAGCATCTTGCCCCGTCATCGCATCAACAACTAACAGAATTTCATTGGGATTAGCCAACTCTTTAATTTGTTTCAATTCGTCCATTAAAGCTTCGTCAATGTGTAAACGGCCGGCCGTATCAATTAAGACATAATCATTTTTCTTTTCTTTTGCTAACGCTAACCCTTGACGAACAATTTCCACTGGATTAGCATCGGTTCCCATATCAAAAACGGGAACTTCTAATTGTTGACCTAAAACCTTCAACTGATCAATCGCTGCTGGACGATAAACGTCACCAGCGATTAAAAGCGGACGAGCGTTTTCAGTTTTCATTAAGTGTTTAGCTAATTTACCAGTAAAAGTTGTTTTACCAGCCCCTTGTAACCCTGTCATCATAATCACTGTCGGGATTTTTGGAGATTTATTCAGTTCAACCGTTTCTGAACCTAACGTTTTCGTTAATTCTTCATCAACAATTTTTACAATTTGTTGGGCTGGTGATAAGCTTTCTAATACTTCGACTCCTACTGCCCGTTCTCTGACACGTTTTGTGAAATCTTTGACCACTTGTAAATTAACGTCGGCTTCTAATAAAGCCAAACGGATTTCTCGCATCATTTCTTTTACGTCGGCTTCGGAAACTTTTCCCTTACGACGGATTTTACTCATTGCCTGTTGTAGGCGGTTTGTTAAACTCTCAAAAGCCATAGTTTCATTCCTCTATTTCTTGAATTTGTTCAATATATTTTTTGATTTCACTATCTTTGGGATAAGTTTCTTGAACATACTGCTGTAGTTGTTCAAGATATTCTTTCCGTACAACATAGTTTGAATAAAGATGTAACTTTTTTTCGTATTCTTCTAAAATTTTTTCGGTTCGTTTAATGTTATCATAAACCGCTTGGCGACTAACCTCATATTCTTCCGCAATTTCTCCTAAAGAAAAGTCATCAGCATAGTAAAGCTCCATATAATTCATCTGCTTTTCCGTTAATAATGTCGAATAAAATTCAAATAACGCATTCATGCGGTTTGTTTTTTCCATTTCCATGAGCCGTGCTCCCATCTTCAATCCCTTATAGGTTACCGATTTCATAGGGAATAGTCAATCTTTTTTTACTAAGTTTTTACCTTTTAAAAAGAAATGTCCGCAAGTTGCCATGTTTCTTCAGAATAAACGGTCATTCCTTGTTGAATAAAATAAGCAGTTGCGACTCCAACTCCAGCTTTTTTAATGCCAGAAAATTGTCCATCATAAATCAGCTGGCTGCCACAGCTGGGACTTTTTTCTTTCAAAATCAAGGTTGTAATTTGTTGGGCTTTTAATTTTTGATACGCGCGCTGTGCCCCTGCTTTAAACGCCTCAGTGACATCTTCCCCATTATCCGTATATACATAAGCAGTATTCGCCCAAACATCAAAGCCGTCCCCGCCAATGATTTCTGCTGGCGGACGTGGAATGGGCAACTCTCCTAAAACTTCGGGACAAATCATTATTGCTTTTCCATTAGTTACAAGTTGTTTTAACGCTTCTTGTTCTTGAGATTTTCCATCGTAACGGCAACAAATCCCACCTAAGCAACTACTAATACCAATCATTCGCTTCTCCTCATTTCATTTCTCTATTATACCATGAGTTGACTTTTCTCAAAAGTAGCATTCTCGCTTACTTTAAAGTACGTTCTTCCTCTAAAAATATGTTAAACTAACAATAGTGAAATATACACTTATTTTCAGAAATTTCTTGAAGGAGTTATGTAAATGAAAAAAGTTCTTGTCGTCGATGATGAACCATCGATTTTAACTTTGTTAACCTTTAATTTGGAAAAAGAAGGCTATCAGGTGACTACTTCCGAAAATGGTAAAAACGGCTTCGAATTAGCTTTGTCTAATCAATATGATTTTATAATTTTAGATGTAATGCTTCCTGGTATGGATGGCTTAGAAATTACCAAAGCACTTCGTCGAGAAAAAATTGACACGCCTATTTTGATTTTAACTGCCAAAGATGAACAAGTAGATAAAATCATCGGCTTAGAAATTGGGGCAGATGATTATTTAACAAAACCTTTTAGTCCCAGAGAAGTCCTAGCACGCATGAAAGCTATTTTTCGTCGTTTAAAACCTACCACGACCGAACCGCTTCAAGAGGACACACCTAAAGCTCCGCTTGTGATTGGCGAGATTCGTGTGGATGAACAAAATTATGAAGTCTTTGTGCGCAATCAGCCCATTGAACTAACACCGAAAGAATTTGAATTACTCGTTTACTTTATGAAACGCAAAGATCGGGTCATTAATCGGGAAACCTTGTTGGAACGAATTTGGCAATATGACTTCGCTGGACAAAGTCGCATCGTCGATGTCCACATTAGTCATTTACGTGATAAAATCGAGCCCGATCCCAAACGGCCCGTTTACTTAGTAACTGTCCGTGGCTTTGGCTACCGTTTTCAGGAGCCAAAACGATGAAAAAGAGACTGCGGATTGAATATTTTTTAGTTGCGGCAGTCATGCTTTTATTATTTGTCGGGAGTATTGCAGCGACCAATTTTTTCTTTCAAAAAGAAATGGTTGCTCAGCAAGAAACCTATTTAAGAAGAAAAAATACCCTTTTAACAGACCAGTTGCCCCCTTCCGTTTTCGAAAAAGGGCAACTGACAAACCAACAACAACTCCTTGTCACCCATGCGTTAGATGATGCAGAAGAACGGGTAACTTTGTTGCAAAAAAATGGTACCGTCTTTTTTGACAGCAGCCAAAATGAACCGCTAGAGTCGCACAAAAAACGACCTGAAATCGCTGCGGTTCTATCAGGAGCTACCTATGGTTCAGCTTTACGAAAGAGTAAAACGTTAAATAAAGAACTTCTGTACGTTGCCACGCCTGTTTTAAAATCAGGAGAAATCATTGGTATTATTCGGATTTCGGAACAAACCGCGCTATTTTCTAAAAATATCCAATCTTTTCGTCGCTATATTATCTTTACATTTGGCATCTTGTTCCTACTAATTACCTTGTTTATCTTTTTATTGTTACGGCAAAAAAATCAACCGCTAGTGACTGTCTTACCGATTCTGAAACGAATGCTTAAACATCCAGATGAAAATCGATCCATTATCCAGCAATCTTCTGAATGGAATGAACTTTACGAAACTATTAACTTACTGAGTCAACAAGTAAGTCAAACGTATAAAGCGTATACGTCTGCGGATGAGCAATTTCACGAACTTTTAGATGAGTTGATGATTGGTGTCTTTATCATTGATACGCAAGGACGGCTTCGTCTGTTGAACCCTAAAATGCAGGAAATGTTAGGACTCTCTGCTAAAAATATGCAAAGCAATTATCTTGAAGTGATTCAAGACGCCGATTTGATTCATTTAATCCATCAAGTCGTCGCTGAAAAAAACAGCTTACATCAAGAAATCACTGTGACACAGGGACCAACACCTTTACGCTTAGATCTTTCTCTTCGTTACTTGGATGATCAAAGTGCCAATGATTATCAAGTGTTAGGAATTGCCTATGATTTAACGCGCGTTCGCCAACTAGAAAAAATGCAAAAAGATTTTGTATCAAACGTGTCTCATGAATTAAAAACGCCTGTCACTTCTCTTTTGGGCTTTACCGAGACACTCATAGACGGTGCCAAAGAAGATCCGGAAGTCCTTAATCAATTTTTGCACATCATGCAAAAAGATGCCCAGCGTCTGCAACAATTAATTCAAGAAATTTTAGAACTTTCTCGGGGCAGCGCGACAATTCCTTATGCAGAACAAGAAATTACTTTAGAAAAATTTATTACAGAAATTCTCGGTTCTTATCAGCAACAATTGGCAGCAAAACAGCTGAAAACAGTCGTTCATGGTCTGCCAGAGAGCCAGTTTTTCACCAAATACGAATTGTTTTATCCAATCGTGAAGAATCTAATTGAAAATGCCATTCAGTATTCCCAAGAAAATGGTCAGATTACTATTTCTTATGCTATAGAAAATCAGCAATTACGTTTATCTGTTCAAGATACTGGCATTGGCATTAGTCAAAAAGACCAAGAACGGATCTTTGAACGGTTCTATCGTGTCGATAAAGCACGTAGCCGTCATTCTGGTGGCACCGGTCTAGGTCTAGCTATTGTCCAAAATTACACAGAATTATTAGGCGGTAAAATCGCCATTGATAGTCACTTAGGCTTAGGGACCACTTTTACAATCACCTTGCCTTTAACAAAAAAAGAAGCCTAAAAAAACTCAGCCAATCCTGTTTATTGGCTGAGTTTTTTTGTTTATTTTTCAGTTACTTTTCCATTTACATCACGTTCTACTTGCATATCTGTGATGGCTAAATAACCTAAGTCTTTGACAATTGTTTTTTGAACATCATCGGTGACCATATAGTCTAAGAAGGCTTTTACATCTTTATTAGGCTCCCCTTTTGTATACATATGTTCATAAGACCAGATTTTCCATGAATTGTCTTTCACGTGTTCTTCTTTTGGTTCAACACCATCAATGCTTAAGGCAACGGTGGAATCATCCATATAAGAAAAAGCTAAATAGCTGATTGCTCCTGGTGTTTGTTCAACAATTTTACGAACTGTTCCCGAAGAATCTTGTTCTTGTGATTGAACTGGTTTAGCTCCATCTAAGCCCCATTTTTCAAATGTTGCTCGGGTGCCACTTCCGTTTGCGCGGTTTATTACGACGATTTCTTGATCTTTGCCGCCCACTTCTTTCCAGTTTTTGACTTTGCCAGTAAAGACATCAATCAATTGTTGCTTCGTTAAATTCTTCACGCCGACTTCTTTGTTGACCACTGGTCCCATACCGACCACGGCCACCCGATGATCGACTAATTTAGAGGCATCCACGCCATCTTTCTCTTCGGCAAACACATCGGAATTTCCAATGGTCACTGCGCCATCTGCAACTTGCGAAAGTCCTGTTCCGCTGCCGCCACCTTGGACAGAAACTGTATAATTAGGATGTTCTTGTGTAAATTGATCTTTCGCAGCATCTACTAACGGTTGTAAAGCGGTGGAACCAACAGCGACAATTTTAACTGGTTTGTTACTATCCGCTTCGCTGGATTTTTCAGTTGTGCCTCCTTGAGCTCCGCACCCAGTTAATAATAACCCTAGACTCAGCATAGTTGCTGCAATTACACGTTTTTTCATCTTTGCACTTCCTTTTCAATTAGTTACAAGTTTAGTCTACCAAGACTCTGTTAATTCTGTTTCAATTAAATGTAAATAAAAGGTAAAGGTGTGTAAAGAATCTATAAAGGCTAGTGCGTTACGCGTTGTGTCGCCATGTAATGTGCAATTCGTTCCATGGCCGTTGTTAATTTATCCATATCGGACGCATAACTAATTCGGACGTATCCTTCTGCTTCTGGGCCAAAAGAAATACCTGGAATCAACGCTACTGCTTCTTTTTGCGCTAAATCAATACAAAATTTCATAGAATCTTGTTCATAACCAGTAGGAATCTTAGCAAAAATATAAAAGGCGCCATTTGGACGTGCAACCTCAAACCCCAATTGAGTCATCTGTTCATAAACAAAATCGCGCCGTTTCCGATACTCTTCTTTCATAATTTCAGCATCATGCATTCCTTCGATTAAGGCACGAACAGCCGCTTTTTGAGACACTGTTGCAGCCGCAGTAACTAAATACTGATGAACTTTAATGATCTCCGCTGTTAAAATCGCTGGTGCAAAAATAAAGCCAATCCGCCAGCCTGTCATGGCATGTGATTTCGACAAACCGTTAATTAAAATCGTTTGGTCACGTAACATTTCAGCAATCGAAACATGACTCTCATCATAAGTTAACTCACTATAAATTTCATCGCTAATCACAAAAATGTCGTATTTTTTTAGAACATCAGCAATTGCTTGCAACTCTTGGCGGTTATAGGTGACACCAGTTGGGTTGCTAGGATAATTTAAAATAATTGCTTTGACTTGTTCCCCATGCTCGGCCATTGCCGCTTCAATCATTTCAGGGGTCAAGACAAAATCATTGTCTCGTGTATCCAAATATACCGGTTCCGCCCCCGCCAATGTAATAATTGGTTCATACCCTGGGTAAATAGGTGCTGGCAATAGCACTTTGTCACCTTGTTCTAAAATTGCTAATAACGAAGCTGAAATCGCTTCTGTTGCTCCAACTGTTACTAAAATTTCTGTCCCAGGCTGGTAAGTCAAATGGTACTTTTCTTTCATAAAATAAGCGGCTGCTTCACGGACATCTAATAAACCAGACATCCCTGTATAATGAGAAAAATTCGCATCAATTGCTTCTTTGGCTGCTTTTTTGACATGCTCAGGTGTGTTAAAATCCGGCTCTCCTAGCGTTAATTTTAAAATACCTTCAATTCCTGAGACTTGTTCGTCAAATTGACGAATTAAAGAAACAGCAATTTTATTTACTTGACGATTAAAACGATTGGTTAAATCCATTTAGCTTCACTCCTTCAGTTGACGTTATAGTAGCACAAATTGACCGTAAAATGAATGATTTTCTCATTGTTTCGCTAGATTTTTATTATAAATATCTCAAAAAAACGACAGAGAAGAAAATAGGAGAACTTTGTCCTTTTCAACAAAGTTCTCCTATTTATTTATTTTTCGAAACGCCATGTCCGAATTTCAAACGGACGTAATGGTGCATCAACTTCTATCGCTGGTGTCAACGGTTCTTCTAATACATTTGTTAAACAAGTCGCTGGTTGTGTCTCTTTGTGAAGTTCACAAGGAATATTTTGCGCTGTTAGATTAAAGCCACGAACGACTAAATGATTTGTTTGCTCTTGACGTTTAACGGCTGTCCAACCAATTGGTCCTTCTGCCGTTGTCAAATAGACATGGTTCGGTGCTAGTTTACCTTCATGACGCGTAGTAGTAGCTGCAGTAAAAGGAATTTGTGCACTATAGGCTTGTTGATACGTAGCAAAGCGTTCTTCTGGTTTTCCATGCAATGACAAACCATATTTAAAGGTATATTCTCCTTGGCATTGTGCTTCTGGTGTCGCAAAATAGCCCCAATCACCTAGTTCGCCAACACAACGAATTAATGTGACCGCAATGGTTCCATCTGCCAATACTTCATACTCATTTAAGCCTTCATTGAAGATAGTCACGCCTTTATTTTGGTCATGAACATTCACAAACGCTTGTTGGTGCTGCGGGTTTGTTGGATTTTCCCATGCGTCGCTTACTTGATTTGGTCGTGTCACGACTTCATAAATACTATCCGCTTCGTGTGTTTCTGTGACCATGCCAGTTGGGAAAAGCACGCGTAAACGATGATCTTTGATTTGATTATTAATGGTTGTTTCAAAGAATAATTGGTTACTTTCTTTGATCATTGTAACCACTGTCGTTATTTCGAACGGGCGAAGCGTCGTTGAACGTTGTGCTTGGCGTTCTCTAAACTCACGAACAGCCTTTTGTTCTTCTTCTAATCGTTCATCTGCTGAAACTGGTAACATGACGGTTTGTTTAATTTGATAACTTGCTTTTACAGGGGAATTTTCTTTATTCGTAATTTCAGCCGTTACATTTTCGGTTGTAATTCCTTGGTCTTCGGTCGGTTTGAAAAAGATATATTCATTCCCAATGTCGCCAGTATCTTCAAATGTTAACAATTTTGAAAATGTTTCTCCTGTTTTTTTGTCAGCAATGGTTAAGCTACCATTGTTTTCAATTTTCACTTGAATAAATTCGTTTTCCATTTCATTTGTTGCTGGTTGAGCCAAAAGACTTCCTTCAAAAGCTTTCGTTTTTCCTTGAATCAATGCAAAGCTATCCCAAGAGAATGGCGCCATTTCTTTGACAGATAATTCGACCGTTAAGTATTTAGCCATGTACGGTTGACGGAAAGCATCTTTAGGTAAATCGTAACCAAAACGAACATCTTCTTTGACAATACGGCTTGCAACGGCTTTTCCAGTTGGATCAATCACTTGATAATCTGGGGTGGCTTTTTGTTTTAATTCATGATAAAGATCTTCAGGTTTTCCTGTATAAAATGGCAATCGTTCAATCTCCACTTCCACAGTGACAACCTCCGTTTTCTGATAGCCACTAGTATTAAATAAAACAAACGGGTGCGCTTTTTCTGGGAAAACACTTGTATCAATTGCTTCTGTTAATTGTCGTGTTGCTTCATCTGCTAAGAAATGCCCGACATCATTGGCATTTTCAAAGCGAGTCATCATGCCTCGGTGAACCTCGTCGACAGAACAGCCACAAATACTATCGTGCGGATGGTTTTGAAGCAATGTTTTCCAAGCATAATCAAATTGGTCATGTGGGTAGTCGCCAGTTACTTCGTAAGCCATCGCTGCTAAAGGTTCTGCGATATTTTCTAATTGGCGTTGGACTTTTGTGTTCCACTGTTTTAAATAGACGCGAGCAGAAGAAGTATTGGCTAATGTGTACCAGCCGTCCGTTTCTTGACTCGTTAATTCGCCTGTTACTGTTCCTAAATCTTCTGGTAACTCCTCTTGAACAGCTTTCAAATAGTCATCGAAATTGGAATGAATAAATTCATATTCTGGGAATAGTTCATTGGCTAAAGCGATGGCCTTAGTAATATCTCTTTGTACCGGTTGGTGGTCGACCCCATTCATCATTAATAAATGGTTTGTGGAAGCGTAACGTTCCACATCAGCCAATTTTTGTTTCCAAAAAGCGATTGCCGCTTCTTTTTCTGAAGGAATTTCGTTCCCGTTACTATACCAGTTTGCAAAAAGCAAGCCGAAAATTTTGGTTTGGTCCGGACCTTCCCACCACATTTCAGAATATTGTGAGCTATAGTCGCTTTCTAAGACTTGATTATCAAAGCCAATCGGTTTCACCCCGCGTCCAAAGGCAGCCGCAGGCAGATTTGCTAATTGCATCATTTGAGGCGTTTGACCCATGTTACCAAATGTATCCGGGAAGTAACCTAATTGAACTGGTGCTCCCCATTTTTGACTTTCTAAATGCCCAATCAGCATGTTTCGAACATTGGATTCAGAGCTAATTAAAAAGTCATCTTGTAAAATATAAAATGGTCCGATTTTTAGTTTGCCTGCTTGGACAGCTTTTTTCACGGCTTCTTTTTTCTCTGGGCGAACTTGTAAATAGTCGTCTAAGATAATCGTTTGTCCATCTAAATGGAAACTGTTAAACTCTGGATCATTTTCAATTAAATCTAATACATTATCCACTAATTCAATTAAGCGCATATGATGTTCTTCATAAGGAAGATACCATTCACGATCCCAATGACTATGGGAAACAATATAGACTTTTTTCTTTGTCATCACTTTTCCTCCTATTTTTCCACTCGGATGTCAAAATAATCCATAACTAATTCACAAAACATCATATTAGCCCATGAAAACCATTCTCTTGTATAATTTTCAGGATTATCTACGTCAAAACCTTCATGCATCAAATGAGTCCCCGCATCTGTGGCAACTAATAAATCTAAAATCCGTTCTTTTTCTGCTTTATCTTTGGTTGTCATTCCTTCCATTGCTAAAGCAATCGGCCACACGTAATTTTCTGGTGTATGCGAGCTACCAATCCCTTTCGCGTATTTACCTTCATAGAAGTAAGGATTTTCTTTACTTAATAAGGTTTGACGGGTTGTTAAATATTGTTCATCCTCTGTTGAACAATAACCCAGATAAGGGGCTGCTACTAAATTGGGAACATTACTGTCATCCATCACGCTTGCATTGCCTAAGCCATCCACTTCATACGCATAAATCGTTTCGTTATTTTGATTTTTTGTTCGTCCAAATGTTTGAATGCCTTCTTCAATCTCTTCTTGTAATTTTTTAGCAATCGCCACAATCGTAGCATCTTCTAAAACATCAGAGAAAATTTCTTGAATATAGCCTAAAATTACAACTGCAAACATGTTAGAAGGAACTAAGTAACCATATTGGCAGGCATCATCACTAGGACGGAAGCCTGACCATGTCATCCCTGTTTTGCCAACTGGTGTTCCTTTCCCTGCTTCAACCAACGTATCTTCTTGACGCCACGTATCTCGTTCAAATAAATAAGGTGACTGTGCGTGATCTTGTTCTGTTGTAAAAACGTTGAGAATTTTTTTGACGCCTTCCACAAAGTCTGAATTAAATTGTTCGGTCATCCCAGTATTTTTATAAAGTAAATAGGCTAATTGGACCGGGTAACATAATGAATCAATTTCATATTTCCGTTCCCAAATCCAGCCATTCATTTCTGTCTTATCAGTTTGATGGCCTGCATGATTATCTGTTTCATTAAACGCATTGGCATAAGGATCAATGCAAATATAACGAAACTGGCGCTTAACCAACCCAGCAATCATTTGAGCAAGGTCTTCGTCTTCTTTCGCAATCACTAAATAGGGACGAACTTGCGCTGTTGAGTCTCTTAACCACATTGCTGGAATATCGCCTGTTAATAAAAAGGTAGTACCATCTTCTTGACGTTTCACTGTTGTTAGTAAAGTATTGGCAAAGGCCGCCTGAAAGTTTTTTGCCCAATCTTGATGTGCTTCACCGCATTTTTCTGTAATTTTCTCCATAAATGTTGCTACGGATTTTGGAACTTCTGTATAAACCATTCTCGTCACCTCTTAAATTTGATATATCATTTCACAATTGAATTATAGCGTTTACATTTCACTTTGTCTAGTGATTTCGATCAATTTTTTCATTTTAAAACCAATTAATTTATGGTAAACTATAAATAAGATATATCTTATTGTGAGGTGAAATGAATGAAGCAACCATTATATCAACAAATTATTGATTATTTACAAAATGAAATTGATTCAGGGCGATTGCCTGTTGGAGCGCAAGTGCCTACCGAAAAAGAATTATCGGCTCAGTTTAACGTCAGTAGAATTACGTCCAAACGAGCGCTAACTGAGTTGGAAACGCAAGGCGTAATCCAACGTCACCAAGGAAAAGGAAGTTTTGTTCAAGCACCAAAGCACCCTCTCCATACCTCTTTAAATAAAGTTCTTTTTTTATTGCCTTTTGCAGACGATTTATCAGTAGGAAATTTCTATAGCGGTTTGGCCCCTACTATTCAAGCAGCTGGTTTAGAAGTCTTTATGACCTCGCCTAATTTTTTGAGAGAGAAAAATGCTGCGGACATTGTGAATGAGTTTGCCGGGCTTGTCTATTATGCTGCTACTAGTAATGACTATCTCGACTTACTGTTCGAGTTGGCTTTGATGAATTTTCCAGTCGTTGTCTTGGATAAAAAGATCCATGATTTGCCTTTTGCAACCATTCAATCAGACAACTTTGCTGGTGGTAAAACAGCAACCGAACGCTTAATTGGCTTAGGACATACAAAAATTGGATATATCCTTTCAGGAAGTCCAGCCCTACAATCCGTTCGGCAACGTTATTTAGGTTATCTCCAAGCTTTAAAAGAAGCCAATCTGGCATTTCATACAGCAATCACGGAAACCAATCTCTTAGATGAACACAACTTTAAACATTATTTTGAGGCGCACCAACTCACAGCCGTGGTCTGCGATAATGACTTCAGCGCGTTACATTGTTTACGAAACTGTAAAAACCTAGGTATTCATGTGCCAAAAGAATTATCGATTATTGGTTTTGACGATATTCAAGCAGCAGCATTTGTCGAACCGCCATTAACAACCATGGCACAAGACTTTAAAGAAATGGGAAAACTAGCTGGCGAAGTGTTATTACAAACGATGCAACAAGACCTTCAAATCATAGAAGACATTCAAGTGCCTGTAACATTAATTGAAAGAGAAACCATTTCTACTGTTTCAAAATGAGCCAAAAAAGAAGAGCGTGGGACAAAAATCACTTTGGATTTTTGCTCCACGCTCAAAAACTAATAAACGGCGGGAACAGAAGCAACTCCTTCGGAAATAAGCCGAAATTCTCCAAAAATTAAAGAACAATTTTCGGAAATTCCTTCTTATTTCTCGGAGTTAAACACTTCTGTCCCGACCTCTTCTTTTTATTCCTTAGTGCTAAACGTTTTGGTATCTACCTCTTTTTTAAACAACGCTTTTAGTTCTTTGATAAAGTAGCGACCAATTGGACTGATTTCCCGATTTTTGGGAAAGAGTAAACAAATACGATTTTCCAAAGCTGGCGCCAATGGCACTAACCGAATTTCTTTCTTCGTAAAACCCGTTACGACTCCTGAACCAGAAGCATAAGCATTGGTTTCTACCAACAAATTCATCAAGGTTCCACGATCTGTAGTATGAATGACCGATTCCTGTTCAGGAATTTCAACTAAATCTTCAGAAAAATAGGAAAAATTGCTTCCTTCTTGATTAAAGCGAACTTGTGGATAGGGAACTAATTCCTCTAAATGAATTTCTTTTTGCTTGGCTAAAGGATGATGATTTCCTAAAAAAATGTGTGTATTAAAAGTACTAATTACCTCGTAGGCTAGATTAGCTTGTTCTAAATACCGTTCAATACTGACACTATTTTGTTCATTTAAATAAATAATCCCCAACTCACTGTGAAATCCTTTGACGTCTTCAATTACTTTTAAGGTCGTGGTTTCAAAGACACGAAAATCTTTATATTGATCCCCATACTTTTTAAGAACTTTGGCAATTACCTCACCTAAAAAATCGTAATGTTGCGAAGAGATGGAGAATCGTTCGCTGGTCACTGTCTCGCGATAGCGATTTTCCAATAACTCCATTTGAACTAAGACTTTCTCTGCTTGTTCTAAAAAAACCATTCCTTCTTCTGTTAAAAAAGCGCCCTTATTGGTACGTAAAAAGAGGGAAATCCCTAGTTCTTCTTCTAATTCTCGAATACTATTTGACAAGCTAGGTTGTGTAATAAATAGTTTTTTGGCTGCTTCCCGAAAACTCCCATTGTTAGCTATGGCAGCAACATACTTCATTTGTTGAATATTCAACACTTTTTCCTCCACACACTAATCATTTGAAAAATAAATCTTACGCCCATTCAACGGCTGAAGGGGCCGATTGTTAAAGGCCAACATACCTTCCTTGATCTTATTTAAAAAGGCTTGATCCATTTTTTGAATGGTATCAAATACAAACCATTTCACTGGACCCTTAGTTGGCGGTGTTGTTAACGAGCCTACATAATGGTAGTGTAGACGCTCCTCTGGTAAAAAGATTGACGGATTAAACCATTGTTGGTGCGTGCCGTTTTCCCAGTCCATCGGATGATTCGCTTCTGAAAAACGATTTTCTTCCTCTGTGATGGTAAACAGGCAACCGACAACTAAATTTTCGCCAGCATCGTTCATATGAACCAAATGGAATTCTAGCGGATACTGCTTTCCCGATAGCAAATGTTCGCTAGGCATATGAAAATGAATATCGGTTAAATGATACGCAACATTTTCAAACATTACGTAACTTTCCGTATTTGGTGGTACAAAATGAAACGTATTTTTGAATTCCTTTTCAGTGAATTCTTCTTTTTTATAATGAAACGTAATCTGAGAATTTATTGTCTCAGCACTTTCTTTTTCTAAAGCAATTGGCGATTGATAAGCAAACTTAGCACCTTCTGCAAACCAGTCACATAGCGTATGCCAATGTTCTGGTCCATCGTTGCCTGTATAGCTCCATTCAACGTCCATATTTTTTATTTTTTTCATACACTCTTCCTTCATTTCCACATAGTAATCAGGTAAAACTCATGTTAAAACTCTATCCTAACATCTTTTCTACGTCAAACAAAAGAACTTAGATCATTACGCTCCTCGGCAAATGACCTAAGTTCTCCTACCGTTAAATCTGGTTACTGAAAATGACACTAAAAATCAGACGACAAGAACCATCTTTAGTTCAACGGTTATTTGCCCCAGTTTTCAGGATCTTTTTTCCATTCTTGTAATAAGGTAACATCTTTTTCTTCGATATAGTTTGCTTCTAATGCAGCATCAATTAAAGTTGAATAATTGGTTAACGTTAGTAACGTCATCTGTTTATCTGCAAAATTTGCCGTTCCTTTGGGTAACTCATAAGTGAAGATTGCCGCAACGCCTAAAACCGTTGCTCCTTCACGTTCCGCCGCTTCTGCCGCTTCTAACACGCTACCGCCTGTTGAAATTAAATCCTCGATAACTACCATTTTTTGTCCTTCAGAAATTCGGCCTTCAATTTGATTCCCTTTGCCGTGATCTTTGGCTTTACTGCGGATATAAACCATTGGTAATCCTAAAATATCGGCTACCCATGCCGCATGTGGAATCCCTGCGGTAGCTGTCCCAGCAATCACTTCGACTTCTGGGAAAGTTTCTTTAATTTTTGCCGCTAAGCCTTCTGCAATTTCTTTACGCACAGCAGGATAACTCATTGTGATACGGTTATCACAATAAATCGGGCTTTTTATGCCACTAGCCCAGGTAAACGGCTCATTAGGGTTTAAAAATACCGCTTCAATATCTAATAAATCTTTGGCAATCTTTTTTGCTACTTTTGTCATGTTACTTTCCGCTCCAGTCTTTTTTGATTTCTTGATAGGCTTCATAAGGATTTTCTGCTTGGGTAATAGGTCGGCCAACAACGATATATGTGGACCCGATTTCGCGAGCATGTTGCGGCGTTACGACCCGTTGTTGGTCACCTACTGCACTTCCTGCTGGACGAATACCAGGTGTTAAGCAAATAAACGTCTGCTTGGTTGCTTCTTGAATACCACGTGCTTCTAATGCTGAACAAACCACGCCATCCAGACCCGCTTTTTCCGCACATTTAGCATAATGAATGACACTTGTCTCTAAAGAAACGTTGATTAATTGATCGTGGTGCATCTCTTCTTCACTAGTAGAAGTCAACTGGGTTACAGCAATTAACTCAGGAACCTTAGCGCCTGGCTGAGTCCCTTTGATTAGACCTTCCTTAGCTGCTTGCATCATTCGAACGCCCCCTGCTGCATGGACATTGGTAATGGCAACGCCTAATTTTGCTAAATTTGTCATCGCTTTTTCCACAGTATTCGGAATATCATGTAATTTTAAATCTAAGAAAACATCGTGTCCTTGTTCTTTAAGCCAGCGAACAATCGCTGGTCCTTCTGCGTAAAAAAGTTCCATCCCCACTTTAACAAACAAGGCTTCTTCCTTAGGAAATTTTTCTAAAAAAACAGCCACTTCTTTTTGCGTGGGAAAATCTAACGCAATAATTGGTCTATCGTGCATTTTGCTGCCCCTCTCTCACTTCTTTAATTAATTGTTCCAACGATTCAATGCCTAACTCTTCCATTCGCTTAGGTAATCCGTCAATCAACTTCGGACAAATGTATGGATCTGTAAAGTTGGCCGTACCAACCCCGACAGCGCTAGCACCTGCCATGAACATTTCCAAGACATCGTCCACTGTTTGAACACCGCCCATTCCAATAATTGGCAACTGAGAAACACTGGCGACTTGTCGGATTAAGCGAATAGCAACAGGTTTAATGGCTGGTCCAGATAGTCCACCAGTTTGATTGGCTAAAATAGGTTTTCTCGTTTTTAAATCAATGCGCATCCCTAGCAATGTATTAATCATAGAAAAACCGTCTGCGCCCCCTGCTTCAATTGCTTGGGCGATCGGCACAATGTCCGTTACGTTTGGTGATAGTTTAACATAAATCGGAACAGAGGCGACTTTTTTGACTGCTTGTGTTAATTGAAAAGCAATGTCTGGATCTGTACCAAAAGCTATGCCGCCATGTTTCACATTAGGACAGGAAATATTCAGTTCAATTGCCTTGACGTTAGGCGCTTGCCCAATTTTTGCGCAAACAGCCACATAGTCCTCTTCGCAAGCACCTGCAACATTTGCGATAATCGGTAAGTTAGGGTATTTTTCTAATTTTGGTAATTTTTCTTGCATAACCACGTCTAAGCCTGGATTCTGCAATCCAATGGCATTTAGCATACCACTAGGTGTTTCAGCTACACGTGGTGTGGGATTTCCATATCGTGCTTGGGGCGTTGTTGCCTTAATCATAATTGAACCTAATTGATCAAGGTCATAATAGTTAGCATATTCTTCCCCGAACCCAAAGCAACCACTGGCGGGAATAATTGGATTTTTTAATGTTAAACCTGGAATTGAAACGGCTAAAGGATTTTTCATTATAAGATAACCTCACTTGCTTTAAAAATCGGACCTTCATCACAGACCTTGACACTTTTTGCTCCAGTAGTGTCTCCTTTTTTATGGCAAACGCAGGCATAGCAAGCCCCAATTCCACAGGCCATCCGTTCTTCTAAAGAAAGGTAAACGTGTGGATGTGTTGGAAATAAAGAATCAATTGCTTTTAACATACCATTCGCACCACAAGCATAAACTGCATCAGGGATCCGTCCTTTTGCTAACGCTTCTGACAATAAACGGCCCACGTTGCCATGAGCGCCAAACGAGCCGTCATCTGTGGCAAAATGTGTTTCTCCTAATGCCATAAATTCTTGTTGGTAATAAGCAACCTCTTTTGATGCATAACCAAGAAAATGAATCACTTTCACGCCTTTTTCATTGAGTTGTTTTGATAATTCATACAATGGGGGAATCCCGATTCCTCCGCCAACGATAAAAGCAGTTTGACCAGCTGCTACGGTAGTTATATCAAAGCCGTTTCCTAAAGGACCTAAAATATCTAATTGTTCACCAGCCTTCATGGTGGCAAACACTTCCGTTCCAGCGCCTTCGACTCGATAAATCAAACGACAGGTTTCGTTCGAATGATCAATTTGGTTGATGCTAATCGGTCGCCGCAAAAGTAAATCTGCACGCGGAACCTTGATATGCACAAACTGTCCAGGTCGTGTCATCTCTTTCACTAACTCGCCTTGTAAGTCTAACTGATAAATCCGTGGCGCTAACTGTTTTTGAGCTACAATGGTCATCATTTCTTGCTTTCTCTGCATCAGTATCCTTCACTCCTTTATTCTCTGATTCCCCTATAAATGATTTTCTATTTCTTCGTAAAAGAATCTGGAACAGTCCTCTTCAGACGATTGTTCCAGATTTTTGCTTAAATGGCTTCTGTCGTAAAGGCTCTTGATTCTAAAACTTTTAAAATCGCATTTGCTGTGTCAAGTGAGGTAAACAACGGAATCCCATGTTCGACTGCTTCCCGACGGATTGAAAACCCATCTTGGTTGGCACTGGAACGATTTTTATCCATGGTATTGATTACCACTTGTGCATTCCCGTTGCGAATGACATCCAGCACGGTTTCCCCTTCAGGATTAGAAATTTTCGTCACTTTCTTAACAGGCAACTGATGCTTCGCTAAAAAGTCAGCGGTTCCTTCCGTTGCGACTAAACTATAGCCAATTGCTGAAAAACGCTTAGCAATTTCTAACGCCTCTTCTTTTGTTTCATCAGCAATGGTGAAAAGTACAGCCCCATAACTTGGCAAATGCAAGCCAGATGCTTCAAAGGCTTTATACAAGGCTTTTTCTAAATAATAATCACTACCCATCACTTCCCCAGTTGATTTCATTTCAGGCCCTAAGTACGTATCTACTTTTTGTAGTTTCGTAAAGGAGAATACAGGGGCTTTCACATGAACTTGTTTACTTTCAGGGTATAACCCATCTTGATATCCTAGGTCAGTCAGTTTCTCACCAAGAATCGCTTTTGTAGCAACTTGGGCCATCGGAATCCCTGTGATTTTACTTAAGAAAGGAACTGTTCGACTCGCACGAGGATTCACTTCAATCACATAAACACGATTTTCATGAATAACAAATTGAATATTCATCATGCCTACACAGTTTAAACCAAGTGCCAGTTTTTTTGTATAATCGGCAATCGTTGCTTGAATTTCTTGAGAAAGATACTGCGGTGGATAAACCGCCATTGAATCACCAGAATGAACGCCAGCTCGTTCAATATGTTCCATAATCCCTGGAATTAGTACTGTTTCACCATCACAAATGGCATCAACTTCACATTCTTGTCCCAATAAATAGCTATCAACTAAGACAGGATGTTCTGGAGAAGCTTTGACTGCATGTCGCATATAATCTTCCAAATCCTTTTGATTTTCGACAATTTCCATTGCACGACCACCTAAAACATAACTTGGACGCACTAAAACGGGATAGCCGATACGATCAGCAATCACGACTGCTTCTTCTGCACTTGTGGCCGTATCTCCTGGTGGTTGAGGAATCGCTAACTCTTGCAAAGCTTGTTCAAATAAATCACGATTTTCCGCACGATCTAAATCTTCAATCGTTGTTCCAAGAATTTTAACGCCTTGTTTTGTGAGCGGCTCAGCTAAATTAATCGCTGTTTGTCCACCAAATTGGACGATCACGCCAATCGGATTTTCTAAATCAATCACATTCATGACGTCTTCTAAAGTTAATGGCTCAAAGTATAATTTATCAGAAACAGAGAAATCTGTTGAAACTGTTTCAGGATTACTATTCATAATAATTGCTTCATAACCAGCCGCTTGGATTGCTTTGACAGAATGAACCGTTGCATAATCAAACTCGACCCCTTGACCAATGCGAATGGGACCAGAACCTAATACTAGTACAGAAGGCTTTTTCGAAACATTGCTTTCGTTTTCCACTTCATACGTGCTATAAAAATAAGGCGTGTGTGATTCAAACTCTGCAGCACACGTATCCACCATTTTATAGACGGGCACAATTTGATTGGCTCTGCGGAAGTCAGCGATGGCTTGTTCTGTTTGTCCCCAAAGTGCTGCGATTTTCCGATCAGAAAAACCATTTTGTTTGGCTTCTTTCAAAACAGCTACGTTGTCCACGTGACTTTCAAGGGCTGTTTCAATTTCGATAATGTGTAAAAGTTTATCCAAGAAGAATAAATCAATTTTCGTTAAACTTTGTAATTCTTCGATGCTATATCCTCTACGAATGGCTTCTGATAAGTAGAACAATCGATCATCTTGCGCATGGACCATTTTCTTCGTTAATTCTAAATCACTGACATGACTTAGTTCTTCTAACTCGTTGTGATAAGCACCAATTTCTAAAGAACGAACTGCTTTTAATAAGGATTCTTCAATATTGCGGCCAATTGCCATGACTTCCCCGGTTGCTTTCATTTGCGTTCCTAGTTCTCGAGCACCTTTTTCAAATTTGTCAAAAGGCCAACGAGGAATTTTGGAAACAACATAGTCCAAAGCCGGTTCAAATTCGGCATAAGTGGTTCCAGTAACTGGATTTTTCATTTCATCTAATGTTAAACCAACAGCAATTTTTGCGGCTAACTTCGCAATGGGATACCCTGTGGCTTTACTAGCAAGTGCAGATGAGCGAGAAACACGAGGATTCACTTCAATCACATAATAATTAAAGCTATGCGGGTCCAAAGCTAATTGAACATTACAGCCACCTTCAATTTTTAATGCACGAATAATTTTCAAGGACGCATCTCGTAACATTTGGTATTCATAATCTGATAAAGTTTGACTCGGAGCAAAAACAATCGAATCCCCAGTGTGAATGCCGACAGGATCAAAGTTTTCCATGTTACAAACCACAATCGCATTATCAGCCGAATCACGCATTACTTCATATTCAATTTCTTTAAAACCAGCAATACTTTTTTCAATTAAACATTGTGTAACTGGTGATAATTTCAGACCGTTTTCGGCAATCTGACGGAGTTCTTCTTCCGTATCGCACATGCCGCCGCCTGTTCCACCTAAGGTAAATGCGGGACGAACGATAATTGGATAGCCAATTTGTTTGGCAAAAGCCACGGCTTGTTCCACCGTATTGACAATTTCACTTTCTGGAATCGGTTGTTCTAATTCTTCCATCAATTGTTTAAATAAATCACGGTCTTCCGCTTGGTCAATCGCACTGAGCTTTGTTCCTAGCAATTCTACATTTAGCTCATCTAAAATTCCTGATTCCGATAATTCCATCGCCATATTTAATCCAGTTTGACCACCTAATGTTGGTAGAAGAGCATCAGGACGTTCTTTTCGCAAAATTCTTGAAACAAATTCTAAAGTAATCGGTTCGATATAAACATGATCCGCGATTTCCTTATCGGTCATGATAGTCGCTGGATTTGAGTTTACTAAGACAACTTCATACCCTTCTTCTTTTAGCGCTAAACAGGCTTGTGTGCCTGCATAGTCAAATTCTGCTGCTTGTCCAATAATGATTGGTCCTGAACCAATCACCATGATTTTCTTGATGTCCGTTCGTTTTGGCATTAGTTTTGCTCCTTCCATGCATCCATTAATTCCATAAATTCGTCAAATAAATGAAGACCATCGTGCGGTCCTGGAGCCGCATCTGGGTGATATTGCACAGTAAAAGCAGGATAATCTCGATGACGCACGCCTTCAACCGTTCCATCATTGACTTCCACGTGGGTCACAAGTAATTTTTCTGGATCAATTGTTGCTTCATCCACGGCATATCCGTGATTTTGTGAAGTGAAATCAATGCGTCCTGTTGCAATTTCTCGTACAGGATGATTCAAACCGCGATGTCCAAACTTCATCTTATACGTATCCGCACCATTTGCTAATGAAAATAACTGATGACCTAAGCAGATGCCGAAAATTGGAACTTTTCCTTGGATTGCTTGAATCATTTCAATAGCTTCAGGCACATCTTTGGGATCTCCAGGCCCATTTGTCAACATGACACCATCGGGACTTAATTCTAAAATCTCTTCGGCCGTTGTATTATAAGGCAACACGGTTAAGTTGCATTGCCGTTTTGATAATTCTCGCAAAATACTATGTTTCAACCCAAAATCAACGACGACCACATTACGCCCAATACCTGGACTCGGATAAGGCTTAGTGGTGGAGACTTGTGCCACTTGATTTTTCGGCATGACTGTCGCTTTTAATTGATCAAACGCATGCGGCAAATCATCCACGGCATCAATGATGCTCCCTTTCATTGTTCCAGCTGATCGTAATTTACGAGTCAGTGCACGCGTATCAATTCCTGAAATTCCCGGAATCCCTTTGCGCTTTAAAAATTCATCCAAGGTCATTTGTTGACGCCAATTTGAAGCAACCCGCGCATGCTCTTTAACAATGACACCTTTACAGGTTGGTGCAATGGATTCATAATCATCTCGGTTGACCCCGTAATTTCCAACTAATGGATACGTAAAAGTAATCATTTGTCCATTAAAACTTTGGTCAGTAATTGCTTCTTGGTAACCTGTCATGCCAGTAGTAAAAACAACTTCTCCTACTACATTGCCTTCTGCACCAAACGCTTTTCCTTCAAATACTGTTCCGTCTTCTAAAATCAATAACCTTTTCAAACCTACTGCGCCTCCTCCGACCAAGCTAATGCTCCGTCAACAAATGTCATAAGTGTCTTTCCTTTGACTGTCCACCCTGTAAATGGTGTATTGACAGCCATTGATTCAAATGCTTCTGCATCAATTGGTGCAGCTGTTGCTAAGTCAAAAACTGCAATATCTGCTGGTGCACCAATTGTTAGTGTTCCTGCGTTTAATCCAAAAATTTCTGCCGGTTTCACTGCCATCCAATCAATCACTTGTTCTAATGTGAAAATGCCTGTTTCGACAAAGTTCGTATAAATCAATTGGAAGGCCGTTTCACTACCGACAATACCAAAAGGTGCGTTTAAAAATGATTGTTGTTTTTCTTCTAAACCATGGGGCGCATGGTCGGTAGCAATACAGTCAATCGTGCCATCTAACAAGCCGTCAATCAATGCTTGTCGATCTGCTAAACCACGTAATGGCGGGTTCATTTTCCAAAACCCTTCGTCACCAGGAATATCCTCATCGACTAAAATTAAATGGTGTGGCGAAACTTCGGCTGTTACGTGAATCCCTGCTTTTTTAGCATCTCGAATAACGCGCACGCTTTCTTCTGTTGAAACATGACAAACATGATAATGAACGCCTGTTTCTTTTGCTAAAGTAATATCCCGAGCAATTTGTGAAGCTTCCGTTGCACTTAAAATCCCTGGTAGGCCTAATTTCTTAGAAACTTCTCCTTCATGCATCACACCACCAAATAATAAAGATTCATCTTCCGTGTGCGCAACAAGTGCCATATTTAATGCAGCCGCTTCTTTCATGGCTAAGTACATCGTTCCTGCCGTCTGGACACCAACACCATCATTCGTAAATGCAAAGGCGCCCGCTTCTTTTAAGGCCTTCTGATTGGTTAAAACTTCACTCCGTAGCTCTTCTGTAATGGGGGCATATTGTAAAACTTTCACGACTGCATCTTTTTGAATTAAGTCGTAAACCTCACTTAATTTTTCAGCCGTATCTGGTACTGGATTCAAATTGGGCATTGCGCAAACCGTAGTAAAACCACCGCGAGCAGCAGCTTTACTACCCGTTTTAATCGTTTCTTTATACGTAAAGCCTGGTTCTCTAAAGTGAACATGCACATCCACCAAGCCTGGCGTGATTAGTTGCCCTTTCGCATCAAACACTTGCTCAAAATCTGCTTCGTCAAACGATTCTCCGATTGCGTGAATCACACCATTTTCTAGCCAAAGTGCTGCCTCAATCAATTGATTCTCTTTTTTGATGATTTTTCCATTCTTAATTAACGTCTTCATTTCTCCACCTAGGCCTTTCCATGTAAAATTGCTTCCAAAATTGCCATGCGCATAAAGACTCCGTTACTCATTTGCGCGACGATTCTTGATTGCAGACTTTCCACTAATTCATCTGCCAGTTCAACATCCCGATTGACTGGCGCTGGATGCATAATAATTGCGTGTTTCTGTAAACGAGTTGCCCGTTCGTTGGTTAAACCATATTCCAAATGATAGCCTTCTTTTGAAAAACTTTCCTTACCATCATGACGTTCGTGCTGCACGCGAAGCAACATCATCACATCGACTTTTTCAACAATTTCATCTAGCGGCACATATTGTCCATAGACATCAAACTGATGATCATACCACTCTTCTGGACCTGAAAAATAAATTTCAGCGCCTAAACGGTTTAATAACTGCATATTTGATTTAGCAACGCGAGAATGTGTAATATCTCCCACAATCGCCACTTTCAAGCCTTCAAATCCACCAAATTCTTCATAAATGGTCATCAGATCCAATAAACATTGTGTAGGGTGTTGTCCACTCCCGTCCCCACCGTTAATAATAGAACATTGAATCGTTTTACTTTGAATCAATTCATCGTAATAATTTTCTTTACCATGACGAATGACTGCTACATCTACACCAATTGCCGACATCGTTAGTACTGTGTCGTATAACGTTTCTCCTTTTTGAACAGAACTTCTACTTGCTTCAAACTCAATCACTTCTAAGCCTAATTTTTTCTCAGCTACCTCAAAACTTTTATGTGTTCGAGTACTATTTTCAAAAAACAAGTTTGTTGCAAAATATTGACGTTCTTCCGGGTGCCATTTTGCCCCCTGTTTAAATTCTCCTGCGCGACGGATTAACCCCATGACTTCACGGTCGGTTAAGGCCTCAGCAGTTAAAAGATGTTTTAAACTAATTCGTTCAGATGTAATAATCATTCGTCCAGTCCTCCTACTGTTCTTCGCTACGTGCGTTTTCCGGTAAAATTAAATTCAAAACAATTCCTAAGACGGTTGCTAATGCCATTGAAGACAATTCAAAGGTTCCTACTTTGAAGACTAAGCCACCAATGCCGATGACTAAAATTACTGAAGCAATCAATAAATTCTTTTTCTTATCAAAATTAATCTTATTATCGATTAAGATTTTCAAACCACTTGCGGCAATCACACCGAACAAGACGAAACTAATTCCTGAAATAACTGGTCCTGGGATACTTAGAATCAAGGCACTTAATTTTCCAACAAAGCCTAAAGCTACAGCGAACACCGCGGCTCCACCAATCACGAAGACACTGTGTACTCTTGTAATTGCCAGCACGCCGATATTTTCACCATAACTTGTAACTGGTGGTCCACCAACAAAACCTGCTACAATTTGCGCTAAGCCATCTCCCATTAAAGTTTTAGATAAGCCTGGGTCTTGGAAAAAGTTGCGCTTGGTTAATTTATTCAAGACCATTAAATGACCAATATGTTCTGTCATTGTTACAAAAGCAATTGGTGCCATTGTTGTAATGGCATTTAAATACAATTTCGGTTCATATTGAACAAAAGGTACTTCAAAATTCGGTAAAGCAAACCAAGCGGCTTCTTTAATAGGGGTTAAGTCAATAATTCCGAAAGCTAAAGCGACCAGGTACCCACTAACAATTCCCAAAAGAATTGGAATTAATCCTAGGAAGCCTTTGAAAAACATGTTGTAAAAAATGGTTAAGCCTAAAGTAATTAAGGCTACGGCAATATATTTAAAATCATAAACGTTGTTGTTATACATTGCGTTATTTGCGGCATTAGCTGCTAAGCCTAAACCGATAACCATCACGACAGGTCCTACAACGATAGGCGGTAAAATTTTATCCAACCAGTCGGAACCAATTTTTTTAATGATTAATGAAACGATTAGGTATACCAAGCCGGTTGTCATAGCACCTTGGGCAATGGCTGGATAACCATCACTCTTCATTAACATCTGCATCGCTGCAATAAAAGCAAAGCTACTGCCAAGATAAGCGGGGATTTTTCCTTTTGTAGTAATCAGATAGACCATTGTTCCTAATCCTGAACTGACTAACGCAATCCCTGGGTCAATTCCCACTAAGATTGGTACTAAAACCGTTGCGCCAAACATCGTAAATAAATGTTGTAAACTTAGGCCAACCCAGTGAAAAGCTTGCGGTCTGTCTTTAATATCTAAGACTGCATCCTCATTTCGAAATTCTTTTTCTGACAACGTTGTTCACTCCTTTTTATTCGTTTCCTTTACTGATCATAATACGATCTGCGCCGTCACGCTCTTCCATTTCCACAATAATTTCCTCAGTTTTTGATGTTGGAATATTTTTCCCTACATAATCGGCACGAATCGGTAGTTCCCGATGCCCACGATCTACTAAGACTGCTAAAGAGATTTTTCTTGGACGACCTAAATCCATAACAGCGTCCATCGCAGCACGAATGGTCCGGCCCGTGTACAAGACATCATCCACTAAAATAACTTCTTTACCTTCAATTGAGACTGGTACGTCAGAAGAATGTAATTCAGGTTCCTCCATATCTTTCACATCATCACGATACAAAGTAATATCTAATTCACCAACTGGCACGTCAATATCTTCTAATTGTTTTAAGCGTTCGGCTAGACGTTGTGCAATGTATATCCCACGCGTTTTAATTCCTACTAAAACAATGTCTTGAATTCCTTTGTTTCTTTCAATAATTTCATACGAGATTCGAGTAAGCGCTCGTTTCATTGTGACTGCGTCAACAACTTCTTTCTTTGGCATAATAATTTCCTCCTCATTTCTTTTTTATCTACGTCCTCGCTGTCTTGGGGTCAGCGATTCTTCCTTCAATTGAGCAGCTGAAAAATAAGTGGGTTTTTATTGAAATTGTCCTGTTATTTTTTCCAACAAAAAATCCTCCTACCCGTATGAGGATAGGAGGATGTTGGTTACAGTTTAAAAAGGTACAAGGGTACCATGTAGCCCACACAACTTACTAACTAAGCGCACCTAGTGTTCTTTTGCATGATTCCTTCTTAGCCTCACGGGACTAAACTTAAAGGTTACAGTTATTTAGTTATTTTTCTTCTTAAAAAAGAGTTTACCTCTTCTTCAGAAAAAAATCAATGATTATTTCTTAATTGGTGTAAAGTTTTTTCAAAAACTTCTGGTAAAGGTGCTTCAAAGACTAATTGTTCACCTGTAGTAGGATGTGTAAAGCCTAATAACTTCGCATGTAAAAATTGTCCATTGCCAGGCAATGTTTTTTTCGGTCCATACAATGGATCTCCAGCTAATGGATAACCGATATATTTCATGTGAACACGGATTTGATGTGTCCGGCCTGTTTCTAGTTGTAATTCAACTAAGGTAAATGCATCAAAACGCTCTAAAACAGTAAAATGCGTGACTGCTTCTTTACCGCCTTCAATGACCGCTTGCATTTTACGGTCAACCTTGGAACGACCAATAGGCGCATTTATTTCTCCCTTATCGTGAGGAATAACACCGTGGACCAAGGCAACGTATTTACGTAACGATGTTTTTTCTTTTAGCTGTTTCGCTAATGATTCATGGGCTTGATCATTTTTAGCCACCATCAATAGCCCCGAAGTATCTTTATCAATTCGATGAACAATTCCCGGTCGCACCACATCATTAATCGCCGATAAGTGATCCGCATGATGAAGTAACGCGTTCACTAATGTACCCTTGGGATGCCCTGCCGAAGGATGAACAACCATGCCTTGAGGTTTGTTGACGACAATCACATCATTGTCTTCATAAACAATGGTCAAAGGAATATCCTCTGCTACCATATCTAGCACTTCTGGTTCAGGAATTGTTACCACAATTTCATCGCCTGCTGTAACTTTGTAATTTGCGCGGACCGTTTCACCGTTAACTGTTACGTGTTTTTCTTTTAACCATTGTTGAATTTGCGAGCGGGAATGATTGGGTAAATGTTCACTTAATACTTTGTCAATCCGGCCTTTTTCTGTTTGAATCGTTACGTTAATTTGTTCCATTTTTGCCTTCCTTTGCTGCTTTTTCATCTAAAATCAAATAAATAAATATACAAATAACGCCGACCACTAACGTACTATCTGCAACATTAAAAATAGGAAAATTCATAAAATCCGTTTGGAGCATGTCCACCACGTAGCCTAAACGTACACGATCAATAAAATTCCCAATGGCACCTGCTAAGACAAAAGATAAACCTACAGAATACCAGATACTTTTTTTATAATTCTTAATTAATAAATAAATAATCACGACACTAACAATTACTGTGATGACATAAAAGAATATCATCTTTCCTTCTAATAAGCTCCAAGCGGCTCCGGTATTTCTTAAATGGGTCAGCGACAAAAATCCAGGAATGAATTCTTTTGTTTCACCCAAAGAAATGTTTTGGACCGTCAAATATTTGCTCCATTGGTCAAGCCCTACTAATAAGGCACTGATTAAAAAATATACTACTAACAATCGCGTCATTCCTTTTCTCTATGAATACTTGCTAAATCTCTTGGTCGAACAATGCCTACTAACTCACCATTAGGATGGCCACTTTTACTAATAAGCACAGCTTCTAAGCGTGGCTGCTCCCGAAACATTTGTTCAACTTCAAAAACGGTTGCTTCAATTGAAACAAATTGATAGTTGCTGCGTTTATAATTTGATGCCAACAATTCTCGCACCGTTCGGTTGGCAATGTGAACTTCGCCTTTGGTGCTCTCAATGGCAAACCATACACCAATCCCTCGAACCGTGATTAATCCTTTAAATACACCTTTTTCATAAATCGGAAATTGGGAATATTGTTTTTTTGCAATAATCGTTAATAACGTTTCTAAAGAAGTGGTGATTTCAAAAGCTGTAACACGTTTCGCAAATTTAGGCACTACTTTTTCTGGTTTTGTTAAAGCTTGTTCAATCGTTTCAATTCGTTGAACTGCCCATTCGTTTGGCTCTGCAATTACAAAATCATCAGCAATTCGCTCATGAACGATGGCATTTCTTAACTGAGCCATTTGAAGCAAATCCTCTTCAAATTGAGCAATCTGTCCTTTTTCTTTTCGGGAAAGACGTCTTGTCATTTCACTGAATCCCATGTTGACAGGATTGTTCAGTCTCTCTCTCATCCACTTTTCAATGCGATTAAAGTGTGCTAAAAATGTATCTGCTCGTTCCCCCATAGTCGTTGCTCCTTATAATAAACTACGCAATAAATTTCCGTCATTATTTTTTATTGAGCTACTTTCAAGTATATACTAAAAATAGGTCTCAGGAAAGAGCGGCTTTAAAAGAGACCGCTCGCTTGACCCGTTTCGTCCACATCCATATTTAACGCAGCAGGAACTTTCGGCAAGCCAGGCATCGTTAAAATGTCACCCGTTAACGCCACGATAAACCCTGCACCGATTTTTGGAACTAGCTCACGAATCGTAATCGTAAATCCTTCTGGCCGTCCTAATTTTTGAGGATCGTCAGAAAGTGAATACTGTGTCTTCGCCATGCAGATTGGTAATTGATCCCAACCATTTTTTGTAAAGTCTGCAATTTGCTTTTGTGCTTTCGGAGAAAAAATCGCCTGTTCCCCGCCGTAAATCGTTTGTACAATGGCTTGAATTTTTTCTTCAATTGTTTGGCGAGGATTATATAAAGGTTGAAACTGTTTTGTATTGGCTTCAATCTCTGCTACTACTGTTTTCGCTAGATTCGTGCCACCTGCGCCACCTTGCGCCCAAACACTTGTTAACTCGACGGGCACGCCTAACGCTTGGCATGCTTCTTTCAATAGTTGAATTTCTTTTTCTGTATCCTGTGTAAACTCATTAATTGCAACAACTACTGGTACATCATAACGTTGCATGTTTTGAATATGTTTTTCTAAGTTGGCAAAGCCTTTTTGTAACGCTGGTAAATTTTCTTCTGCTAACTGATCTTTCGCCAAACCGCCATGCATTTTCAACGCGCGAATCGTTGCCACAATCACAACGGCATCGGGTGCTTTTCCTAAAGAAGGTACTTTAATATCTAAAAATTTTTCGCCACCCAAGTCGCCACCAAAACCTGCTTCTGTTACGACATAATCCCCTAGATGCAAAGCTGTTTTTGTCGCTAAAATACTGTTACATCCATGAGCGATATTGGCAAAAGGACCACCGTGAACAAAAGCTGGAGTTCCTTCAATCGTTTGAACTAAATTAGGTTTTAAGGCGTCTTTTAATAATAAAGTCAGGGCACCTGCCACGTTTAAATCTTTAACCGTCACCGGCTCTCTTTGGTCATTATAGGCGACAATAATCCGACTTAAGCGTTCTTTTAAGTCCGTTAAATTTTGCGCTAAACAAAGAATCGCCATAATTTCGCTTGCCACAGTAATATCGAAACCGTCTTCTCTTGGTACACCTTGGAAAGGACCGCCTAAACCAACAACGACCTGTCTGAGCGCACGATCATTTAGATCCACTGCCCGTTTCCAAATCACCCGTCGAGAATCAATCTTTAATTCATTTCCTTGCTGTAAATGATTATCTAGTAACGCAGCTAAGGCATTATTGGCTGTCGTAATCGCATGCATATCACCAGTAAAATGCAAATTGATTTCTTCCATTGGTAATACTTGTGCGTAACCACCACCTGTTGCGCCACCTTTAATCCCCATCACAGGACCTAATGATGGTTCTCTTAGGGCAATAACTGTTTTTTTATTGATTTGATTTAATGCATCTCCTAAACCAATGGTCACGGTTGACTTTCCTTCTCCTGCTGGCGTTGGATTAATCGACGTAACGAGGATTAATTTACCTTCTGGTTTCGCTTCTAAGGATTGAAGCGTTGGAAAATCTATTTTCGCTTTGTATTTCCCATAAAGTTCTAGCGAATCTTCTGAAAGACCGATTGTTTCGGCAATCTCTTGAATAGGTTTTAATGTTGCTGCTTGTGCAATGTTAATATCTGTCTTCATAACGGACCCCTTTTCAATTCTTTATCGTCTTTGTGACACATTGTTTCTTTTAAATTATAGCTTGTATTGAATAGAATGGCTAGAATAACCTTTTTTAAACAACCCAACCATTGACGTTTGGTAGCCTTTTCTCGTATAATGAAAGTGTCTTTACAAATCTAAAAGGAGCGTGAATTGGATGCAAAAAGGAATTGTCAAATGGTTCGATAACAGAAAAGGTTATGGTTTTATCGTTTACAACGAAGAAGATGAGATTTTTGTCCACTTCACTGCTATAGAAGGTGACGGATTCAAATCACTTGATGAGAATCAATCTGTAGAGTTCGAGATAATGGAAGGCAATCGTGGGCTACAAGCAGCACATGTCAAAAAAATAGATAACTAAAAAAGCTGAACCAACAACGCTTTGCTCCAAAAAGTAAGTAAACGTAGCGTTTGTTTCAGCTGATTATTTTAAGATTTTGAGAGTGGGTCACCAGTCGTTTCGACTTATGACTCACTCTTGTTTTTTTCTTCTTTTTTATGAAGGCCCAAAGAATGATCTTCTGCTACCTTCAATTCAGGCTTTTTTACCTTAAGTGCCTCAAGAAATAACGGAATCGTTTTCTTTTTCATTAAAAAGACTTTTGAGCCTTCCTTAAATTCTGAGGAAAAAATTTCGATGCTTTTTTCATTGTAGGTTACTTTTTCTATCTGAGAAAGCGGAAGTGCTTTTTTGCGAAACCATAAAACATCTCTGACAATTAAAGATGTTTCTGTCATGTTAAAAGACCGCGCAATTCCTAGATACGCAAACACAAAAAATGGAACCATCACCAGATTACTAATCAAGTAAGGACCATTATTTTCCAATGCTAAAATTAAACTAATAAATAATATACAAAATGTGCAAGACCAGTAAATAATTGTTGATGCTAATTCTGGCTGCCAATAAAATTTCTGTTTTTTCATAAAGTGCCCTCACTACTTCTGGATCAACGCCGCTAAATTTAAATATGTTATAATAGTAACATACTTTTTTTAAGAACAAAAAGAAATTAGGAGTAATTTTATGTTAAGAATTTATGTAGATGCTGCAACAAAAGGCAATCCAGGTGAATCTGGCGGCGGTATCGTTTACCTCACCGACCAATCGCGGCAACAATTGCATGTGCCTTTAGGCATTGTTAGTAATCACGAAGCCGAATTTAAAGTGCTGATTGAAGCTTTAAAACAAGCGATTGCCAATGAAGACAATCAACAAACCGTTCTTCTCCACTCAGATAGTAAAATTGTTGTCCAAACAATTGAAAAAAACTATGCTAAAAATGAAAAGTACCAGCCTTATTTAGCAGAATATCAACAACTAGAAAAGAATTTTCCTTTGCTCTTAATCAAATGGCTACCTGAAAGTCAAAACAAAGCGGCCGATATGCTTGCACGGCAAGCATTACAAAAATTTTATTCCAATAAAAAGTAGCACTGTTTACTTAATGCTTTTCCTTTATTAATTTGATAATTAAACACGTGGAGCAAAAATTCCAAGTGATTTTTGCTCCACGTTTAAAAACAGATAAACGGTTCTGTCTCGACTTCTTCTTATAGCCACTTATTCTTTTGTCGTTATTTCCGCAAATTGCCCATTGGTTAGCGAAAGGATTGCTTCAGGCGCTAATTCAATTTGCATGCCACGTTTGCCTGCAGAAACAATAATTGCAGAATATTGTTGAGCTTCTTCAGCCAAATAGGTGGGAAATTGTTTTTTCATCCCAATTGGTGAACAGCCCCCACGAATATAGCCTGTGGTTGCTTCTAAATCTTTTAAGTGAAGCATTTCTACCTTTTTGTTGCCACTAGCTTTCGCTAATTTTTTCAAATCTAATTCTTGATTACCAGGAATGACAGCCACGACTGGACCTGTTTTATTACCTACTGTAACCAAGGTTTTAAAAATTCGTCCTTTATCAATATCTAAACTTTCAGCGACACTTTCTGCACTTAAATGATCTTCACTCCAAGCGAATTCATATTCTTTATATGGTACTTTATGTTGTTCCACCATGCGCATCGCATTCGTTTTTTGTTGTGTTTTTTTCTTTGCCACTTTTTTCACCTTCTGAATCACTTGTTTTGTTCGAATGTCTTTAAATAATTTCTTAATACTTGTACGGATAGTTGGCCCGGTGCGGACGCTTGCTGGGCTGAGCCAAAAGTTAGTGCCGACCCGAACAGTTGACCTGTTACGCGACTAATCATCCCTAACTGTCCCATTGACATAGTAACGATTGGGACGGATGCATAATGGGTGTACATTTCATTGGTTGCTGAAAGTAACGTAAGTACATCTGTCGCATCTTGTGGCATCACAGCTATTTTACAAATATCCGCCTGACGCATTTGCATTTGGCGTAACCGCGCGACAATCTCCTCTTGCGACGGTGTTTTCTGAAAGTCGTGATTACAGAGAACAATTTTAATCCCCGCCTTTTTAGCTTCGTGAATTAACGTATCTGCCGCCAGTGGATTCGCAAATAATTCAATATCCAATAAATCCAACGCACCCTTTTTCACTAATTCATGATACAAAGCAAAATAATTTTCCTCGGAAAAAGCCATTTCGCCGCCTTCTTTTTGTGTACGAAAAGTTAACAATAACGGTTTTTGCCCCAACCGTTCCATTACTTGTTGTGAAAGATTACATACATCGGAAAAATCAGCGACATTTTCATAATAGTCTAAACGCCATTCCACCAAATCACAATCTAGTGTTTGGCTCGCCGTTGCTTCGGCCAAAATATCCTCGGCTGTTGGAGCAACAATGGGCACCACAATTTTGGGATTCCCTTCACCTATTCGCACATTTTTGACTATAACTGGCTTCACAGTTCCACCTAACTTCCTCGTTTGTTTTTCTCTCTTCATATCATACCATTTCTATTCTTTTTTGCAATTTAAAGAGCTACAAAGACACCTAGAATTAGGAATTTCCTAACACTAAATGCCTTTGTTTGGGTTATTTAACTCTTTCTATTGTTACGTTAAACTTCCGTACTTTGTAACTGATACATATCCGCATAAAGGCCACCTTCTGCCAGTAACGTTTCGTGCGTTCCTCGTTCTACAATCTGCCCTTTGTCTAAAACTAAAATCAAGTTTGCGTCACGAATCGTCGAAAGGCGATGCGCAATCGCAATTGTCGTTCTCCCTTGACGCATTTTGGCTAATCCTTCTTGAATCAATCCTTCTGTTTCTGTATCAATATTAGCGGTTGCTTCATCTAAAACTAAAATTTTGGGATCAGTCACAATCGTTCGTGCAAACGAAATTAATTGACGTTGCCCGCTAGAATAACTCGCTCCTCGTTCAATGACTTTCGCATGATAGGTATTGGGTAACGTGTGAATAAATTTATCTGCCTAAACAAATTCCGCAGCCTGTTTAATTTGTTCATCTGTAATATTGGGATTCAGTAAACGGATATTTCCAGCAATATCTCCATAAAACATGAAAGCATCCTGTAATACCAAGCCCATCTTTTCCCGTAATTCTGTCATGGGAAAATCACGAATATCACGATCATCAATTAAAATCTGCCCTTCATAAAATTCATAGAAACGCATGAGTACATTAATAATTGAACTTTTACCACTTCCTGTATGACCGACTAAAGCGACGGTTTCCCCGGGATTTGCGACAAAGCTAATATTTTTCAATACTTCGTTTTTGCCGTCATAAGAAAAAGTAACATTGCGAAATTCAATTTTCCCGCGAATAATTTCCCCATTCGCTCCTACTGATTGTTGCGGCGTTAATTCTTCCGTATCCATAATTTTTAAAATACGACTACCTGCGACAATCCCATCTGTAAAGATACTTAGGAAGTCCATCATTTGTGTCATCGGATTAAAAAAAGCTTGGACATACGTTAAAAAAGCATAAATCATCCCCGCTTCAACAGGTGAATGTAAAGCATCGATGCCAAACATAGTTAAGGCCAATGCAATCGCCAATGTATACAACAAATTAATGATTGGACTTAATAATAATGAATTCATACGAATCATTGCTACTCGTGTTTTTAAATAATCATCATTGGTTTCCTCAAATTCTTTTTCCAAACGCTTTTCTTGGCGAAATTGTTGAATGATTTGCATACCAGAGATGTATTCATTTAGTTTGGTGTTTAATTGACTTAATTTTTCCCGCATACTGCGATATAATTTTGAACTAAATTTTTGGTAATACCAAATTACAACTAATAAAATTGGCAAGAAAATTAGACAATAAAATGAAATTTCTGGACTGAGTTGAAACATTGCAAAAAATGACGAGATTACGGCAAAAATTCCTGTAATCACCATTAAGAATACATACCAGAATTCAAACAATGTTTCTGTGTCATTTGTAACACGAGACACCGTCGAACCCGCTGGTGTTTGATCAAAATAACGCATACCTAAAGTGTGTAATTTTTCAAATAATTTCACTCGTATATATTGATACGTTTTTAAAGAAGCCATCGAATACAAATACCATTGGAAAAACCAAACAATACTTTTGACAATGACACCAAAAAAATAAATAGCAGCAAAAGTTAGAATCACTTGCATTGTAGCAGTTTTAGGCGTTAAATAATTATCCATAAAAACTTGAATGACTCTAGGCAAAAGAATATTGATAATTGATAAGCCAAATGCAAAGAGAATAGCTGTGTAAAACATGCGTCGAAACGGTTTGGCAAAACGAAACAAACGCTGAACAATCGTTAATTGTTCTTTCAGCGGTAACTCTCTGGACCATTCGGATTGATACTTTTCTTCCATTAACTCTCACTCCCTTCAATTTTCGCTTCTAATTGCTGTTTTTCCCACATCCGCTGATACCAACCCTTCTGAGCCAGTAACTCCTGATGTGTCCCCCGTTCAATAATTTTCCCTTCATCCAACACTAAGATTTCTTTGGCATGCATGACACTACTTAAACGATGCGCTGTAATGATAGTGGTTTTTTCTTGGCGCGTTTCTTTTAGATTTGATAAAATCGCCTCTTCAGTCTTCGCATCGACTGCAGATAAGGCATCGTCTAAAATTAACAATTCTGGTTCAACAATCAAGGCCCGTGCAATAGAAATCCGTTGTTTTTGTCCTCCAGAAAGCGAAACGCCACGTTCCCCAACCATTGTGTCATAGCCTTCAGGGAATGCTTTAATTTCTTGGTTAATAAATGCTAATGCTGCCGCTTGTTCAACTGCTGCTTGTTCCAAGTCTGGTTTAGCAAAACGAATGTTATCTCGTACCGTCATGGAAAAGAGAAAATGGTCCTGTGGCACGTACCCCATTGCACCCATCAATGCATCTAATGTGTAATTTTTAATGTTATGTTTTCCAAAGAAAATCGTTCCTTGGTATTGGTCATATTCACGCATCAACAATTTCAAAATAGTGGTTTTACCAGCGCCTGTTTTGCCAACAATCCCCAAGGTTTCTCCTTCTTGCAACGAAAATTGGATATTTTCCAACGCCACCGTCTCTTCTTTTAGATAAGAAAAAGAATCAATCTTCATTGAAATTGTCCCTTGGGCCATTGTTTTGATGGCATCTTTTCGTTCGATAATATGCGTTTTTTCATGTAATAATTCGTTCACACGATCGTAACTAGCATTCCCACGTTCTAACACATTAAATAAGCGCCCAATCGCAAACATTGGCCAAACTAGCATCCCAATATAGGCAATGAAAGAGACCAACTGACCTAAACTAATCGTTCCTTCCATGATGAAACGACCACCAATAATAATTGTCAAAACATAAGAAACACCAATAATCAGCGTAATAAAAGGATCAAACAGTGCATCTAAAAAGTTCGTTCGTTTATTTTTGACGATAGCATCATCAATTTTCTCTGTAAAATCAGCAAGATCTTCTTTTTCTTGCCCAAATGTTTTAATGACTTTAATTCCAGTGATACTTTCTTGTGTTTTATCATTAATCGCTGAAAAAGCAGCTTGTGAATCTCGAAAGGCATCATGCAACTTAGAACCTAAAACTCGTGAAGTGACGGCTAATAAAGGCAGCGGTAATAAAGCAATTAATGTTAAGCGCCAATCGACAAATAGAACCATTGCGATAATCGTTGTTCCTCCCGTAATCACAGAGTCGGCAAACGTTAAAATCCCAGCTCCAGCCACATTTTGGATGGCATTTAAATCATTGGTTGCATGCGCCATCAAGTCACCTGTCCGATATTTCTGATAAAAGATGCTATCCATTTTTGTGAAATGATGAAATAATTGAGTCCGTAGCTCTTTTTCCAAACGAGCCGCACTCCCCCAAATATGCATCCGCCAAATATAGCGAAAAAGATATTGGGCAAGCCCAGCACCAATCAAGAGTGCAACCCACACGATAATTTTCGTTAAGCGAATTTCTTTGTTAACGATTTCATCTACAACGACGCCAATAACTTTGGGCGGGACTAATTGAACAAGAGCGACCATCATTAATGAGAAAACCCCAATAATATAACTTTTTTTCTCTTGCTTAAAAAACCAGCCTAATTTTTTGAATATGGACATTCAGTTGTCCCTCCTTTTACTTTGTTGTTCTACGAAGACTACTTTCGAGCTAGAAGGTTTCTTCGTTATTGTTGTTTTTGATTAAACGTTTCGCTCTTTTCCTCCTAGATTATCCTATTCTCCCGCAAAACAACAAAAAAACGGACTGAAAATCAGCCCGTTTTTACACTTATTCATGATTACCTGAATAACCTTTACTATTTTCCTTGGTTTTTCATTTGTTGCATCATTTGTCTAACCTTTTTCTCTGACGGTTTTTGACCCATTGATGCCATCATCATGCGTAACATATCCTCATTAACGGGAGGATTTTTTTTGAAATAATCTTGCATATATTTGCGTGCAAGGAAAAAGCCCCCTGCAGCGCCTACTAATAAAGCGATTACTGCGATTAATACTACCCAACCTGTTGCCATTGAAACTCTCTCCTCTCCGTATAGTTTTGCTCTCAATGAATTATTTTACTAGAAATAGCAAAAAAAGAAAAGTTCTTTTTGCGGGATTTCTCTTAAATAATGAAAAAAGTCTGATTTTTTTGCAAAATAGTGATTAAAAGTCAAAAATATACGCTCTTAAATGTCAATAGGACCTTTAAGAGCGATTGTTGCTTTAGTTTTGTCCTTGAATTTTTTCTAATAATTCTGGATCAAATGTTTGATTTTTTAACATCGCAATTTCAAAGCCGTAAGGGGCCTTTTTATTTTTTTTGTCTTCTCCGACATAAGGTGTTTCTAAAATTTTTGGTAAAGCAGCTAATTTTTCATGGTGAACCACACCGTTTAAAGCTTCAAAACCAATAGTGCCAAAGCCAATATTGGCATGACGATCTTTATGTGAGCCCATAGGATTTTTAGAATCATTCACATGAATAACTTTTAAACGATCCAATCCGATAATTTTATCAAATTCAACTAATACGCCATCAAAATCATCTTTTACATTATAACCTGCATCATTAATGTGGCAAGTATCCAGAGTGACAGAAAGTTTATCATTTAGCGTAACTCCGTCAATAATCGCAGCTAGTTCATCAAACGTACGGCCGATTTCGGTTCCTTTACCAGCCATTGTTTCTAAAGCGATTTGAGGGATTTGCTCTTTCCACAAGACTTCGTTTAGACCTTTAACAATTTGTTTAATGCCGGCTTCTGGACCTGCACCAACATGCGCACCTGGATGTAACGTGATTTGCGTTGCTCCCAACGCTTGTGCTCGCTCAATTTCTTGACGCAAAAAGTCTACGGCAAAACCGAAATTTTCCGTTTTAATTGTATTACCTAAATTAATAATATACGGGGCATGAACGACGATATTACTTAAATTGTGTTCCTTCATAAAAGCTTGCCCAGCTTCAATATTCATTTCTTCAATCGGTTTCCGGCGCGTGTTTTGTGGCGCACCTGTATAAATCATAAAGGTTGTTGAGCCATAACTAGCCGCTTCCTCGGCAGAGCCTAATAGCATTTTCTTGCCACTCATACTAACGTGTGATCCTAATAACATGTGGTTCCTCCTAATAATTCTTCTTTTTCTTTTGGTAGTGTTGATACTGTTGCAGCCATTCTTCAAGCGTGATTTTTGTTACTAATTCGCCAATTAGTTCATAGGGTATTCGCTTAGGATTAGTGAAGCGAAGACAACTTTTCCCCATGTTTAGCTTTGTTGACACTTGTTCCTGATAGGCTTCTTGAAACCAACTTCGGACGGCTTCATTTCCCATTAATCCCATGTGATATAAAGCTACTTGCCTTTTAGTAGCGCCTAAGCTGATAAATGGTAACGGTTCATCACCACGGTTAAGATAGCCTTCTGGAAATACTGAAAGCGGCACAACAAAGGTTGGCATGCCATATTGCATTGTTAATTCAAATCCTGCTGGCAAATTTTGCGAAACGACATCTAATACTTGCTAATAAGCAATTCGCCAGTTTGGTTCAACTGTTTCGATGTATGCTGTAACTGTTTCAATTGACTGCGCCATTATTTCTTCCTTTGCTGATAAAGCGCTTTGGTTTTATAGCCTTCTTTTAAAATGACTAACATTTCAGTTTGCCGCTTTTTCCGTGTCTCCGCTCGCTTTGCACTAAATACATACCGCGCCCACTCTTTTTGATAACCAGGCGTTAATGCAGCGAATGTCGCTGCAGCAGCTGGTTCTGTTTGTACCAACGCTTCAATTTCTGGTAAATATTGAACATAATCCCCAACAGCAGAACTGGTCTGATTCTTCGCTGGCTTTTTAAGAACATTCTTCATGCCGACAACCGTAAAAGTCTCATCTAAACTAACCATGCGATTAAATTTTAAGGTTGAGCCTTTAATATACCCATCTGCCTCGTTTACTTGTAATGTTGGAAAAATTTCATCTCGGTGGACAAAGGTTGGATACATTTTATTGCCTTTTTTCGGATAAGCCACATATAACAACCCATTTTCTACTAAATGTTGACCTTCAATCACCATTGAAACAATCTCTTGAAATTCCGCCATCGTTTTCACAAATGCAAAAATCAGCTCAACTGGTTCTGAGGGTAATTGCTGCGCGGCTGAAGCAAATTCAGATAGATACTCTCCCTGTGGTCTATTTAAAATAACTAGTTGCTGATACTTCGTTAAGTTTAACTTTTCGACAATTGATTTCATAACCTACTCCTTATAGCGACTGCACTTTTTATTCTAGCATAGCACAAGTTATCTGTAATTGAATATGCCCAATAGTAAAAAAGAGTTTTTTGTAACAGAATTAATCCCAATTTATCTTTTTTAAAAGCGAAAGCTTGGAACCTGTTGTCTAAACGACCTTCGTCCCAAGCTTTCATTTTTTTAGTATTTTAACAAGAAATATTTTTTCTTACCGCGACGAATCACAGTAAATTGTCCTTCGATTTTATCAGTTTCTGTCAATTCAGCTGCTAAATCTTGTCTACGTTCTCCATTGACGTAAATCGCTCCATTTTGAACATCTTCACGGGCTTGACGTTTGGATGGTTCTATTTTTGAGGTAACTAATAAGTCAACTAAACTTAATTGATCCTCTGGTTGCACCTCATACGTTGGTACATCTTTAAAGCCTTGTTTAATTTCTTCTGCTGTTAAGCTTTGGATATCTCCGCTGAATAAAGCTTCTGAAATTTTAACCGCTTGATGATAGGCTGCTTCACCGTGGACTAAAGTAGTCACTTCTTTGGCTAACGCTTTTTGCGCAGCACGTTGACCTGGGTTCGCTGTAAATTCTTCTTCAATTGTTGCAATTTCATCCAATGTTAAGAAAGTAAAGTATTTCAAGAATTTCACGACATCACGATCATCTGTGTTAATCCAGAATTGATAAAATTCATATGGCGAAGTTTTTTCCGCATCTAGCCAAACTGCGTTTCCTTCTGTTTTACCAAATTTGGTACCATCTGCTTTTGTAATTAAAGGCATGGTTAAGCCGAATCCTTGAACTTCTTGTTCTCGGCGTAATAATTCAATCCCTGAAGTAATGTTCCCCCATTGATCACTGCCGCCTAATTGCAATAAACAGCCTTCTGTTTCGTACAATTTCAAGAAATCATACGCTTGTAATAATTGATACGCAAATTCAGTATAAGAAATTCCTGTTTCGATTCGGCGTTTCACGCTTTCTTTACTCATCATATAGTTAATTGTAAAGTTTTTTCCAACATCACGTAAGAAATCAATTAACGAAAGCTCTCCAAGCCAATCATAGTTATTTGCTAGAATCGCTGGATTTTTTTCATCTTCAAAATCGATAAAACGTGACAACTGGCCCTTAATACTTTCAGACCAAGCTTTCACTGTATCAAGTGTGTTTAAACTACGCTCTGCATCTTTGAATGATGGATCACCAATCATGCCTGTTCCGCCACCAACTAAAGCAATGGGCACATGACCATTTTGTTGGAAACGACGTAACATAAGAATTGGCAGTAGATGCCCGATGTGTAAACTGTCTGCCGTTGGATCAAAGCCGATATATAATTTAACAGATTCTTCATTTAATTGTTTTTGTAAGGCTTCTTCATCTGTGACTTGGTAGACCAACCCACGGGCTTTTAATTCTTCAAAAAAAGCTGAATTCATGATTTTCCTCCTATAGTAAAACATAATAATAGATCAAATTCCCCTATTCATAGTAACCGATTCTGTCACACTTGAAAAGTCAAAAAATGAGATTTCCCTATTTTCTCTTAAGTTTTTTCAACAAAAAATGGCAATTGGTGTAGAAACTATTCATAGAAGCTTTTTTTTGCTATAATAACACAGAATGTATCATTTTATTGAGGTGAAGCTTTTGAAAAATAATTCAAGTAACAATAAGCAAAAACCAACGACCTCTTCTGGCGGCAATGTCTTTTTACTTATTTTAAATGTCATTATTCGCGTTTTTCAGTCATTAGTGGTTTTTGGGGTTATTCTGATTGTCTTAGGTGGCTCTCTTGGCTTAGGTATCGGAATGGGCTATTTTGCTTTTCTAGTTGAAGATACACAGCCCCCAACGAAGGAAGAATTGCAAAAAGAAATCAGTGATATTACCGAAGTGTCAAAAATGACTTACGCAGATGGTACTCCGATTGCTAACATCAAATCAGATTTAATTCGGACACGAATAAATGGCGATCAAATGTCTCCATTGCTAAAAAAAGCCATTATTTCAACAGAAGATGAATATTTTGAAGAACATCATGGGGTGGTACCAAAAGCGCTAGTTCGAGCGTTAATTTCTGATGCGACAGGTATCGGCGGTTCTTCTGGTGGTTCAACACTGACTCAGCAATTGGTCAAGCAACAGATTTTAACTGACGAAACGACTTTTAAACGGAAAGCCAACGAAATTTTATTAGCTTTACGTATTGAAAAATACTTTTCTAAGGACGAAATCGTGACAACGTATCTAAATGTCTCCCCTTTTGGTCGTAATAACAAAGGTGAAAATATTGCAGGCGTGGAAGAAGCAGCCAAAGGACTCTTTGGTAAAAGTGCCAAGGACTTGAATCTTCCTCAAGCGGCCTTTATCGCAGGACTTCCCCAAAGTCCCATTGTTTACACGCCCTATACTAACACTGGTGCCTTGAAAGACGATTTGTCTTTAGGAATGAAGAGAAAAGATTTTGTTCTTTTCAGTATGTACCGAGAAAAAGCAATTTCACAAAAGGAATATGAAGAAGCCAAAGCTTACGACTTGAAAAAAGACTTTTTACCAACTGAACAGGCCAATGTCAATACAGAAGGATATCTATACTATACGGTGTTAGATAAAGCAGTTGAGATTGTCATGGATTTAGATATGAAAAAAGCTAAAGTTAATCGTGATGATTTAGATCAAGTTGGTTTAGATCAATATGAAGAACAAGCACGTCGCGAAATCCAGTCGCAAGGCTATACAATCCAATCGACCATTGATCAGAATATTTACAACACGATGCAAACCGCTGTCGCAAATTATGGTTATTTGCTTGATGATGGCACTGCAGATGTCAATGGGAATACAATGATTGAAACTGGCAATATTTTAATGGATAACGCTACTGGTCGTATCCTTGGTTTTATCGGCGGTAGAAACTTCGATATTAATCAAAACAACCATGCCTTTAATGCCGATCGTCAAGTTGGTTCTACGATTAAACCAATTTCTGTCTATGGCCCTGCGATTGATCAAGGACTCATTGGTTCTGAAAGTCGTCTGGCCAACTACCCAACGACTTATGCTGATGGTACAGAATTTGTTAATTCCACAAATGTGGATTTAAATCAATTCGTGACTGTTCGGAATGCCTTGAATTGGTCTTTCAATATCCCTGTCGTTCATGTTAATAATGAGCTAAGGAAAAAAATGGGTGATGATAATTTCTCTTACAATCACTACTTAAGTAAAATGAACTATCCAGTTTCAGATGCTTGGGCTTACGAATCTGCGCCATTGGGTTCAGTAGAAACAAATGTTGTAACACAAACAAACGGCTTCCAAGCGCTTGCTAACAAAGGTAAATATCAAAAAGCCTACATGATTGAAAAAATCACAGACAATAGCGGACATGTGGTCTACGAACACAAAGATGAAGGAACGCAAGTTTATTCACCGGCGACCGCTTCTATTATGAATGACTTGTTGCGCTCAGTGGTGGATTCTGCGAATACGACAAAATTCAAACCAACATTAGCTGGCTTGAATCCTCATTTAGCCAGTGCTGATTGGGTCGGAAAAACTGGGACAACTAATGACTATAAAGATTCATGGCTAATTGTCTCTACCCCGACTGTGACACTAAGTTCTTGGTCAGGACATGATCTACCAGCGCCAATGACGACGACCAGCGGCGACAATAACGGGAATTATATGGCGAACTTAGCTAACGCGCTGTACTATGCGAATCCAGAATTGTTTGGCATTGGTCAAAAATTTGAATTAGACCCAAGTGTCATTAAATCAAAAGTTTCTGAATTTACTGGTGAAAAACCTGGCTCAATTACCTATAATGGTGCCAAGTTCAATACACCTGGCAAAACAACGACTTCATACTATGCCAAAGATGGTGCACCACAAAGTACCTATAAATTTGGGATCGGTGGAACAGACAGCAATTACGCTTCTTACTGGGGAAATCTTGCTCCACGTGCCACTACAAATAATAACAACAACAACAATAAAAACAACGAAAATAAAAAGAACAATAATTAACTCGCTAAAATGAGCCAGAAAACGTATTTTTCTGGCTCATTTTTAGGTATCAAAAAACGGCTAAACTAAGAGTTAACGCTCTTAGTTTAGCCGTTTAATTCAATTTATTTTGTTGAACCTTTTTGATCAATTCCATAAGGTAAAACAACTGTTTTTTCTTCAATTTCTTCTTTGTTCATTAGTTTTGTTAATAAGCGCATTGACACGGCACCGATATCATATAAAGGTTGTGTAATACTTGATAGACGTGGACGAGAGACTTCTGTAAGCAATGAGTTATTGCTTGTAATGATTTCAAATTCTTCTGGAACTTTCACACCAGCATCTAGCATCCCATCTAATAAACCAATCGCTAGCTCATCATCTGTAACAAAGGCAGCTGTTGCTCCACTGTTACGGACACGCTCAGCCAAATTAATACCTGCTTTAAATTTATATTCAGATTCAAAAACTAAGCCTTCATTATAAGACAAGCCATTTTCCGCTAAAGCTTCTTTGTAGCCTTTCATTCGGTTTTGACCATTAATTGGATCGATTAATGCACCACTAACAAAAGCAATTTTTTTGTTCCCATTTTTCGCTAAAGTCGCTGTTGCATCTTTCGTTGCTTCTGTGTAATCAATATTAACGCTACCGACTTGTTCGTCTGGATCAATTGAACCTGCTAAGACAACAGGTGTTTTTGAACGTGAAAATTCACCACGAATATCATCTGTAATGCGATGACCCATAAAGATAATCCCATCTACTTGCTTGGCAAGTAAATTGTTTAATACAGTAACTTCTTTTTGATCGTCTCCATCTGAATTAGCTAAAATGATATTGTATTTATACATTGTAGCCACGTCGTCAATGCCACGTGCTAATGAAGCAAAAAATGCATTACTAACATCTGGAATAATGACACCCACTGTTGTCGTTTTTTTACTTGCTAAACCACGTGCGACTGCGTTAGGACGGTAATCTAAGCGATCAATCACTTCTAAGACTTTTTTACGCGTTGCTGGTTTTACATTGGGATTACCATTGACAACACGAGAAACAGTAGCCATAGATACATTTGCCTCTCTAGCAACATCATAAATTGTAATTGTTTGTTTTTCCATGTTTCTTCTCCTATAAATATGAATTTGTTCTCATTTTCTGAAAACACTGTTTACATTTCTTTCCTAGCCTAGAATATCAAAATTCTTCTATTTTTGCAACCGTTTTATCGTTTTTTCATGAAAATTTACTTTCCATTTCAAAAGGAACTTTTTGTCATTTCATGTTATGATAGTACTGTGATTCACTTCAGAATAAAAGAAAGAAGGATGTTTTATGAATCAAGAAAAAATTGCCGATTTAAAAAATTGGATGCACCAAGAAAAGATTGACTTCACTTATATTAGTGATCCTGGTCATATCGCTTACTTTTCCGGTTTCGAAAGCGAACCTCATGAGCGCGTGTTAGCTTTGTTTATCGCTGCGGACGATCAATCATTTTTATTTACACCTGCATTAGAAGTCGAAGATGCCGAAAATAGTAGTTGGACTTATCCCGTTTATGGTTATTTAGATAGCGAAAATCCTTGGGAAAAAATTGCGGCTTTATTAAATAAACGGACACAAGGCACACCACGCTTTGCTTTAGAAAAACAAGCTCTTTCTTTAGCTCGTTTCGATCAATTGAAAACCTATTTCCCAGCTAGCGATTTTTCGCATGATGTTACGCCTTTAATTGAAAAACTTCAATTAATTAAAACAGAACCTGAAATTCAACGTTTACTAGAAGCTGGTAGTTGGGCGGATGTCGCTTTTGAGATTGGCTTCAAAGCAATTCAAGCAGGCGTTGCGGAACAAGAAATTGTTGCAGAAATCGAGTATCAATTAAAACGTCAAGGCATTCGCTCAATGAGTTTTGATACGTTAGTCTTAACAGGAAAAAACGGAGCTAGTCCTCACGGGGTACCTGGCGAAACAAAAATTGAGCCCCATGACTTAGTGTTATTTGATTTAGGTGTCGTTCATAATGGCTATTGTAGTGATGCCACACGAACAGTCAGCTACTTGGAACCTTCTGATTTCCAAAAAGAAATTTATGGAATTGTTTTAGAAGCACAATTAGCAGCAACTGAAGCGGTGAAACCTGGTGTTACAGCAGGCGAATTAGATGATATTGCTCGAGGTGTAATCACAAAAGCTGGTTATGGTGAATACTTTAACCATCGCTTAGGCCATGGCATTGGAACCACTGTCCATGAATACCCATCGCTGGTTCATGGCAATGATTTAGTCATTGAAGAAGGTATGTGTTTCTCTATTGAGCCCGGTATTTACATTCCTGGAAAAGTAGGCGTTCGTATTGAAGATTGTTTACACGTAACGAAAACAGGCTCCGAACCATTCACTAAGACAACCAAAGAATTGCAAATTATTGAATAGCATAAAAATAAAATGAGGCCATCAGTCAACCGGACTGATGGCCTCATTTCTAAATTTTAAGGTAAGCCGCTGAACAAAAGCAACACGATCCGTTGCTAACTTTCATAAGCTAAACGCTTGTTACCCTTTAAATTCTTTTTTTACGTCTTTCGCTGCATCTTTAACATCTTCTTTTGCTTCTGCAGCTTTTTCAGGAACATCTTTGGTGGTTTCTTTTGCTTCATCGACACCAGCAGAAACAGTTTCTTTGGCCGCTGCCGCAGAATCTTTAACGTCAATATAGATATCTTCTGCTGCATCTTCGGCAATTTCACCTAAATCTTCTGCGTGATCTTGAGCATCGTCAGCTGCTTTTTTAAATTGATCAGATAAATCACCTGTTTGTTTTTTAAAGTTATCAAGCATGTCGCCAGAAACACCTTGTGCTTTATCCAATGAATCTTTTGTTTTTTCTTTGACAGAACCTGCCAAATCAGAGGCTTGATCTGATAAAACGCCGGCTTTTTGTTTTGCGATTTCTGTTAATTCTGTTCCTTTTTGAACAGCATAATCTGTGTAATCTTGCGCTTTGTTTTTTAAATCATCTGTTTGATTTGATAAATCATCACGTAATTCTTTACCTGATTTTGGTGCAAGTAATAATGCGGCAACGGCTGCTGCTGTTCCACCAATTACTGCTCCTAAGAAAAATCCGCCTTTTTTAGCCATAAAAATCTCCTCCAATTAGTTATTTGTTTTTTTATTTTTTGAACGCATTGCTCTAAAAGCAGAACCGCCTACTTTACTCACTAAACCAGCTTTCGCTGTGCCTTTCCCTACGGTTCCTACCTTTGTAATCAAATGTTTACTTGAGGTGTTCAATTCAGAGACACTTTCGCTTAAATCAGCAACGGCCGTAAACAACGGATCAATCGTTGCCACTTTTTGATTCACATCTGTCAATAGTTCATTACTTTTAACAAGCAAGCCTTCCACTTGGCGACTCAATACATTCACATCGCTAGTCACGACTTTGATTGTTGTATTTGTTTCATCAATTGTATCTTCAATTTTTGAAACAACTTGAGAAACTTTATATAACACAAGTACTAAAAAGATGACTAAAACAACAAATGCTACCGCTGCAATTAAGGCAGCAATTTCCCCACCTGACATATCATTACTCCCCTCTGAAATTTTATTTATAATCTTAGGATAACACCAACTTATATTTTTCACAACTCATAAAGCTAAGAATGCCAATTTATTTTATAAAATTCTCATGCCCTTTTCTTTAAGAAAATAAGCGTAAAATTTCCTTCTAACGAATTGAAATTTTACGCTTATTTTTATTTATTTTTCTTTTGGTTGCTCTTTTTTCGCTAATTGAGCACCTAAATTAATAATGTATTCTCGTAAATTATCTTTTACTTCTGGATGAGTCAAACCATATTCAATGCTTGTTTTCATAAACCCAAATTTATCGCCAACGTCGTAACGTTCTCCTTTAAACTCACGAGCAAAAACGCGTTGTGTTTTATTTAAAGTGTCAATCGCATCTGTTAACTGAATTTCGTTACCAGCGCCTGGTTTTTGATTTTCAAGTACATCAAAAATTTCAGGAGTTAATAAATAACGGCCGATAATCGCTAAATCACTTGGTGCTTCCTCGGGTTTTGGTTTTTCAACAAAGTTCTCGACATTGTATAGTCCTTTTTCGATTTCTTTTTCTGGGTTGATAATACCATATTTTGAAGTATCTTCATGGGGTACTTTCATTACCGCAATTGTCGAAGCATGTGTTTCTTCGTAATCATCCATTAATTGTTTCGTTAATGGCACTTTATCTTCCATTAAATCGTCGCCTAACATCACGACAAAAGGTTCATTGCCAACAAATGCTTTCGCTTGTAAAACAGCGTGTCCTAAGCCTTTCGGATGGGATTGACGAATAAAATGTAAATTAACATCCGTTGTTTCTTCGACTAATTTCAATAAATCGGTTTTATTTTTTTCTTTTAAGTTATTTTCTAGTTCAACATTTGAATCGAAATGATCTTCAATCGGACGTTTGGCTTTGCCTGTCACAATTAAAATATCTTCGATTCCTGAAGCTAGTGCTTCTTCTACGATAAATTGAATCGTTGGTTTATCAACAATCGGTAACATTTCTTTTGCCATCGCTTTGGTAGCCGGCAAGAAACGTGTTCCTAACCCAGCTGCTGGAATAACTGCCTTTTTAACTTTCATCTTTTTTCCTCCTAAAAATCAAGTGTAAATTCGTTTTCGGTTTTGCCATCGCGCAACATGATTTCTTTTGCTGCTTGTTGTACATCTTCGTCATTGTACAAGACATTGTAGATTGTTTCTGTGATTGGCATTTCGACTTCTAGTTGTTGTGCCAATTCATAGGCTGCTTTAGTTGTTGAAACACCTTCCACAATCATACCCATGTTTTCTAAGACTTCATCTAACTTATGGCCTTTTCCTAATAAATTACCCGCACGCCAATTTCGAGAATGGACACTTGTACAAGTAACAATTAAATCCCCAACACCACTTAAACCAATAAATGTTAATGGGTTTGCTCCCATCGCAACCCCTAAACGACTAATTTCTGCTAAACCACGAGTCATAATTGCCGCTTTGGCATTATCACCAAAGCCTAAGCCATGAATCGCTCCGGCGCCCAAAGCAATAATATTTTTTAAGGCCGCCCCTGTTTCTACACCAATCACATCATCATTCGTATAAATTCTAAAGTAATCATTCATAAACAACTCTTGCACATACACAGCGTCTGCTAAATTTTCGCTTGCTGCTGTAATGGTTGTGATGTCATGAACAGCGACTTCTTCTGCATGGCTTGGACCAGATAAAACCACAATCCCTTGCCGTTTTTCTGCTGGAATCTCTTCCGCTATCACTTCTGAAATCCGCTTATGTGTACCTTGTTCGAGCCCTTTACTTGCATGAATAATAATTGGTTTTGTTTTTAAATGTTGGGCCACTTCTTGTGCTACTGAACGAATGGCTTTAGTTGGTACCACAAACAGTACCGCATCCACATCTACTAAAGCAGTGGCTAAATCAGTGGTTGCCTGAATTGAAGTAGGTAAGATTAATTCTGGTAAATAATGTTTGTTGGTGTGTTTTGTATTTATTTCATCGATTTGCTCTGGTTTATTTCCCCAAATACAGACCTCGTGTCCATTTTCGGCTAATACTTGAGCTAAAGCTGTCCCCCAGGAACCTGGACCTAAAACAGCGACTTTTTGTTTCATCGGTGAAACTCTCCTTTCGCTAAACAACGTTACTTCTTTAGTTTACCATATTCTTCGATCAAGTTGGATTAAGAAGTTGTTATTTTTTTCTTTTGTTTCTCCCGATTGTAAAATTTCAAATTGGGATTTCTTCTACGAACGATCACAATAACAATTGCTGCCACGAACATCACTAAAGACAACAATTGTGAGACACGAATGTTACTAAACGCATACAAACTGTCCATCCGTAAGCCTTCGATGAAGAAACGGCCGAAAGAATACCATATTATATAACCTAAAAAGACTTCGCCTTCTTTTAAAAAGTGTGGCTTTTTGCGTAATAACACTAAAACGATAAAGCCTAAAACATTCCAGACAGATTCATATAAAAATGTTGGTTGATGATACGTTCCGTTGATATTCATGTTATCAATGATAAACGTTGGTAAATGGAGATTTTCTAAAAATTGTCTGGTGGTCGCTGGCCCATAGGCTTCATGATTCATAAAGTTGCCCCAGCGACCAATTCCTTGCGCTAAAATCACACTTGGTGCAGCAATATCTAAAAAAGTCCATGTAGAAATGAAACGATGACGCGTAAAGAAAAACAGCGCCAGTCCCCCACCAATAAGACCACCATAAATCGCTAAGCCACCATTTCGAGTAAAGAAAATTTCAATCGGATTGTCTACATAGTCTTGCCATTGAAAAGCGACGTAATACAAGCGCGCGCCAACAATTGCTGCAGGTAATCCCCAGAGCATAAAGTCAAAGACATCATCTTCTTTTAAACCAACACGAACGGCTTCACGACTACTTAGCCAAACAGCTAAAGCAATCCCTGAAACAATAATAATTGCATACCAATAGACGGGAATACCGAAAAGGCGAAATGCAATTGAATTTACTTGAGCTAACATCATCACATCTTCTCCTTCTATTCTCCTGAATTTTCTTCAATCAAACGGGTTAAGCGCTCTTCGAACGTTTTTGTTGCATCATAGCCCATTGTTTTCGCGCGGAAGTTCATTGCTGCTACTTCAATGATAATGGCCACATTTCGGCCGGTCTTAACAGGAATACGAATCTGAGGGACATCAACGTTAGCTATTTCAACCATTGCATCATCACTACCAAGACGATCATATTTCTTGTCTTTTTCCCATGCCTCTAAATAAACGACCAATTGAACTTGCATAAAGCCGCGGACCGCACTAGCTCCAAACAGATTCATGACGTCAATAATTCCGATACCACGAATTTCAATTAAATGCTGCAAAATTTTTGGTGGCTCTCCAACCACGGTTAATTCATCTTGCTGATAAACATCGACACGATCGTCTGCGATTAGCCGATGTCCACGTTTAATAAGCTCTAAAGCTGTTTCACTTTTACCAATACCGCTATCTCCTTGAATCAAAACACCAAGTCCATAAACATCAACTAAAACTCCGTGGACACTTGTCCGAACAGCTAAACGGCCATCTAAATAACTGGATAGTTCCCCTAGTAAACGGGAAGTTGAAATCGGTGAACGTAATACAGAAACCCCATTTTCTTTTGCTGCTGTAATTAATTCTTCGGGGATTTCTAGTCCTCTGGATACTATAAAGGCTGGAGTATCTTTCGCACATAAACGGCGCATCACTAATAAACGCTCTTCAGGCATCATTCGTTCCGCAAAGGTAATTTCTTTGCTCCCAAATAATTGTAAACGGTCATGGGAATAATAATTAAAATACCCAGTTAATTCTAAGCCTGGCCGGGAAATTTCACCAGTTTTAATTGTTCTATTTAAGCTTTCTTCATCTCCGTATACTACTTCTAAAGAAAGATTTTCTACCAGTTGATAAATCTTTACCACTTCTGTCATATCGAATGTCAGTCCTTTCTGCTACTTGTTATATTTTATCATTTAAAAATACAAGTTTCTAGCTATTCACTAGATAATTCCTAGAATTATCATATTTCAAAAAAATGAAACTATTTTTCTTTGAAATTATCTATGCTATTTCTGTCACTTGACTATTTCAGAAAACTTTGTATACTTGAAGCCGATCCTTTTAAGAAAAGAGGAAACTTATGAAAGAATATTTAAAGGAAAAAGCCCATCAATTACCGTTAACACCGGGTGTTTATTTAATGAAAGACGCAACCGACACAATTATTTATGTGGGTAAAGCCAAAAAATTAAAAAATCGCGTGTCGAGCTATTTTATTAATAGTAATCAACATTCTCGAAAGACGATGCGTTTAGTCAAACAAATTATAGACTTCGATGTTCTCCATACTGACACAGAATTGGATGCGCTCCTCCTAGAATGTCAACTGATTCAACAGTATCGACCGCGTTACAATCGCCAAATGAATGCTTATGAACAATATTCTTATGTATCGGTAGCCGTTAATGAGCGGCAATTAGAGATTAAACTCTTAAATATTCCCACTAAAAAGAACTGTTTTGGTCCTTATTCGATTCGTCGAAAATTAAACCGTTTAAAAATAATTTTGGATAGTATCTACGATCTCGTCCCAACCAACTATTGGCATCAAACCTTTCAAAAAGAGAGTGCCATTCCGACCGAACTATTTCAACAAGAATTGTTCGACTTTTTCCATAATCAAGGACGAGAACCAATCAAACGAATTGCTCAACAAATGCAAGAAGCTGCTGAAAAACAAGCCTTCGAAAAAGCGACAAAACTCAAAGAAGATTGGCTCTTTCTGACGCGCTTTGCAAACCAAAATCAACGAATTAGTCAAGCTAACCAACGAGATTGGCAATTGATGTGGTTACCTTGTCAGAAAAAAATCAAATACTATTTAATTTACCAAGGCTTGGTGGTAGCAACACGTGTTGTAACTAAACAAACGTTTCAAAAATATTCACCGCTTGAACTAGCAAAAAAAATCATGCCCAAAAAATCACCGAAAACAATTGAGCATTACTCGAAGCAACAAGTTGATTTTTTAAACATTTTATATGGCTATATCAGCCGTCATCCAGAATGTCACCTAGAAAATTTAACCATCGAAAAAGCCTGAAGAACGCATTTTATGCTACGTTCTTCAGGCTTTTTTTATTCATATTTAGATAAATTGTGATCCGTAACGATCGTATTGACAATTGACATAATTACAGCCATTAGCACCGCTGCCCAAAAACTTGAGAAGCCAAAGTTCATTTCCCCCACAAAAAACGAGGTCATTTGTAAAATCGCTGCATTGACAACAAAGCTAAATAGACCAAACGTTAATAAAGTAAATGGGAGCGACAAGATTGTTAAGACTGGTTTCACCAACATATTTAGGATTGAGAGAACAAAGGCGGCAATAATTGCAGGCATTATGCCTCTCACATGAATCATGCCAGGAAAAACAACTGATAAAGAAATGAATGTCAGTGTATTAACAACCAATCGCTGAAAATATGTCATTAAAAGTCACTCCATTCGTCATCATCAATTTTTTCCGCTTCTTTACGTTGCTTTTTATTGGCAGCATAAGGATTTTCATTGCGAACATTTCTATTATAAGGATTTTGATGGCCGTAGCCGCGATCGCTTCCTGTTCTTCCAGAAGGGATCAAGACTGCTAAGGCAATGTATAAGAGAATGCCTGGAAATCCTGCTGAGAAAAAGCTGAGCAAGACATAAACGACACGAATAATTGTTGGGTCAATTCCTAGCCAATCAGCAATCCCAGCTAAGCTTCCTGTTAAAACCACGTTATTCGGAGATTTTGTTAGTTTTCTTTTCATATGTTTTCACCTCGTCTACTAAATTTTACACTAGAAAAGCTGATTCGTCAGCCCATCTAGCTTAAAATTATTAATTATTTATCCGTATCTTTTAGGAAAATACTTCCCGTTGTTGTAGAAGCATTAATTTGAGCCATTGATTCTTCCAGTACACGTCTAAAATGTAATTGTTGATTGCCGCGATCTTTCTTTTCACGGACAACTTCAATATCTGTTAAACGGCTGTTAATACTACCTAAATTCGTTTTCACTTGCCCTTCAACGCCTAAGTCATTTGGCAAGGCCAACTTGATATTCCCATTTGCAGAGCTTGCTTCAACACGGCGAAGCGTTTTTTCTTTAGCTGTAATGCGGATATCTCCATTAATCAGAGAGACACTTAGACTTTCTGGTGCCGCGGAAATAGACACATCACCATTGACTGTTTCAATAATGTTATCTAAAATCGTTCCTTCTAGGACTTTAATTTCACCATTCACACCTTCAATTTCTAACATAGTTGCATCAATTTTTTTAAACGTAATCGTCCCATTCGTTGATTTTGTGTAAACATCTTTCGCTGTTAACTCTTCTACTAAGACATTTCCGTTTAATAATTTAACAGATACATGATCGTAAGTGCGTTTTGGTAAATAGAACGTTAAATCTGCTTTCACCCGTTTGTTTGGCACTTGGAAAGAAATCGTTTCATCATCCACATCAATGTCACTTCGTTCTAAGAAAGCTTCCATTGGTGAATCTCCTGCCATTTTACCATATAATTTGATTTTTGCTTCGACTTTCACATCTTCTTGATCCCAAGTTTTGAAAACCACGGTACCATTTGCTACCTTGACATCAATTAAACTTGCTTGTGGATTTGGATAGTTAAATTCATGTTCAAACTTAGTTGTTGCCACACCAGGAACTTTCATTTTAATGTCTTTCCATTCCACATTATCATTCATGGTGTCACTGAAAGAATTAAATGTTTTTTTCAAGAATTCTCCCACTTGGCCGCCAACTTCGGCAACTTTGCCGCCGACTTGGTTAAAGGTGTCTGTGGCTTGATCTTTCCACTCTTCAGAGAATTGAGAAGAAACTTTTTCTTTTGTATCATTCCATTGACCTTTCCATTGTTCTTTGCGAATGTTTTTTAGTTCTTCTTCCAGTGCTGTTTTTTCAGTACTTTGAGTCGCTAATTTTTCTTCTAATTGTGCAAGTAAAACGTGCAAGTCTTTTCGTTGAACTTGTTCATCTTCTGTTAATGCATCTAATTCTTCTTTTGTATCTAATGTTCCAATTTCTTCAGCGACTTCTTTAATTTCTTCTTTGATGCCGGCAATTTCTGCGTTGACTTCGTCCAATTCAGCCGAAGCACGATTGGCTTTTGTTGCTAACTCATCAAGAATTCTTTCTAAGTTTTCACGATCTTTTTCTGCACTGTCCTGTGTATTTTCTTCAAACGAATCAACAGTAGGTCCTTCTGATTCGCCTTTTTCTAATGCATCCATTAAATCTGCGACTTGATCTTCTTTATTTGTTGTTCCAATATTTTGTGTATCAACTTTTTCAGCAGCTTTTTCGATTTGTTTTTCATCTTTTTCAGTTGCCATATTTTCTAATAAAATTAACGCTTCTTCTGACGTTAGAATACCTTTTTTCACTAATTCTAATACGCGTTCTCTTTCTTTCATGGATATTGCCTCCTTAGCAAATTTTTCACTCAATAGTGTTTTCCTTACATGCATTATTATGCCTTGTTTTTGATCATTTGTCATAGGACTTAAGAACGATTTCTTCTCATTAGTAAGGACTAGTTTTATAAAATCAGTTCATTTTACGCTAAAAAAACTAGGAATTGGTCTAAAAAAGGCCGTCTCCTAGTTTTTTTATTTGTTTTTCTTAAAATTGTTCATCACGATTACTATTCAATTCGGTAATTTTACCAGTTGCCAAGTAAACAATCCACTCACAAATATTTGTGACATAGTCGCCAATTCTTTCCAAGTATTGTGCCACATGTAGATAATCAGTTCCGCTAATGACCGTTTCTGGATTAGCTTTCATTGCTTCTACGGCATGTTTGTAAATACTATCGAAATATTCATTAGTACGATCATCCATTTGTGCAATCATTCGTGCATCTTTTTGATCCGTTTTAACATAGGCGATTAAAACATTATCCACCATTTTTTTCACATAATCAGACATATCTGAAATTTCTTTTTCGATTTCAGGAATACGTGTTTCTCCTTTTAAGCGAATCGTTGATTTAGCAATTGAAACGGCATGGTCCGCCATTCTTTCTAAATCCGAACTAGCTTTCATAACAGTGATAATCATACGTAAGTCTGTTGTCACTGGTTGTTGTAACGCAATCATTTCAAAACTCTTTTTCTCAAGTTTGACTTCCATATCATTAATTTCAATATCGCGATCAATCACTTCTTGAGCCAATTTTTTATCATGATTAATATATGCCTTCACGGATTTATGGACGGCACTACTAACCATCATACCCATTTCATAAAATTGATTGTGCAGATTCAATAGTTCTTCTTCAAATTGTGTCCGTAACATTCTTTTTCCCCCTTTTAACCAAATTTACCAGAAATGTAATCTTCTGTTTGTTTTTCTTTTGGATTTAAAAATACTTTTTTCGTGTCATTAAATTCAATTAAATCACCTTGTAAAAAGAAGGCCGTTTTATCAGAGATCCGTGATGCTTGTGACATATTATGTGTCACCATAATCATGGTATATTTCTCTTTTAATGTTAACAGCATGTTTTCAATTTTACCACTAGAAACTGGGTCCAAGGCGCTAGTTGGTTCATCTAATAAAATAATATCCGGTTCCACAGCTAAAACACGAGCGATACAAACCCGCTGTTGTTGTCCACCAGAAAGTGAAAGTGCACTTTTGTGAAGTTTATCTTTGACATCCTCCCAAACGGCAGCAGCTTTCAAACTGGTTTCAACTGCTTCATCTAAGACTTGCTTGTCTTTGACTCCTTTTAGGCGCAAGCCATAAATCACATTTTCATAAACTGAAAACGGAAATGGATTAGGTTGTTGGAAAACCATGCCAATTTCTTTACGTAATTCAACGTTATCTGTTTTCGGTCCATAAATATCTTTTCCTTTATAGACGACACTTCCAGTAATAGTTACGTCTGGGATTAAATCATTCATACGATTCAAGCAACGTAAATACGTTGACTTCCCGCAACCAGAAGGACCAATCATGGCAGTTAATTCTCCTTGATTAAAAGTTAAATCAATGCCTTTCAATGCTTCTTTTTTCCCGTAATATAAATGTAAATCTTTTGATGAAATAATTTCTTTGCCCATCTTGCTCCTCCTAACCAAAATGTCCTGAAACGTAGTCTTCCGTTGCTTGAATTTTTGGTCGTGTAAAGATTTTTCTTGTATGGTCGTATTCAATGACTTTACCCATATAGAAGAAAGCTGTATAGTCACTAATCCGCGCCGCTTGTTGCATGTTATGTGTCACAATGATGATCGTGTAATCATCTTTTAAATTCACTAACGTTTCTTCAACCGTTCCTGTTGAAATCGGATCTAACGCGCTTGCCGGTTCATCTAACAATAAAATATCTGGTTTCATCGCAATTGCCCGAGCGATACACAAACGTTGTTGTTGCCCACCAGACAGAGCTAAGGCGCTTTTGTTTAAGTTATCTTTCACTTGATCCCAAAGTGCGGCTTGCTTCAAACTTGTTTCAACGATTTCATCTAATTTTTTCTTATCCTTTTCACCATGCTGTTTCAATGCGAATGTGATATTTTCATAGATAGATTTACTAAATGGATTGGGCCGCTGAAAAACCATGCCAATGCGTTTTCTCATTTCGTAGACGTCAACTTCTTTCGTATTGACATCGACATCTTTATACATGATTTTTCCAGTAACACGTGAATTGGCGATGCCATCGTTCATACGATTTAGCGAACGTAAATACGTGGATTTACCGCAACCAGAAGGTCCAATTAAGGCGGTTATTTTGTTCTTTTCAAATTGCAAATCAACACCTTTGATAGCCTCATTGTCCCCGTAAAAGACATGTAAGTCTTCCGTGTGTAACGCAATCGGGTCTTTTTGGCTATCTAGTTGAAGTAAATGGGTATCATTTAAATTGTATTCTTTCATGCTAATTCCCCTAACATTAAGCTGATGTCATTCTCTTATAAAGACGGTTGCCGATAAAACGAGCGCCGAAATTGAAAAGTAAAACTACTAAAATTAACACAGCGGAGGCACCTGCTGAGACCGCAGCGCCATCTGGCATCGTTCCTTCGGTATTAATTTTCCAAATATGCACAGCCAACGTTTCCGCTTGACGGAAAATGCTAATTGGACTTGAAACGCTCAATGGATTCCAATTACTGAAATCTAAGGCAGGTGCGCTTTGTCCTGCTGTATAAATTAACGCAGCGGCTTCACCGAAAATCCGACCAGAACTCAAAATAACACCTGTCAAAATTCCTGGTAATGCTTCTGGCAAAATAACTTTTTTAACTGTTTCCCAACGTGAAAGACCTAAGGCTAACCCCGCTTCACGCTGTGTATAATGAATGGCTTTCAAAGATTCTTCAACATTTCTAGTCAATAATGGTAAGTTAAAAAATGTTAATGCTAACGCACCTGATAAGATTGAAAAGCCATATCCGATTTGTACAACGAAAATCAAGAAGCCGAACAGCCCCACAACAACGGAAGGCAATGAACTTAAAATTTCAATCGAGGTACGAATTAAATCAGTTAACCAATTCTTTTTCGCATATTCCGATAAGTAAATTCCAGCACCCAATGAAATTGGAATACTAATAATCATTGTAATCAATAGTAAATATAGTGAGTTAAAAAGCTGAATACCAATCCCACCACCAACTTGATAGGCTCTGGATGGTTGTGTTAAAAATTCCCACGAAATATGTGGAATTCCTCTAGCTAAAATGTAAATCAGTAAGGCCGCCAAAATTAAAACAATGACGCCAGATACGGCATATAAGATACCTGTTGCGATTTTATCTGCTTTTTTTGCATTCATTATTTTAAGGCTCCTCTCTTACCGATAATTCGGATAACAATGTTGAATAGTAAAGACATCAACAATAGAATCAAGGCTAAAGACCAAAGAACGTTGTTTTCAACTGTTCCCATAATTGTATTCCCAATCCCCATTGTCAAAATACTTGTTAGTGTCGAAGCTGGTGTTGTCAAACTAGTTGGCATCACAGCTGCATTTCCGATTACCATTTGGATTGCTAAGGCTTCACCAAACGCACGAGCCATACCAAAGACAACCGCAGTTAAAATACCAGGCACAGCTGCCCGCAAGACAACTTTATAAATCGTTTGCCAACGCGTAGCACCAAGCGCCAACGACGCTTCACGATAATGTCGAGGCACAGCTTTTAATGCATCTACGGTCATCGTAGTAACCGTTGGTAAAATCATGACAAATAGCACAAACGTACCAGCTAAAATACCGAAGCCAGTTCCGCCAAAGATTGAACGGACAAAAGGAACAATGACAGATAAACCAATAAATCCATAAACAACAGAGGGAATCCCTACAAGTAATTCAATAACTGGTTGTAAAAATTTCGCTCCTTTTTTTGGTGAAATTTCTGTCATAAAAACAGCCGCTCCAATCGCAAATGGCGTCGCAACAATCGCTGACAAAAACGTTACAATAAAGGAACCCGCAATCATTGGTAAAGCCCCAACCATGGGTTTACCGTCTGCGCCGATATCACTTGGGTTCCAGTTTGTTCCAAATAAGAAATCAAACACGTTAATCTTATCTTTAAAGAATGTAGCAAGTCCTTTACTTGCAACAAAATAGAAAATTGAAACAACCACTGCTACAATTAAGGCAATACATAGGAAACTAATAAATTTCCCTCGTTGCTCCATCTTGGCTCTTTTCGATTTTGTTAATAATTTTTTCTGTACATCTTCCAAGAATATTTCCTCCTCAAACAATCCAACTTTTACAGATAAAAATAGTGTACCTTTTTTACATCAATTTGTTTTTAATAACATGTAAATTTTATGTTAAGTTTGTAAATTTTGTGTTAAGAGAATTATTTAATGACATTTCCTTGCCAATCCCGTTCAATTTCCATTTTCGAAACAGGAATATACCCTAATTGACCAATCACACGTTCTTGGATATCATCTGACAACATAAAGTCTAAAAACTCTTTGGTTAAATCACTTGGATTTTTACGAGTGTACATGTGTTCATAAGACCAAATAATCCATTTATTGTTCATTACATTTTCATCTGTTGGCTGAACACCATCAATGCTTAACGTAGCTACTTCATCAGTAACATATGAAAATGCGGTATAACTAATCGCTCCTGGTGTATCAGAAACAATGGAACGAACCATGCCGCTGGAATCTTGTTCTTGCGCACGAATGGCTGTTTTATCTCCCAAGACCCATTTTTCAAAAGTCGCACGCGTACCACTACCGGCCGCTCTGTTCAAAATAACAATTTTTTGGTCTTTCCCGCCAAGTTCTTTCCAGTTTGTTACTTCACCTAAAAAGATTTTCTTTAAATTTTCCATTGAGATATCTTTGACACCGACATTTTTGTTAACGATTGGTGTAATCCCAACAACAGCAACTTTATGATCAATTAAGTCTTCCGCTTTGATGCCCTTTTTCTCTTCTGCAAATAAATCAGAATTACCAATGTCTACCGCGCCAGATTGGACTTGACTCAGACCTGTTCCGCTTCCGCCACCTTGGACATTAATAAATCTTCCCGGATTTTGGCTTTGATATTCCTCACTCGCTGTCTCTACTAATGGTTGTAAAGCTGATGAGCCTACCGCTGTAATGGATTCACCACGATCAATCCATTTTGCACATCCTGTCAAAGTAAGTATACTTGCCAAACCAATAAATAATAGCAATCTTTTTTTCATCGATTCATTATTCCTCCAATTAATTTCAATCTATTCTATTTTACCATTATATGTAGGACTTGAAAATTATAAGTTATCAATTTGTTGGTACAACTGAGAAAACTCTTAAATTAAATAACAAGTATTTTAAAAATAAAACAAAAAAAGCTCTCCAAAATGGAGAGCTTTTTTTCGTTTAAATTTTCAAGAAACGACGCATTGAAATAACTGAACCTAGTGATCCAATAATCATTCCTGTTGCAATCATTAATAGATTGACTTTCCAGATAAAATCTTCTGGACGAATTAATGAATAATTCGAACGCAATAATTGCGGGTTAAACATGTTATAAACTTGATGGTAGCCTAACGTCATAATAATGACTGGCACGATTGCGCCAATCAACCCAATCCAGGCGCCTTCTAAGAAGAACGGCCAGCGAATGAAACTGTTTTTCGCTCCTACAAGACGCATAATTTGGATTTCTTTTTGACGAGATAAAATCGTAATCCGAATGGTATTGGAAATTAAGAACACTGCAACGAATAAAAGTAATGCAGCAGCTGCTAAGCCCCAAGTTCGAACGGTTTGAGCGATTTTAAAGATTTTGTCTGAGTTTACACCACCGTAATCGGCTTTAAAAACACTTGGGAATTTAGCTGCTTGTTTCGCAATATCTTTCGTGTCTTCTGGTGTTTTCGCACGGACATAATACACATCGTATAATGGGTTACTGTCGCCTTCGAAAAGATTCCAGGCATCCCCCATTTGTTCTTGGATTTTTTTCAATTGTTGATCTTTGTTTGAATAAGAAATATCTTCAACATTGTCTAATCCTTTAAGTTGTTTTTCTAATGTTTTCATTTCATTTTGTTTTGTACCAATATCGACAAAAACTGACACTGTCACGTTTTTTTCGACATCATCAGCAAGTTTCGTTGCATTAAAAATAACGCCCATAAAAATACCAACTAAAACTAATGTAATTGTAACCGCACTTGCTGAGGCAACAGTCATCCAACCGTTCCGTTTTAAACTTTTGATACTTTCAAATAAATGAGAAAAGAATGTTCTAATCATCGTAGCCGTATTCTCCTTCCACTTGGTCACGGATAATGCGACCATTTTCAATGGCAATAACACGGTGACGAATCGTATTTACAATTGTACTATTATGCGTTGCCATCACGACTGTTGTTCCTTGTGCGTTAATCCGGTCCAACAATTTCATGATTTCCCATGAATTCTCTGGATCTAAGTTTCCAGTTGGTTCATCGGCAATTAAAACTTTCGGTGTATTTACGATTGCTCGTGCAATGGATACCCGTTGCTGTTCCCCACCAGAAAGTTCGCTTGGAAAAACACGTACCTTATGTTTTAGACCGACTAAATCTAAAACTTCCATCACGCGTTTTTTGATTTCGCGAGGACGTCGTCCGATAACTTGCATCGCATAGGCCACATTCTCATACACAGTTTTCTTCGGTAATAGTTTATAGTCTTGGAAAACGATGCCGATTTCACGACGTAAATAAGGAACTTCTTTATTTTTTATTTTCATTAAATCATGACCTGCAACTGTCAAATTACCTTTTGTTGCTTTTTCTTCACGATACATTAATCTAATAAAGGTTGATTTCCCTGCACCTGAGGGACCAACCACATAGACGAACTCGCCTTGGTCAATCTCTACTGAAATATTCCGAATCGCTGTTGTACCATTCGAATATTTCTTCATTACATCTTTCATTTCAATCATGGCGTTCTCTCCATCTCTTTTTTCTTCAATCCTACTTATTATAACATGTGAATATTGCAAACTTCTTGCATTAAGTTACATTTTTATTTCAATTTAATGAAGAGCTTAACTTAAGCGCTGTTTTAAGTAGGCATCAATGAAACCATCAAGGTCCCCATCCATCACAGCTTGTACATTGCCGGTTTCGTAATTTGTCCGATGGTCTTTGACCATTGAATACGGATGGAACACGTAAGAACGGATTTGTGAGCCCCAGCCAATTTCCATTTGTTCACCACGTAAACTTGCTGCTTCTTGGGCTTTCTTTTCCATTTCCAATTGATATAATTTGGCTTTTAACATACTCATTGCTTGCTCACGGTTTTTTAATTGAGAACGTTGTGCTTGGCTTGCGACAACGGTACCTGTTGGAATATGTGTGATTCGAACAGCCGATTCTGTTTTATTAATATGCTGACCACCGGCACCACTTGCTCGATAGGTATCAATTTTTAAGTCATCTGGATTGATCGCAATTTCTATTGTGTCGTCTAATTCAGGCATTACATCAACTGAACAAAACGAAGTATGACGGCGTTTAGCGGAATCAAAGGGCGAAATCCGCACAAGACGATGGACACCTTTTTCAGATTTTAGGTAACCATAAGCATTGTAACCTTTGATTAATAAGGTGACACTTTTAATCCCTGCTTCATCTCCAGCTTGGTAATCCAACGTTTCAACTTGGAAACCGTGACTTTCTGCCCAACGTGTGTACATTCGTAAAAGCATACTTCCCCAATCTTGTGATTCAGTACCACCGGCACCAGGGTGTAATTCAATTAGGGCGTTATTATGATCATATGGCTCATTTAGTAGTAAGGATAGCTCATACGTTGTTAAACGTTCTTGCAAGAGATGAATTCTTTCTTCCAATTCTTCTTGAATCTCTGCATCATATTCTTCTTGTTGTAATTCAAACATCACCGTTAATTCGTCAATTTCCTCAGAGAGCTGATGAAATTGTTGATATTTTTCTTTCAAACTATTGGTTTCGTTAATTAGCTTTTGAGCCGTTTCTGTGTTGTCCCAAAAACCAGGTTCTCCCATCCGATTTTCCGCCTCGGCAATGTCTTCTTCTAACTGGTCTAAGTCAAAGAGACCTCCTGAAGCTAGTAATTTTTTGTGTCATTTCGTCTAATAATGTACGAATTTCTGGGTTTTCCAAAATGATTCCTTCTTTCTCTTTATTGTAAAAAGAGCAAAGGCGGGACAAATTGCCCCACCCTGCGTTTTTTCTTTAATTAAGCGTTTCTTCCATGACAATTTTTGAATTTTTTGCCACTTCCGCATGGGCATAAATCATTACGGCCCACTTTTTTATCTACACGCACAGGTTGACGCTTCGCACTTGTGTTGCTTTGTGCAGCTGCATCTTGTTCTGTTTCTGGATGTTCCGCTTGTCCTTGAGCTACTTGCTCACGTTGGACATTTTGGCGAATTTCCGATTTCATGAATAAACGTGTTACTTCATATTCGATTGAACCCACCATATTGTTATACATAGAATAACCTTCTGTTTGATATTCTACTAATGGGTTGTTTTGACCGTACGCACGTAAGCCGACAGATTGGCGTAATTGATCCATTGCATCAATGTGATCTGTCCATTTAGTATCGACAACACGCAAGATGACTACTTTTTCAAATTCTAGCAATTGTTCTTGGCCATTCAATTGTTGAGATTTTTCTTCAAATACTTCTTGCGCACGTGCCACTAAGTAGTCTTTGATTTCTTCAGCTGATTTATTTTCTAAATCTTTTTTAGAAATCGTATCTTCATGGACAAGTGTTGAGGCTGCAAAATCGACAATCCCATCTAAATTCCATTCTTCTTTTTCTAATTGTGTATGGCTATCCACCACTCGGCCAATCGTCCGTTTTACCATGCCCATCAATACATCAGACAAGTCATTTTCTTCCATAATTACTTCTTGTCGTTGCGCATAAATAACTTCACGTTGCTCGCGCATCACGTCATCGTATTGTAAGACATTTTTACGTGTGTCATAGTTATTTCCTTCCACACGTTTTTGAGCAGACTCTACTTGGCGAGTAAACATTTTACTTTGAATAACTGCATCTTCTTCTTGCACATTCATTCGTTCTAAGAATGTTTTAATTCGTTCTGAACCAAAGCGTTTCATTAAGTCATCTTCTAAAGATAAATAAAATTGTGAAACCCCTGGATCCCCTTGACGTCCTGCACGTCCACGCAACTGATTATCAATACGACGTGACTCATGACGTTCTGTCCCGATAACCGCTAGACCACCTAGTTCAAGTACACCTAAACCAAGTTTAATATCCGTTCCACGACCAGCCATATTTGTTGCAATTGTAACTGCGCCTTTTTGACCGGCGTTCATAATGATTTCGGCTTCTTTAAAGTGATTTTTCGCATTCAATACTTCATGAGGAATTTTAGCTGCGTTTAATTTATCAGAAAGTAATTCTGACGTTTCTACCGCAACAGTCCCCACCAACACTGGTTGTCCTTTGTGGTAACGTTCTTTAATATCTTCCACCACTGCATTAAATTTACTTTCTAAGGTTGGATAAAGTAAATCTGGACGATCGTCACGGATAATTGGACGATTGGTTGGAATTTGAATGACTTGAATATTGTAAATTTCACGGAATTCTTCTTCTTCTGTTTTAGCAGTACCAGTCATCCCGGCTAGTTTTTTGTACATCCGGAAGTAGTTTTGGAACGTAATCGTCGCCATTGTTTTTGTTTCATCTTCAATTTCGACGCCTTCTTTTGCTTCAATCGCTTGATGCAAGCCATCAGAATAACGACGACCATCCATGATACGACCAGTAAATTGGTCAACAATTAAGACTTTATTGTCTTGAACCACATAATCAATGTCTAATAACATGATATAGTTTGCCCGTAACGCTTGATCTAAATGGTGCGTTAATGCTGTATTTTCAATATCGTAAAGGTTATCCAATCCGAAAGTTTGTTCAGCTTTTTCAATACCTGCTTCTGTTAAACCAATTGTTTTAGACTGAATATCAATTTTGTAATCTTCGTCTTCTTTTAAGCGTTTGACAAAATTATCGGCACGCGTATAGAGTGCTGTCGATTTTTCAGCTTGTCCAGAAATAATTAATGGGGTTCTTGCTTCATCAATTAAGATTGAATCCACTTCATCGACAATTGCATAGTTTAATGGACGTTGAACCATTTGGCTGCGATAAACAACCATGTTATCACGCAAATAGTCAAATCCTAATTCGTTATTTGTACTATAAGTGATATCACAGTTATACGCTTCACGTTTTTCATCAGAAGATTTAGAGTTAATGTTTAAGCCAACGCTTAAGCCTAAGAAATTATATAATTCTCCCATTTCGTTAGAGTCACGGGTTGCTAAGTATTCATTAACTGTAACAACGTGTACTCCTTCGCCAGATAGTGCATTCAAGTATACAGGCATTGTGGCAGTCAAGGTTTTCCCTTCACCTGTTCTCATTTCAGGAATGTTCCCGTCATGAAGCACAATCCCACCCATTAATTGGACACGGTACGGGAATAAACCTAGTACTCGTTTAGCAGCTTCACGGACAACCGCAAACGCTTCTGGTAATAGTTCGTCTAAGGTTTCCCCTTTTTGATAACGGGCTTTAAATTCATCTGTTTTTTCACGTAATTGTTCATCGCTTAGTTGTTCCATTGCACTTGCATGTGCATCAATTTTATCGGCGATTTTTTCTAATCGTCTTAATTCTTTTTTATCGTTTTCAATCATTTTTTTCAAAAAATTTGCCATTGGTATCTGTGTTCCTTTCAATTACCTCTTTTTATTTTTGTATCCTTTTTGTACAAGAAGCACAATCTATCCGTTTTATTTTATCATTACTTGACGAGAAAGAAAACCATTTCTCTCTATTTTGCAGACATTTTCCTTTAAAAGAGGAACTTTTAAAGTTATTTTATGTATTTCTTTATTTTTTCTTTACTCCGTGTTTTAAAGATGTTTAAAGAGCTGAAATGCACGAAGGCATTTCAGCTCTTATTTTAAGCTTTAGTCTGTTTCAATCAAGCCATATTTGCCATCTTTACGACGGTAAACAATGCTTGTTCCATTTGTTTCAGCATCTTCAAAAATGAAGAAGTTGTGTCCTAACATGTTCATTTGTAAAACAGCTTCTTCACTGTCCATCGGTTTTAATGATAGACGTTTTGTACGAACGATGTCTAATTCTGAAGGTGTTTCTTCTGTTTCTTCACCAACTAAGAAGACAGCGGCTTTTGTATTGTTACGTCCTGTTTCACGAGATTTTCTGTTGATTTTTGTTTTAAATTTACGAATTTGTCGTTCTAATTTATCGACAACCAAATCAATACTTGCGTATAAATCAGGTGACGTTTCTTCAGCTCGTAAAACTAGATAAGGAAGAGGAATAGTAACCTCGACTTTGGCTGTTTTTTCAGTGTACACTTTCAAATTCACATGAACCGTTGCTTCAGGTGAATCGCTGAAATATCTTTCTAATTTACCGACTTTTTTCTCAACATAGTCTCGAATCGCTTCGGTTACCTCGATATTTTCTCCACGTACATTATATCTAAACATAACAATTACCCCTTTCATCTACCAGTAAAGAAAAGATTAAAGGACCACTCTTTAATTCCCTTCTTCTTAATTTCATTATATCGAATAATCTGGGTTTTGCCAACAAAATAGTCATCAAATTTATGAATTCTTTTCTTTTTACCGCGCGAGAGTAAACGTATTCAAACTTTTAGGATAACAGTCATTGATAACAGCAGCTGCGTGGAAAAGAGTTCGTCCAGTGGTATAGATGTCATCCACCAAAATAACAGAACAATTTTTTAATTTTTTTTGGTTTTCTTTTTGGATGGCAAATGGTTGTTGCAACTGCATCCTTTCCTTTCTAGTTTTCTTAGATTGCGGAACATTTTCCTCTTTTCTAATTAAAAAAGGGCTGTACGGAACATCAGCCGCTTCTAGTAAGCCAATTACTTGGTTGAAGCCTCGTTCTTGCATTCGTTTTTCGGATAAGGGCATCGGAATAATATAGTCCGCAGATTGTTGCTGAAAGTAAAAGTTGATTTCCTCGTTAAAACACATTCTTAAGCGGTAGTCTCCTTGAAATTTATAGCGTTCCATCCACTCTTGCATTCCTTCATCATAATGAAACAACGCTGCATTATGAAAAGAATACTCTGGATAAAGCAGCTGCCACCTTTGACAATCAAAACAATAGCACTCTTGGCTGACGCGACTACAGCCAAAACAAGTGCCTGTCATTGGCAGTTTCTGGAACTTTGCTTGGCAGTGCTGGCAAAGTGAAGGCCTCGCCCATTTTTTAAAACGTAAGAGCATTTTTAATGTTATCTCCAAACGAATGGGGCTTGCGCAATTTTTACAATCCATCTAACATCCCTCGTTTGCTAGCCAAGCGATTCATTTGCTTTATTTGCCGAATTGCCTCTTTCATGTCTCTTGTTTCCCCATCATGTAAAAATAAAACTTCGCCGTAATTGAATTCTTGTCTTCGATCGACTCGGCCCGCAATTTGGACAAGTGTTGAAGAAGTGAAGACTCGATGATTGGCACCATAAACAATAACTGAGACTGCATCAAAAGTCACACCACGTTCTAAAATGGTTGTAGTGATCAAAATATCCGTTTTCTGCTGACGCATTGCTTGAACTTTTTCCAGGCGAAGCTCATCACTACCATAAACGGCGACAACTTCTTTGTCGGAAAATCGCTCAGCTATTAACGCATGCAATTGGTGAATTAATGAAATGCTTGGGCAAAATAGTAAAACTGAATTACGCACCAATAAACGTTTCAAATGATGTGCAATGATTTTAATATTTTTGCTAGAAAGACGTTGCCACGACTGAACCCAAAATCGGCGTGGCACAGGTAATGGCCTACGATGATATCTTGCTGGCAAAATACTGGCTGCTAACTTCTTTTGCTGTAAAAGCTTCCGTAATTCTTTCGTAGGGGTTGCTGTTAAGTACACCAAACTACTTCTTTTTTTTCGTGCGTTACGCACTCCATAATAAAGATGCTCGTTATTAACAAAAGGAAAAGAGTCGACTTCATCAACGATAAGTAAATCAAATGCTTGATGGAATTTCAATAATTGATGCGTGGTGCAAATCACTAGTTTCGTATAACGATACGGTTCTTGACTGTTTCCATGAAGTAAAGCAATTGCTTCATGAGGAAAAACCGCTTGGATTCTGGGAAACAGTTCTAAGCAAACATCGACACGCGGCGAAGCCAGCGCAATCCGCCCCCCTTCTTGTAAGGTTTGGTGCAAAACAGCAAATAACATTTCTGTTTTGCCTGCACCTGTAACTGCCCACACTAAGCGATTCTCCCTTATTTTTACCGTCTCACAAAGTTCAACCGAGATCGCTTGCTGTCCCTTTGTTAATTGTCCAGACCACTCAAAAAAGACAGTTCTTGGGCTATTGGGCCTTTCTGGTAAATGACAAAATTTTTGACAAGAAGTCACACGGCCTAATTGAATGCACGCATGACAGTAGTATACATTTGTCGCTAGTCTATTTTCTTTTTTTGATACGACTTCCCCGCACCGCTGACATTGAATTGTTAGGGGTGAACGCTCTAACATTGTTGGTAAATAAACCAGTTTTGTCTGTATTGAAGGTTCTGTTTCTTCAAGAATTATTTTACGTCCATGCAAATCTTCCATGTTAACCACCTCAATTATAAAATACGCATTTCTCTAGCTTTTTTGCGAAAAAGGAAATCTCCCACCGTTATCTTTCTATTCTTATCTAGTCGTTACCTACTAAACAAACTCTTGATACGCTTTATTGTTTACACGAATCTTCCACTTTCGACTTACCTATATGCAGATTTTTTATAACAAATTTATCTACCTTTAAAGAAAAATTAATGTTAAAGTATATCTAGTAATCCAAGCTTTAATTTGAAAAGACTAGAAAGGAGCAAGCTTTATCATGGAAAATATTTTTTTAAAAAGACTAGAATTCAAAGCTTTTGAAGAAGATTCTGTTTTTTCAAAAATTGAAGGGCTGAATAAATTTAATTCACTAAATTTTAAAAAACCTATTACTTTTTTTTCAGGTGAAAATGGAACTGGAAAATCCACTTTATTAGAAGCAATCGCAGTCAACTGGGGATTTAATCCTGAAGGCGGTAGTATTAATTTTAATTTCTCTACAAACGATACTCACTTGGATTTACATAATTATTTAACTGTTGGAAAAAGTGTAAAGCGTGCTACGGATGGTTTCTTTTTAAGAGCTGAAAGTTTCTACAATGTTGCTACATATGCAGAAAATATAGACTTAGATTTTTCTGAATACGGCGATAAATCCCTACATCATCAATCACACGGCGAAAGTTTTTTGAATCTGGTGAACCATCGGTTTAGAGGAAATGGTCTGTACCTGTTAGATGAACCTGAAGCGGCTCTCTCACCTCAACGCCAACTAGCCTTAATGATATCTATAAAAAAACTAATTGATGAGGGGTCTCAGTTTATTATTGTCTCTCATTCACCTATATTACTTGCAATGCCTGACTCACAAATTATTTCTTTTGATAAAGATAGTCCTTTAGAAATCACGTATGAAGAAAGTATGCCTTATGAAATAACCTCATTATTTTTAAACAACAAAAACAGAATTCTCTCTCATTTATTTGCTGAATAAGTCTGTTATTCGAATTGCTTATGCCATACTATAATGACTCGTATATAAAAATATTGTTAATCATTCTTTGAATTACTACTTTTAGACTACGGAAAAAGGCGTTTATTATTCAGAAAATAGATTGTTAAGTATGTTTTTTTAGTATCTAGATTAAAGTAAAAAATTAAAGACAGTTGTCTTTCTCTAGCTCACAGGACTAATTTCGGCTCTATAATTTATGGAACTGATAAACCAGAATGACTGCCTCAGCTCAATTCCAATTAACTAAAATCATAAAAAAAGACAAGTTGCTTTTTCGAAGATTCTCGAAAAAACAACTTGTTTTTACTCTTTTTTATCTGCTTGTGCTAACAAATCCAAGGCTTGTTCCAACACTTTTTCCCCGTTCATTAAGCCGTAATCAGACATGCTAATGACATCTGTTGGGATACCTTTTGGTGATAGACGCTTTTCAAAATCACTCTTCATATAACGAACTTGTGGACCTAACAATAACACATCGACTGGATTATTTTCTAAATTTGTGTCTGCTTCCGATGCAGAAGCCGCAAATATATGGGCATCTAAACCTTGATTAAATGCTGCTTTTTGCATTTTTGTAACAAGTAAACTAGTACTCATTCCTGCGGAGCAAACTAACATAATTGTTTTTTTTGACATTTTAACAGCCCCTTTTACCTTTGCCTTTTTCAATTTTCAACATTATCTATTAAAAATATTATAGTGTAAAGTTAATTTTTGTCAATCATTCTTGTTTTTTAAAGCGGATACAATCTTGGTTTAAACGTACCATGCTGACTTCAGCAATTTATTAAATACCACATATTCTTTTTCCAAATTCACTTGAACTACTTGGTAACTCGCATTCAACCAACCATAAGCGCCCTTTTCTGGATGCTTATAATCGTTCGCCCACCAATCGACATCTGTCTTAGCAGTTTTTGGTAAACCAGAATGAGGGAATAACAATTCATCAAACTGAGTAAAGGTCAAAGTAACTTGGGAACCGCCATTCGTTTTCAAATAATGAGTAATTGTATCATATTTTTTCTGTCGTGTATGTACCATTTTCCAGCGCCTCCCTTTTCTCTATCATACCTTATTATAACGTTTTTTTTCAAAAATCTCACAAAAAAGATGAGAGAAAAAGTTGCTATTCAGTTGATTCTTTTTTATACTGACTTTATTACGAGAGAAAAGGATGCCCATATGTTAGAAAGCTATATTACAGTCAAACAAGATGGTTTCAGCGAGATTGAAATCAAGAAATCGCGGTTTATCTGTTCTGTAAAGCGCGTAACATCAGAAGAAGAAGCAAAAGCCTTTATCGCCGCAATAAAAAAAGAACATTGGAAAGCCAATCATAATTGTAGTGCTTTTGTTATCGGCGAAAAAAATGACATTCAGAGGAGCAGCGATGACGGCGAACCTAGTGGCACTGCTGGTGTTCCAATGCTGGAAGTCTTAAAGAAAAAAGAGTTAATCAACGTAGTGGCTGTTGTCACTCGTTATTTTGGCGGAATAAAATTAGGCGCTGGTGGTTTAATCCGAGCATATAGTCATGCTCTTTCCCACACTTTAGATGAAATTGGTTTAGTCATTGGCAAATTGCAACAAGAACTATTGATTACGATCGCCTATCCTTTATTAGGAAAAGCCCAAGCCTTTTTAGAACATAGTCCCTACACGCTTAAAGAAACTATTTACACAGAGTCTATTCAGTTAATTTGTTTAGTAGATGAACAAGCAACAGAAACATTTATAGCTGAAATGACGGATTTACTTAACGGTCAGTTGACAATTGAAAAAGGCGCAACGAGCTATCACGAACTACCATTTAACGAAAAAGGAGCACAAGCAAATGACATTTGAAGAAGTATTGCCACAGATTAAAGCAGGAAAAAAAGCCGTACGTAAAGGCTGGAGCGGTTTCGAACTTTTTATTGAATTACGTGATGAAATTGGCACCTCCGAAGGTGAATTTTTACAAGTTACCCCGTATTTTTTAATCAAAACTTCTGATGAAGGCTACAGCATGTTTTCACCAACACCTTGTGATGTCTTAGCAGAAGATTGGGTGATTGTTGAAGCATAACTACACACATAAGGTCTGGCAGATTACGGCGATTGCTCGTTCTTCCAGACCTTAATTTTATAAATGTTTAAAGGAGTTTTTCTTATGCCAAAAGAATTTGAAACAAAACGGGTGCTTGTAACCGGTGCAGCTTCAGGGATTGGCCAAGCACAAGCAATTGCCTTTGCTGAGCAAGGTGCTGAAGTTATTGGCATCGACCTAGACGAAACGGGGTTAAAGCAGACAGCCGCACTGGTTAACCCAGATTCTACTAAGCCATTTACTTATTTTGTCGGTGATGTGTCTTCTCCCTCATTTGTGCAAGCCACGATGAAACAAATTGTGAAAGACAACGGCCAAATTGATATTTTATTAAATACGGCAGGTATTTTAGATGATTATCGTCCTTCTCTAGAAACTTCGGAAGCTTTATGGGATCAAATTTTAGCAACCAATTTAAAAAGTGTCTTTTTAGTGACCAATGCCATATTACCTTATTTCCTCCAACAAAAAAAAGGAGTAATCGTTAATATGGCATCTATCGCCGGCTTAGTAGCTGGGGGCGGCGGCGCAGCGTACACTGCCTCCAAACACGCAATCATCGGGTATACAAAACAACTTTCCTACGATTATGCCAAATTAGGCATTCGAGCAAATGCGATTGCGCCAGGTGCCATCCAAACACCCATGAACGCAGCTGATTTTGCAGGAGAAGGTGAAATGGCTACTTGGGTAGCACGTGAAACACCCGCGGGCCGTTGGGCACAGCCACAAGAGGTAGCAAAACTTTCATTATTTCTAGCTAGTGATGACGCTGATTATATCCATGGCACAGTTATGACCATCGATGGTGGTTGGACCATGAAATAAAAAGACTTTACAGAGTGTCTCTTCTTCAGTAACATGTAACACAGTGAGGCAACTCACACCATAACACTTCAGTTGGCTTTGCTGCCCTTCCTTTGGTTATGGTTATCACTAAAACACGTCGTTGTTTTATAAAGGAGAATCTTAAATGAATCATTCATCAAATCCACAAACCAGTACGTGGTCAGCTACGGCGTTGGCTAAAATGGCGCTGGTTACCGCTTTGTATGTCGTTGTCACTGTACTTCTCGCTCCGCTTAGTTTTGGTCCGATACAGCTTCGTCTTGCCGAATCATTTAATTATTTAGGCGTTTTTAACAAGCAATATATCTGGTCCATTACGTTAGGGGTTGCGATTGCCAACACCGCTTCGCCTCTTGGTATCATCGATATAGTCATCGGTAGTGCTGGAACGTGCGCAGTCTTATGGATTGCCTATTTTGCGACAAAAAATCAGCAAAATTTATTGATTAAACTAATGCTGACGGCCATTCTTTTTGCTTTGTCCATGTTCACTGTTGCCGGACCCTTAACGTTCTTTTATCAGTTACCTTTTTGGTACACATGGTTGACCGTTGGACTTGGTGAACTTCTTTCAATGACAGTCGGCGGCATCCTGATTTACGTATTAAATAAAAAAATACAGCTTGTAAAACGCATCGAAGAATAAAAAAGCGCTTGGGATTTAAACCCCAAGCGCTTTTTAGCACTATCCTTTAGGTTGAATGAAGTCTGCTTGCCATTTTCCAAGAGATGGATTGTAATCAAAATACCAAAGTTGTGAAAAATATTGTTTTTGATGCTTGTATCCCGATAAAACACGACCGCTTTGAGTATCTTCCTCGTAGTCAATACAAGAAAAATGAAGCATCAGTGAAAAACTGGTTTCACTAATAGGATGATAATTCGAAGCTGGCGCTACTTTCACTTTTTTTACATGATTTCTGATGCCCGCTTGTTGATTTTCTTGTAATACTGCAAGATGTTTTTGATAAAGTTTTTCTGTATAGTTATCTTTGACTACAGACAAATTTTCTTGATCCCACGCTTGTTGTATTTCTAAAAACGTTTGTTGTATTTCTTTTAAGAGTGCCTTTTTTTCTTTTGATGTTCCAGGTAATGCTGCCCACATTTCTTGAAAAGCTCCTTCATCGACTGGTTGATTTCTGCGGCGTCTTTGCCAAATCATCGTGCCCCCAAAAAGAACAAAAAACACTGTTGAAATTAAGCCTTCCAGTGGCGTTGTGTTGCTGGTCCCGGTCTCGTTATGATGAACATAACTTCTTGATCCATCACCGCTTGGCGAAAAACCATTCGAGGGATTACCTCCGCTTGGACTTTCTACACGTCCGCCGCCATAGCCACCAGCTACAGCCGCCGCTTGATTAGACCATAAACAAAAGGCCATGGCACAGACCACAAAAACCAAAATTAACTTTCTCATTCTCTCACCTTTCGACCCCTTCAAACCAACAAATGAATAAATAGACGCAGAATACTAAACAAAGCGCCAAGATTAACAATGATTAATAATACCTTCAGCCATCTGCCATATGGTTGTACTGATTGATAACTTCGTTGATAAATACTCAAGCCAAACAGGACCGCTGGCCACATAAATATACTAGATCTTGGGCCAAACGAATTACCCTCGCCCCAAAAATTCACATAAATGGGCACATGAGCTGGTAAATCAGGATAGACCACCGCACTTAATAATAGTAAACTGACTGCTAAAATACTTGTAACAATAAACAACCGCTGACTAACTTTTCCAATCTGCTTCTCTCTCATTAATTTAGTTTTCTCCTCTAGTTTAATGATGGATATACTTTCAGTTTATGCCTCCCTATCTGAATTTGCAATAAAAAAAAGACAAGGAAACATTCGATTAAATGTCCTTGCCTCTGTTTTTGAAAATCCTAAATCAAGCCTTTCACACCTATATCTTTTCGGTAGTACATTCCAGGAAATGAGTAATTATCCAATGTTTGATAAACTTTTTTGCGGGCTTCTTCAAGAGTCGAAGCAGTTGCTTCTGCTAAAAAGATTCGTCCACCAGCTGAAACCAGTGCCTGTTCTGAACGAGTTACCCCTGCATAATAGATGGTTTCACCAGACATTTCGGGCAATGGTAGATTTGTCTTGTATTGATTAGGATAGCCTTCTGCTGCTACAACAACACCAACACTCGCTAACTCATTCCATACAATCGTTGGTTGCTCTTTCACCAGCAATGAAGAAATTATTTCTGAAAGGGGACTCTCTAAACGTGCCAACACAACTTGTGTTTCTGGATCCCCAAATCGAGCATTAAATTCAATAACCTTGGGGCCAGTTGCTGTTTGGATTAAACCAGCATATAAAATCCCTTGAAACGGACGTTTTTCAGCCACCATTCCTTTAGCAGTCGGTTTCAGGACTTGGCTAATGGCTTGCTGAACCGCTTCTTCTGGGACCTGAGGCACTGGTGTATAAGCGCCCATCCCCCCTGTATTCGGACCAGCATCCCCATCGAAAATCCGCTTATGATCTTGAGCAATCACCATCGGATATACCTTCTCATTAGAAACAAAAGCCATTAAGGAAAATTCTTCTCCTTGCAAAAATTCTTCGATTACGACCGTTTGACCGCTTGCTCCAAATTGTTGGTCCTCCATCATCGCAACTAGCGCCCGTTTTGCGGCTGCTTTTGTTTCGGCAACTACTACTCCTTTTCCAGCTGCCAAACCATCTGCCTTAATAACAATTGGTACTCCTTTCTGTTCAATATATTCTAAGGCAGGTGCCAAACGTCGAAAGACCCGATATTCCGCCGTTGGAATCTGGTATTTTTGCATAAAATCTTTCGCAAAACTTTTTGAACCTTCAATTATTGCAGCTGCTTTTGTCGGGCCAAAAATCAGTAATCCCGCTGCTTGAAAGGCATCTACAATTCCTTCAATTAATGGCGTTTCCGGTCCGACGAATGTCCAATCAATCTGATTATTCTTCGCAAATTGAATTAGTTCCGTTTGTTGCTCTTCACTGATAGGTACAGTCCGAATATTATCACCACTCATACCAGGATTACCTGGTGCACAATAAACAGTCTTGACTTTGTCTTCTTGCTGTAATTTTTTGGCGATTGCATGTTCACGACCACCACGCCCAATCACTAATATATTCATCGGTTTCTCCTTTAAAAATTAATGTTTGAAATGACGAGTCCCAGTAAAAATCATCGCAATACCATAATGATTCGCTAGATCGATTGATGCTTGGTCTTTAATGCTCCCGCCTGGCTGAATAATTGCTTGAATGCCATGTTGTGCAGCATATTCCACGCTATCTGCCATAGGGAAAAAGGCATCACTTGCTAAGACGGCCCCTTGTAATTTTCCAGCTGCTTGGGCTTGATCAACTGCAATTTTTACTGACCCAATTCGATTCATTTGACCAGCGCCAATCCCCACCGTTTGGCTTTCATTGGCTAAAACAATAGCGTTTGATTTTACATGCTTGACTGCTTTCCAAGCAAAGTTCAATGCGTCTCTTTCAGCTGGTGTGGGTTGGCGCTCTGTTACAACTTGCCATGCTTGGTCATTTTCAACAACTGTATCTTGTTCTTGAATTAATAACCCGCCCATAACAGAAACTAATTCCACCGCTTTTTTTTCTTGAGCATGAAAATCTAACGTTAACAAACGAAGATTCTTTTTCTGAGATAACAGTGCCAGAGCTTCTTCTTCAAAACTAGGCGCAATAATTATCTCTAAAAAGATTTGATGCATTTCAGCCGCAGTCGCTTGGTCCACTGGACGATTCAAAACAACAATGCCACCAAAAATTGAAACTGGATCTGCTTCAAATGCCTGACGATAGGCTGCCAAAATCGTTTTTCCTGTTCCAATTCCACATGGGTTCATATGTTTAACAGCGACGACCGTTGGTTCTGTAAACTCGCTAGCAATCCGGAGCGCTGCATCAGCATCTCGAATATTATTATATGAAAGTTCTTTGCCATGAAGTTGTCGAGCGGAAGCAATGGATAATGATACAGGTACAACGGATTGATAAAAGGTGGCTTGTTGATGGCTATTTTCACCATAGCGCAATGTTTGCTTACGTTCATAAGTAAGCGTTTGTTTCTCTGGCTCAGTTTCACCCACTTGCGTCGTTAAATAGTCAGCGATAAGCGCGTCATAAGCAGCGGTATGACGAAAGACTTTTGCTGCTAATCTTTTTCTGGTGGCTAACTGGCTAGTTCCAGTGCTGCTAATTTCACTTAATACCTGTTCATAATCACTAGGATCAACCACTGCTGTTACGTCTTGATAATTTTTTGCCGCTGAACGTAACATGCTAGGACCCCCAATATCAATCATTTCAATCGCTTCTGCTTCAGAGATCACTGGTTTTAAAATTGTTTCTTTAAATGGATAAAGATTCACTACTACAAGGTCAATAAATTGAATGCCTTGTTCAGTCAGTGCTTTTTGATGCGCTTGGTTTCCCCTTTTTGCCAAAAGTCCGCCATGGATATTCGGATGTAACGTTTTGACACGACCATCTAACATTTCTGGAAAGCCAGTGATGTCGTCAATAGCAAGTGTCGGTACCCCCGCTTCTTCCAAGACAGTCCTTGTTCCCCCAGTGGAGATAATTTCAAAGCCATTTGCAACTAAGCCTGCTGCAAATGTTGTCACTCCTGTTTTGTCTGAAACGCTAATCAATGCTCTTTTGGTCATTTCATTGTCTCCTTTACAATTTGTGAAATTATTTTTGGGTACCATTCGTGCTCAAGAGCATGAATTTTCTCTGCTAATGTGTCCAATGTATCTTCAGTATCAATCTTGGTTGTTGTTTGAAAAATAATCGGTCCTGTATCAACCCCAGAGTCAACATAATGGATAGTGATTCCTGTTATTTTCACTCCATAATGAAATGCCTCTTCAATTCCGTGAAGACCTGGAAAACTAGGTAACAGAGAAGGATGAATATTGACGATTCTCTTTGGATAAGCCTCCAGTAAAGTCTTGCCGATAATTCTCAAATAACCAGCTAACACGATTAAATCGATCTGATGCTCTTTTAAATGTTTCAATACTTGTTCTTCATACTGCCCACGAGATGGAAAATCAGATGGTGAAAAGCAAACAACGGGAATCTTGCGTTTTTTGGCACGGGTCAATACATAGGCTTCAGGCTGGTCACAAAAGACTAAGCTCAACTGCCCTGCGATTTTTTTTTGGGAAAAAGCTGCAGCAATCGCCTCAAAATTGCTACCATTGCCAGATGCAAAAACAGCTATCTTCATAAGGCTTCCTTAAAAATAACGGCTTTCGTTTTCCTAGGTACCAAACGACCAATTTCAAAAGCTTCTGGTAAAAGCTCCTGAACTTTTTCAACATGCTCTGGACTCACCGCTAAAATCATCCCTAAGCCCATATTGAAAATTTCATACATTTCTTCAGATGGAATTTCACCGTATTTTTGAATCAATTTAAAAATTGGTAGCACTGGCCAACTATTTAATTGAATCTCTGCAGCTAATGAAGAAGAAAACATTCTTGGTAGATTTTCTAAAAACCCGCCGCCAGTAATATGCGCAGCACCATGCACGAGTCCTGCTTTTAACAATGGTAATAATTCCTTCACGTAAATTTTTGTTGGTGTTAATAATTCTTCCCCTAACGTTTTGGGTGCCAATTCTGGAAGCTTGTCCGTTGTTTTAAACGAATGTTTCTTAAAAAAAACATTTCTTACTAAAGAGTAACCATTAGAATGAAGACCACTTGAAGGAAGACCAATCAAGAAATCTCCTTCTTTTACGTTACTTGGAGTCAAGAGTTGACTTTTCTCAGCAATACCCACGGCAAAACCAGCCACGTCATAAGCATCTGCTTCATACATATCAGGCATTTCAGCTGTTTCGCCCCCAATTAAGGCTGCATTCGCCTCACAACAGCCAGCCGCAACACCCGCAACAATTGCTTCAACTTTAGCTGGATTAACGGTCCCTAACGCTAAATAATCTAAAAAATATAACGGTTCGGCGCCTTGTGCGACGACATCATTGACACACATTGCTACACAATCAATTCCGATTGTCTCGTGTTTCTGTTCTTCAATTGCCAAGAGTAACTTTGTGCCTACGCCATCCGTCCCTGATACCAAAACTGGTTCTTTCAGCTTGTAACTACTTAAATCAAAACAACCACCAAAACCACCAAGCATGCCCAACGTTCCCGTCCGTTGTGTCTTTTGGCTATGCTTTTGAATTCGTTCCACTACTTCGTATCCCGCCTCAACATTTACGCCAGCTTTTGAATAGGCATTTTCCATGTCAATTCCTCCTAGTTTCTTTTTTCAAGGATGCTTGATATTGTTCTTCATAATCATACAAAGGCGTTGGATAGTCTCCATTAAAGTAAGCCATACACAGCCCAGAATAAGGAGCATCATAATTTAATTGAATCCCATCAATCAGCCCTGCTTCACTCAAAAAAGCCAGCGAATCTGCGCCAATCTGCTCTTTGATCTCTTCAATTGAATAGTTTGCCGCAATTAGTTCGTCCCGCGTCTGTATATCAATGCCATAAAAACACGGATATTTTAATGGTGGTGAAGCAATTCTGACATGAACTTCTTGCGCTTCTGCTTCTTTTAATAAATGGATAATGCGCCGAATAGTGGTTCCGCGAACAATCGAATCATCTACTAAAACGACTTTTTTTCCTTTGACCACGCCACGAACTGCCGATAGTTTCATACGGACACCTTGTTCTCTTAATTCTTGTGTCGGCTGGATGAATGTTCGAGCGACATATTGATTTTTTACTAAACCTAGTTCGTAAGGTATCTGTGCTTCTTCTGCATAGCCGCTAGCTGCAGACAATGACGAGTTCGGTACCCCAACTACCATATCAGCTGCGACTGGACTTTCGATTGCCAAGTTCTTCCCCATTCTTTTACGAGCTGTATGCACATTAACTCCAGCAATATTTGAATCTGGTCGTGCAAAATAAATATATTCCATTGCGCAAATCGCCGGTTGGACTTCCGTAGTGAAAACCTCTATTTTCAAGCCTTCATCAGAAATGATGACTACTTCACCAGGCGCCACATCTTGAATAAAGCGAGCCCCAACTGTTTCTAATGCACACGTTTCGGATGCCACAACGTACGCCCCATTGTTCATTTGTCCGATGGAGAGAGGGCGAAAGCCGTTGGGATCCAGTGCAGCAATCATCATCGTTTCTGTTAATAAAAGATAAGCAAAGCCCCCCTTAACCAAATTCAAGCTCTCTTTTAGTTTATCGAGAAACGAGGCAGCAGTGCTTTTTCGAATCAAGTGCATTAAAATTTCAGTGTCTGAATTGGAATGAAAAATAGCTCCTTCTCTTTCTAGTTGTTTTCGTAAACGCTTGGCATTTATCAAATTGCCATTGTGTGCTAACCCAATTTGACTATCATAAAATTTAAATAAAAATGGCTGAATATTATCCACGCTACCCGTACCAGCGGTTGCATAGCGTACATGACCAATAGCCGCCGTTCCTTCTAACGCATTCAGTTGTTCTTGCTTTTGGAATACTTCTGCTAATAAACCTAAATCACGGTGGCCATCTAATTTCCCAGAATTGTTCGCCACAATTCCCGCGCCTTCTTGGCCTCGATGCTGTAAGCTGTGTAAACCAAAATAGGTCACTTGTGCCGCATCAGGATGACCCCAAATACCAAAAATACCACACTCTTCATTTAAGCTTTTTGCTTCATAAGACATGGAATCGCATCCTCCCATAAGGCTTTGGCTTCTTTTGTTGAACAATCGATCACATCATCTAACGCATGAATGACCAAACCAGTTTCAGTCACTTTCCCAATATGTTGAGCTTTTCTTCCGATAAGTGTTTCAAATGCTTCTTGATGCTGGGGACTAACTGAAAGAATAAAACGGGATTGCGTCTCCGCAAATAGATATTCTTTTGTTAATGGCAGTGTCACCTGTAACCCCAGTTCGTTAGCAAAAGCCGACTCAGCTAAAGCAACGGCAACGCCGCCTTCAGCGCAATCATGCGCGCTAGCAACTAGGCCTGCTTGAATTGCTTTTAAAACTAATTCTTGGTTTGCTTTTTCCTCTTTTAAATCAAATGAGCGTAATTGCCCTTCAATTCGACCCAGTTGCATTTTTTGAATTTCTGAGCCGTTAAAATCTGCGTGGGTTTCACCGATGAGATAAATTAAGTCATCCACTTGTTTAAACGCTTGTGTGGTAATTTGTGAAACATCTTCAATCACGCCCACCATGCCGATCATTGGCGTTGGATAAATGGCTTGACCATCTGTTTCATTGTAAAGAGAGACGTTCCCTGAAATCACGGGTGTTCCTAGCTGACGGCAGGCGGCGGCGATTCCATCCGCCGACGTCCATAATTCCCAAAAACTTTCTGGTTTATCTGGGGAACCATAATTCAAGCAATCAGTGATAGCCAAAGGTTGTGCTCCACTCGCTACAATATTACGGGCTGCTTCTGCAACCGCAATTTGCCCACCAATTTCAGGATTTAAATACAAATAACGGCTATTACAATCTGTCGTCATCGCTAAGGCTTTATTGGTGCCCCGCACTCTTAAAACAGCTGCATCACTTCCTGGTTGCACCACTGTATTCGTTTGTACTTGACTATCATAGGTTTCGTAAACTGATTTTTTCGATGCAATCGTTGGCTGTTGCAATAGGCGTTTTAATAATTCCGTACTATTCGTAATTTCTGGAATGAAGGGCGCTAATTTTTTAAAAGCACGCATCCGTTCTGGTTCTTGATAGGCTTTCTGGTAGACAGGGGCTTCTTCTGCCAAAGCATCTACTGGTACATCTGCGACTATTTTGCCACCGTGAAAGACACGATACTGTCCATCATCTGTTACGGATCCAATCGCTACCGCTTCTAAGTCATACGTTTGAAACAATTCACAAACTTGCTGTTCTGCTCCTTTTTCCACACAGATTAACATCCGTTCTTGGGACTCAGACAAGAGCATTTCATAGGGGCTCATCAGCGTCTCTCTCTGCGGAACTTTATCCAGCTCTAGAATCAAGCCTGAACCTGCTTTTGATGCCATTTCAGCACTTGAAGAAACCAAGCCAGCCGCCCCCATATCTTGGATGCCGATTAAAATATCTTGATGATTTTTGATTAAATCAAGACAAGCTTCCAATAATAATTTTTCCATAAACGGATCACCTACTTGTACCGCAGATCGTTGCTGTTCTTCACCTTCACTAAATTCTTCTGAAGCAAAGGTCGCACCATGAATTCCATCACGTCCTGTTTTCGCACCTACGTAAAGAATGCTATTTCCGACGCCTTTTGCTTGGCCTTTTTGAATCTCATCATGACGAATCAATCCCACACACATAGCATTGACAAGTGGGTTTCCTTGATAACATGGCTCAAAAGCAATTTCGCCGCCAACGGTTGGAATACCAATACAATTTCCATAACCGCTAATCCCCGCCACAACTTCTTGAAACAAATAACGTGTTCGTGCATCCGTCAGTTCGCCAAATCTTAACGAATCAAGTAAAGCAATCGGCCGCGCCCCCATACTGAAAATATCGCGAATAATTCCACCAACGCCTGTGGCTGCTCCTTCGTAAGGTTCTACTGCAGAAGGATGATTATGACTCTCTGCTTTAAAAACAACAGCTAATCCGTCACCAATATCGACAATCCCAGCTCCTTCACCAGGGCCTTGAAGCACTTGTGGCCCTTCCGTCGGAAACTTTTTTAAAACGGGCTTGGAATTTTTGTAAGAGCAATGTTCACTCCACATCACGGAGAATAAGCCAGTTTCTGTATAATTAGGTTCTCTTTGCAAAATGGTCTCAATCTGATGATATTCTTCATCTGTTAGTCCCCATTCTGCATACAACCGTGTCTCCTTGATTTCTTTTGGTGTTGGTTCATTCATCATTGGCTTAATTCCTTTCCAAAGTTTTTAATGATTGAAGCAAAAAAGCTGCGTCCATCTGTTGAACCTAACAATTCTTCCATCGCTCGTTCCGGATGAGGCATCATTCCTAGAACATTGCCCTGTTCATTACAAATACCAGCAATATTCGCAAGACTACCGTTCACCTTTTCTTGATACGTAAAAACAATTTGGTTCTTTTCTTTCAGCTCCTTCAACGTTTTTTCATCACAATAGTAATTCCCTTCGCCATGCGCTACTGGTAAATGTATCGAAACATTTTCAGGATACTCGCTTGTAAACTTTGTGTGCGTATTCACTTTCAATGGGACACTTTTACAAATAAAACGAAGCGAATCATTTCTTAGCAACGTGCCAGGAAGTAAGCCAATTTCTGTTAAAATTTGAAAGCCATTACAAGTACCAAAAACCATTTTGCCTTCTGTAGCAAAGCGAATCACCTCATTGATAATTGGCGAAAACCGAGCAATTGCACCACAACGTAAGTAATCGCCATAAGAAAAACCACCAGGCAACAATACGCCATCAAATTTTGCTAAAGAAGTGGCATCGTGTCGGACAAATTCTGCATCGACGCCCATCACCTCTTTGACAGCCCACAATAAGTCTGCATCACAATTAGATCCTGGAAAAACAATCACTGCCAATTTCATTTAAATTTCCTCCAAAGATAAAATTTCAAAACGATAGGATTCCATATTTACATTGGCTAATAGTTGATCACAAATTTGTTCAATTTTCTCTTCAATTGCTTCTGTCTGCTGGACGTGCATTTCAAAATACTTACCGACACGGATTTCGGCTACTTCTGTAAAACCAAGCCGATGGACTGCTTCCTTAACCGCTTCACCTTGGGGATCCAAAATTGATTCTTTATACGTAACATAGACTTTGACAAAATACATACGCGCTTCCTCCTCAATTAGCTGTTAGTAAACGTTGTAAAACTTCTTCATATACAGGAACTATTTCTCCTAATTCACGGCGATAAACATCTTTATCCAGATGTTCGTTTGTGTTTAAATCCCATAAACGACAGGTGTCTGGAGAAATTTCATCTGCCAGTAACAATTGATTGGCCTTCGTCCGACCAATCTCGATTTTAAAATCGATCAAACAAATATTGAGGCGTTGAAAGAGTTGACTAAGCGCCTGATTAATTTGTAAAGCCAATGCTTTAATCTCCACAATTTCAGCAGGAGTGGCTACTTTTAGAAATTGAATATGGTCTTCGTTAATAAAAGGATCATCCAGACGATCTTCTTTGTAATAAAATTCAATAATGGGCGTCACTAATTTAGTGCCCTCTTCAATCGCTAAACGTTTTGAAAAACTTCCTGCCGCATAATTACGTACGACAACTTCCAAAGGAATCATTTCTACGGCCTGAATTAATTGTTCGTGTTCAGATACTTTTTTGATAAAATGATTGGGAATCTTCTGTTGCTGTAAATGTTCAAAAATTAGACTAGTGATTTGATTATTTAAAGCGCCTTTCCCAAGAACTTTGTCTTTTTTTTGACCATTTAAAGCTGTTGCTTGATCAAGATATTCCACAAAAAGAACCGCTGCATTTTCTGTTTGATACAACTTCTTCGCTTTTCCTGTATACACAAGTGCTTTCTTTTCCATTCTTTCCCTCTTCTCGTTAGCTTCATGAACCCTATTCTTTCTAAGTCAGCTGATTTACATCAGACAAAGACTTACATTAGTTACAAAAAAAACAATAATCGTTCGTGTTTGTCGAATGTAAAAATAAAAAACTTGCTTGGAGCAAGCATTTATTAAGTTACGTTCCAAATACCAACAGTCTCAATTTCCTTTAACGTTTCTGATAAGCAAGGTGTTGTAATGGTGACGTGGCCCATTTTTCTGCCAACTTTTGATTCGGCTTTTCCATAGTAATGGACTTGCCAAGTGGGTTTTGACGTGCATAACTTGTAGCTTTTTTCTAAGTGTTCGCCTAAGAGATTCACCATAACTACTGGTTGAAGTAACTGGGGTAACCCAATGCCCCAATTGCTAATCCCTCGAATATGCGCATCAAATTGACTAAATGAGCAAGCTTCAATAGAGTAATGACCTGAGTTATGAGGCCGTGGCGCTAATTCATTGACGTACAACTCTTCTGAATCTGTTAAAAACAGTTCGATAGCTAAAACCCCAGATAAATTTAATTCCTCAGCAATGTGTTGCGCCAATTCCGCTGCTTTTTGTTGCACATTCTCAGAAATTCGAGCGGGCACAATTGATTCATGCAAGATATTCTTTCGATGAATGTTTTCAGATGCAGGAAAGCTTTGGTAACCATGCTTATTCCCTGCAACGATGATTGAAAGTTCTTTAGTGAAAGGCACCCACTTTTCTAATTCACAAGTGGCGTTAGCTAATAATTCAGTCGCTTGGGAGAAATCCTCTTCGCATTTTAAGACGACCTGTCCTTTTCCATCGTATCCACCTTGAATAGTTTTTAAGACACATGGAAAACCAATCTTTTCTGTTGCTTGTGGCAGCTCTTTCTGACTTTTCACTTCCGCAAAAGGGGCAATCTTACAGCCAATCGATTGAAGAAACGTTTTTTCAAGCAATCGATTTTGAGTAATTTTTAACAATTCTGTTCCTTGTGGCAGCTTTTCTAGTGGAATGGCCTTTTCTAGGGAGGCCACTTCAATATTTTCAAATTCATAGGTGATCACATCGCATAACTCTGCTAGTTCAGTTAAAGCAGATATCTGATCAAAGGCTGCCACAATTTGACGGTCAGCTACTTGACCAGCTGGACTATTGAGCGTCGGGTCCAACACAATCATTTGGAAACCCATTTTTTTACCACTCATGACTAGCATTCGCCCTAACTGTCCCCCACCTATAATGCCAATAGTTGCTCCGACTTTTAAAGGTTTATTCAAGTTGTTCCCCACTTTCCATAACCGCTTTTTCCAATGATTGTCGTCTTGCTTGGATTCTTTCTGCTAACTGTAAATCATCAATACTTAGTATTTCTGCAGCTAATAACCCAGCATTGGTAGCACCTGCTGAGCCAATCGCAGTTGTTGCTACAGGAACTCCCCCTGGCATCTGCACAATAGACAACAGTGAATCAATACCGTTTAATGTTCGTGTTTTAACTGGAACACCAATGACAGGTAAGGTTGTCTTTGCAGCTACCATCCCTGGTAAATGGGCCGCTCCACCAGCGCCAGCGATAATAACCTTCAATCCTTTTGTTCGTGATTCCTCTGCAAAACGAAACATCAAATCAGGGGTCCTATGTGCTGATATCACTCGTTTTTCATAAGGAATTCCCAACTCTTCCAACACAAGACAAGCAGCTTTCATCGTTGCCCAGTCTGAGGTACTTCCCATAATCACAGCGACTAATGGTTTCATGAATGTAATAACTCCTTCCGCCTTTTTTCACTGTTATTCTAACAATGAGAAAAAGAGATGTCAAAGAAAAACCGAAATATTATAGATTAAAATTATATAATGTTCGTGTTTATCAAAAAAAGAGCCATCGGAAAGATGACTCTTTTTTGCTATTTTTAGCGTTGCTTCCTCTTTAAGAAGAAACGTCGCCTGTATTAATAACTGGTTGTGTGCCCTTATCAGTAATGATTGAGACTAGTAAATTATTAATAAGTTGTACTTTTCGTTCATCGGTAAAATTAATTTCTTGCCCTTCTTCAATCTGTTCTAAGGCCATTTGTGTCATGCTTACCGCACCTTCAACAATTGTTTGTCGAGCCGCTAAGATTGCTTTTGCTTGCTGTCTTTGCAACATGGAGCTAGCTATTTCAGTTGCATAAGCTAAATGATTCAACCGTGTTTCGATAACCTCTACACCAGCCACTGCTAAGCGTTCTTGCAATTCTTTGGTTAACTCCTCGGAAATTTGTTCGGTATTTTCTCGCAGAGTTACATCATTATCTGAAAAAGTGTCATAAGGATATTGTGTTGCTACATGCCGGATTGCCGTTTCGCTTTGAATTTCCACAAAGTCTTGATAATAATCGACATTAAATAACGCCTTAGCTGTATCGACTACCCGAAAAACGATGACCGCAGAGATTTCGATTGGATTCCCGTCAGAGTCATTGACTTTTAATAGAGAACTATTGAAATTTCGTACTTTCAAAGAAATGTTCATTTTTTGCGTAAATGGAATGGTAATAAACAACCCATTTTCTTTAATCGTACCTAAGTAACGACCAAAAAATAAAATAGCTTTCGCCTGGTTGGGACTAACAATAGTTAAGGAACTTAAAAATAAAATAGCCCCAACTAACAAAATAATACCTAAAACAACAAGAACACCATTAGTATGACTCGCTCCATAAATAAATAAACCAATTCCCGCAATTAAAATAACTAATAAGCTCGCAATTCCTACGTAGCCACTCATATAAAATGTTTTTTTCTCTTCCATCTATTTCACTCTCCTAACTCATTTATCTGGTCCTTATTATACACCTCATTGCCTTCAATAGAGTAACTTTTAACATTAAATAAACTGATTTTTTCGGTGCTCTTGTAGTATACTGAGAACAAAGAAATCCCAAGAAAAGGAGTGATAGAATGCGCTATTTAAGCAAGGACATTTTAGAGGAAGTCATCACTCAACGCCCCTCCGACTCTTATAAAAGCAATTTTGGGCGTGTCGTATTAATCGGAGGAAACCGTCAATACGGCGGAGCCATCATCATGAGTACCGAAGCGTGTATCAATAGTGGCGCTGGTCTCACCACTGTGATTACTGATGTTAAAAATCACGGGCCTTTACATGCAAGATGCCCAGAAGCGATGGTCGTGGGCTTTGAAGAAACAGTCCTTCTGACGGACGTCGTAGAGCAAGCGGAGGTTATTTTAATTGGTCCAGGTTTAGGCTTAGATTCTACTGCACAACAAATATTAAAGATGGTACTCGCCCAACATCAAAAACAACAATGGTTAATTATCGATGGCTCAGCGATTACCCTGTTTAGCCAAGGCAATTTTTCCCTTACCTATCCTGAAAAAGTTGTTTTCACACCTCATCAAATGGAATGGCAACGTTTGAGTCACTTACCTATTGAGCAACAAACACTGGCAAATAACCAGCGCCAACAAGCAAAATTAGGCAGTACGATTGTTTTAAAAAGTCATCGCACAACAATTTTCCACGCAGGAGAACCTTTTCAAAATACAGGCGGCAACCCTGGGATGGCTACTGGCGGAACTGGGGATACCTTGGCTGGCATCATTGCTGGTTTTTTAGCTCAGTTTAAGCCGACAATTGAAACCGTTGCTGGCGCCGTCTACTTACACAGTCTCATTGGTGATGATTTGGCCAAAACTGACTATGTTGTTTTACCTACGAAGATTAGTCAAGCCTTGCCGACATATATGAAAAAATATGCCCAGCCCCACACTGCACCTGATTCTGAACTATTAGAACAGAAGCGTTCGAGATAAAACCCGAAAAGGCTAAATGGTGACAAATTTTGGGTTAAAAAGCAGGATTTAAGCCTGGGCCGAAAATCAAAAGCGATTTTCAGCCCAGGCTCTCTTTTTATTTTTCCTTATAAACATTTTTTAACGTTAATGGAGCGCCAAAGGTATGAAAATTCAAGCCTTTGACTTTATCATTTTGCAGGACTGTTTGTTCATTTTGGCTAAGTGGAATCATGCCAGCAGTCGTTTCAATCACTTCTTTTTCAGCTGCAATCAGTGTCGCCCATCTTTTTTCTGGCTCTAAGGCATAGGTTGTGGCTGCTTCATCTAATAATTTGTCATAGACAGGGTTCTGATAATTGCGATCATTGCCCTTGTATAAAGTCATCAGGGTAGAAATAGGATCTTGATAGTCTGGTGTCCAGTAAATTAAGAATAAATCATAGTCGCTTTCTCGCCCAAAATTCAATGCAGCTTCCGTTGGCAATGCGGTTAGCTCTATTGTCAAACCAGGAAACAGTTCTTGTAGCGAGCCTTGCAAACTTTCACCAATTTTTTTGTAAGAACCATCATCTGTTACCATCAATTCAACGTTAACCTTTTCTCCTAATTGTGCTTGTGCTTTTTTCCAATAACTTTGCGCTTTTTCTTTGTTATAAACCATTAAATTACCTGCTTCTTGACGAAAATCGAGACCCGTTGTGGGATTCACCACAAAGCCTTCCGTAATCGCACCATGTAGCGCTTTAGAACCATCTGCAATAATATTATTGACTAGATTTTCTTTATCTATGCCTAAAGCCAACGCTTTACGCAGGTTTTCGTTTGCAAGCGGCGTTACTTGCCCTTTCCGTTTTTGATTTAAGCGCAAATAGTTCATTGTCGCTGTTGGATACGAATGATACAACGTATTATTTTTATTCTGTTGCGCCAGTTCACCACTTAGTGTAGCCACATCTAATTGTCCATCTTCAAAAAGATTCAATGCAGTAGATGTTTCTTTGATAACCGTATAATTGATAATGTCTGAGCGCACGTTCTGGTGATCCCAATAGCGATTATTTTTTGCTAGTTGCCAGTCCATCTTTGTTTGCTGCCAATCTTTTACCACGAACGGACCATTATAGACGACTTTATCACTAGCAGTTCCATAGTCCGCACCAAATTGTTCGACTACTTTTTGATTTTGCGGGAAAAATGTCGGAAAAGCTAACAAGGACGTAAAGTAGGGTTTTGGCTCTTTGAGCGTCACTTTTAATGTATAATCATCCACAGCTGTGACACCTAGTTCATTGGGTGCTAATTTCCCCGCTGAGATTTCTGCACCATTTTGAATTGTTTCAACGATGAGGAAGCTATAAACAAAGCCGTTTTTAGGATCAATCATTTTTTTCCAAGCATATTCAAAATCATGCGCTGTGACAGGATCATCGTTACTCCAAACCGCTTCTTTTCTCAAAGAAATCGTGTAGGTTTTTCCATCTTCTGAAATCGTCGGCAATGCTTTTGCTACAGCTGGTACCAATTGGTCTTGTTCATCTAAACTATATAACCCTTCAAACGCTGCAGTTTGGACAATAGCATCTGGAAAATCCAATAATACAGAGGTGTTGAGCGTTGTTAATTCTGAAGGTGACATCAGTTGAACGGCTTCTTTGGTATTTTTCTGTTTCTTTTTATTTTCATTTTTATTGGTACACCCAGCTAAAAATCCTACCAATAAAATACAAACCATTATGATTTTTAAATACTTTTTCATCTTCTTTCTCCTATAACTCTTCATTTTTTATGCTTTTACTTACAGAAAGACAGCTCCCCTTTTATTTTGTCCTTTCCACAAGCATCCAGACAACGACCGCTGGCTCCAACCCATCATTATAATTAATGTGCCCCTCACCAGCTTCAATTAATTGGGCTTGTCCAGCTTTTCCAACTAAGTCTTGACCATCTTCTAAAATCGTATGTGCTTCGCCAGAAATCACATAAGAATATTCATCCTGTTCATGGCGAGCATATCCAGCTAAAGGCCGTTTTTCACCAGGTTGTAATGTAATAATGCCCATTTGAACTTGTGTATTTGGTTGGTTTTCTTTATCAAAAAAAATCGTCATTTCTTCTGATTCTGCTGATTTAATAAGCAATAGCTTTCCCTCCTTTTTTAAATCTTGTATCTTCCATTATTCCTTTAAATAGTACTAAAGTCAATCTTTTTATAGAAAATTCTGAATATTCTACACAAAAAAAGAGAGCATGAATTCTCTCTTTTTTGTCTCTTTAAACTTTTACAATCCAGCCTTCTGGCGCTTCTTTGTCACCAAACTGTATGCCAACCAGTTCATCATATAGTTGCTTAGTCACTGGTCCAACTTCCGTTTCACTATAAAATACATGGAAATCTGTGCCGTTTTGAATCCCACCAATAGGAGAAATAATCGCCGCTGTGCCACAAGCACCCGCTTCGGAGAAGTCCGCTAATCGATCAATGTAAACGTCTCCTTCAAGCGCCGTCATCCCTAAACGTTCTTTTGCTAGCGTCAATAATGAATATTTAGTAATACTTGGTAAAATAGACGCTGATTTCGGCGTAATAAAAGTACCATCTTTGGTTATGCCAAAGAAATTGGCTGCACCAACTTCTTCAATTTTCGTATGCGTATACGGATCTAAATAAATGCAATCACTAAATTCTTTCTCATGTGCTTCTGCACCTGGTAAAAGACTAGCTGCATAATTGCCCCCCACTTTAGCGGCCCCAGTTCCTCGACCCGCCGCTCGATCATAGTCAGAAACAATAAAGTTGGTTGGTGCTAAACCATTTTTAAAATATGAACCAACCGGCACGCAAAAAATAGAAAAAATGTATTCTTTGGCGGGTGCTACGCCAATATTATCGCCGACACCAATCATATAAGGGCGAAGATACAACGTACCGCCCGTTCCATATGGCGGTAAATAAGCAAGGTTGGCTTTCACCACTTCTTGACATGCAGAAACAAAGGTTTCTACTGGTACTTGTGGCATCAGTAGACGCGCACAACTTTTTTGTAGCCGTTTGGCATTTTCATCTGGACGAAACAAATTGACAGAACCATCTGCACATTGATACGCTTTTAATCCTTCAAAACATTGTTGGCCATAATGTAGAGCAGGCGAACCTTCACTAATCGTTAACTGATTGTTATCTGTTAGCGTGCCTTCTTCCCACTTGCCATCTCGCCAATAACTAATATAACGAAAGGGCGTTTTAATGTAAGAAAATCCTAAATTATTCCAATCAAGATTGGCTTTTTCCATTGTCGTAGCACCTCAATTATTTTGATTTTTTATCTTAATTAGTGTAATTGTACCCACCAAAAACTAGAAAAGCAAGTCTTATTCTCATTCTTAACTTTTGTTATTTTTTCTTACTTGTCCATATTTCCCTCGCAAAAAAACCTTGATAACCGTTTCTTGAATTGCAACGGAATATCAAGGTTTCGAAAAATTATTCAGTATATTCTTTGGTTTCTTGTAACGTACCATCTTGCTTATAGATTTTCAGCTTTGTTTGCTTATTCCGAGCAATTTCTTGAGCTCGTTCAACCGCCTCTTGTTTGTGGGTAAATGTATTACTTGCTTTTTCAGCGCTGTCTGAAATCACCAACCATTGGCCGTCTTTATATTTAACGTTGACAGCCGCCGTTAATAATTTTCCCGCATGTTTATCCTGTTTATGCAAATCTCGTTTCGTAGGATTTGCTTCTTGTTCGAAGGCCTTTTTGTCTGCTGCACTTGCCTCTTGATACCACTTCTCCGCTTGACTAATCGCAATTGGAATGGCGCGATCATCAGGGTAGCCATCCGCAAGCAACGCATTGCCAATATCTATCGCTTTTTTCCGAATCAAAGGTGCTAAATTTTTCATTGATGTAGGATAATCATTCATATTCCAAGGCATCAAAATCTCCTCCTTAAATTCTGTCTATTACTAGCTTACTACAGAAAAGGAACATTTGAAAAAGAAATGATTACTTTGAATATTTCCTGAACCTTCTTGAGAGAATAAGCCTAATTTCCCATTAGCCAAACTTCTCAATCTTTGAGTGTATGATTACTCATTTCCCTTTGAATCAGTTATGATAAAGGAAGAAATAAATAAATTTTTTGGAGGGATTTTCATGAAAATGTCTAAAGTACTCACCACTGTTTTGACGGCAACTGCTGCTCTTGTGTTGCTTAGTGCTTGTTCATCTGATAAAAAAACAGATAGTAGTTCTAGTAGCAAAGAAACAGCTAATTCAAGTACAGAAGTAGTCTCTGGTGCTTCAATTAGTGCCAAGCCTGAAGAGCTCGAAATGGCGTTAAGTGATAAAGGAAATTGGATTGTCGCAGCTACTGACAATGTCACTTTTGATAAAGAGGTAACAGTTGCTGGTACTTTCCATGATAAGGGGAAAGATTCCAACGATGTCTATCGTAAATTAGCGCTTTATTCTCAAGATGATAATAAAAAAGTAACTGCTGAATATGAAATCACGGTTCCTAAGCTAATCGTTTCTTCTGAAAATTTCAACATCGTTCACGGGACTGTCAAAGGTGATATTGAGGTGAAAGCAAATGGCTTTACTTTAAATGGTACCAAAGTTAATGGCAATATTACTTTTGATAAACAAGAATACAAAGATTCTGCTGACTTAGAAAAAGATGGTGCCACTGTTACTGGTGAAGTCACCGTAGCCAATAATTAAGTTATTACCAGACAATTTTAACTAGTAAAAAACCAATGACAAATGTTCAATCAAATTTGTCATTGGTTTTAGTTTGTAAACACAGTGCCAGCATTGGTAGATAATTACAAAATGAACTCACTCTTTGCCATAAACCTAAATAATTAAATGGTTTTACCTGTTGTAGCTGTGGAATCCTTGCTAAGCCATATAAGCTGGCTGCAAGCATACATAAAATAAACAAAAAGCCAAAAAGTTTTTTATTTTTTTGCGAACCGTATTTACTATAGATAATGGTTAAGACGCCTGATAACAACAAAAAGCCTGTATAACCGACTGCTGATCCTCCGTTATGAAGCGCGGCAGCAACTGTGCCAGCGGTTGAAGTGTCTACGCTGAAGAGACCACTGAAAATACAATCAAATAAACCATAAGCGCCAATCATTGCCACTACTAACCAAGCACCTTTTTTCGTTTTTCTGGAAAAAATAGCATATATCCTAGGTAAACTTGCTAACATCAACATTCCCGCAATGATAGTTAACCGATTAAAGTTTTCCCTAACTGGACTATTCACATCACCTAATAAGCTAATTACTTCTGTCAATTGATTGTAACCTTGATCTTTGAATCCGACATAATAAGGTGTAAAAAAATCAAGTAAGACCCCTAAAACTAAAAAATAGCCGCCATATTTTTTTAAAAACTGCATCTATTCACCTCAATTTTGATTTTTTATTTACTTTAAGTATAGCATATCAAAAATTCCAAATAATGAAACTTTCTTTCTCACTAAAAAACTTTTCGTCAACGCGAGACGAAAAGTTTTACTTTAGGATTCAATAGAATCTACAATCTTATCATTTTCTTTTGATTCATTTAGCCACTCCGAGACAATAATTTTAATGATTGCAGCAACAGGAACTGCTAAAAACATCCCTAAGACGCCGAAGTACGCTCCCCCAATCGTGATTGAAACAATAATTAAAATCGGATTGACATTTAGGGCATCTCCCATAATTCGAGGACCAATAATATTGCCGTCAATTTGTTGTAAAATTAATAAAACTAGTAACACCGTAATTGCTTGAGTAACACCACCTGTGAAAAGCGTAATCACACCAGCAACAATTGACGCAAAAATCGAACCAAAATAAGGAATCATATTACAAATACCTAATAAAATACCCAAAGTCACAGCAAATTTCACATTCAAAATACTTAACAAAATCGTTGATGAAACGCCAATTATACAAGCATCAAGAAATTGGCAACTGATAAATTTATAGAAAATTTTATTCGTTGTATTTAACCAGGTTTGTGTTTGCTTGTACACTTTTTCAGACAGCAATTTGTGGGCAGCCTTTTCAACAAATGTCAAAATAGATTGCTTAAATACCAGCGCATATATTGAGATAATCAACGTCAAAAATGCATTTAAAAAGAATGAGGAAACATTTTTAGTCAACGTTCCTAATGAAAATAACGCTTGTGTCCATTGATTTAAAAAACGTTCCGGCGACAAATCTTTAAGGACACTATTTAAATATTTTTCAATCGCGGCTGTTTTTAAAATCCCTTTATCTTCTAAACTCATCACAAACTGAACCATGTGATCATAAAAAGTAGGTAAAGAGTTTGCTAAATCTACTAAATTACTAATGAGTAGCGGAACGATATAGTTTAATGTCAAGACAAAAATAAACAAAATAATCAGGTATAAAAGGAGTACACTCAAGCCGTGTTTCGCTTTTTTAACGACTGGTAAAGGTACTCTTTCTAGTAATCCCTCGATTTTTTTCTGACTTCCACTCAATAAATAAGCAATCACGAACCCAGTAATGAATGGGGATAAGATGCCTAATAAACCCGAAACACTATGGACAAAGTGCTGATAATTCGTGATTAATAAATAGCCAACAATCAGCGCCATTACAAATAAAAAGCGGACAACCCAGTAATTCCAATCAACATTGTATTTCTTCAATCACTTCACCTCTAAATAAATTATGCCTATCATTGTAATTGTAAACGATTTGTGGCAAAAGGCAAGTTTGTCCATTCGTTCTTGATGAAATACACAAAGAAGCCTGACACTTTAAAAATGTGTCTGTTTATTCTGCAGTATAAAAATGAGGCACTAGGCCTTGCTTCTTTTCATAAAAGAAGCAACTTGGGCTACAAGTACGTTTAACTTGTAGCCCAAGTTGCTTAGATAAACTAAATTTATTTTTTCGATTCCACTGTGACCGTAAAGTTATCCATAATGAAATCTTTATCGGCACCTGTTGTAAAAATACCAAACGTAGTGTTTCCTGAAGCATCCCCAATTATTTCTGCTTCATAATGCTTGGTTTGACCATCTGCTGCTGTCGAAGTCAACTCACCGACTGGCTTAAAGTCATTGTTATTTTTCAACTCCCCATTAATGGTCCCAGCAGTAAAGACATTTTCACCATCAGTTTGATAATCAAATTGGACCGTATATTTCTTGTTCGGTTCAAATTTAATATTTTGCGGAATTGTTTGAAGCATCAAACCTGCTCCTTGTTTATGGGCTTTCAAGGACCAGTTGCCTTCTAATACATCTGAAACAAGGTTTCCATTCCAACCATATTGTGTGTAAGGTTCATTTCTTTCTGATAAATGAATCCGTGGATCTTCTACACCACCAGCTGAGCCTTTAACAAACGGATATAACCCAACTGCTTGTGTGTCTTCAAAATCTTGCTTAATAACTGTTTGTTTGTCTGGGTTCATGATATCCGTTTGACGCTCAACAATTCGTAAATCATCAAATTTTGTAACGGAATTGCCTTTATCAACCGCTAACGTCACCGAGCCTTTTTTGGCATTATCTGGGATTTCAAAATCAATTCGCATATTTTGCATATACTGCGGATTTTTCCTGCTTGTATGGTTAATATCTGCCTGAATGTAGTTTTGGGCAACCGAATTATTCACTGTCCGCGTATATTTCTTACCACCAATTTTAACAGTTACTGTGGCTTTACGATCATGTGTTTCTGTGTTTAGATACAAACTATATTTTCCTGGTTTAGGAAGATTGATGTCTTGTTTGATTTCGGTTCTTTCTTTTTCTGAACTAAAGACATAATCACCGTTGGCATCTTTTTTAACTTCACCATCACCTCGGAAAACTTTCCAGTTATTTTTTAAGGTATTGGCTTCATTAAATCCAGGATCTTTAAATGGTGTTCCTGTTCCGAATCTCATCGGTTCAATACTGTCAGGTTCAGCAATGACATACGGTGTATTAGCCTCGGCTTGGATGGTCACTTGGTTATTTGTAGTGGCAATTGCGCCTTTGTCAATACGCCCTTGATCTGTTAATTCATATAAATGTAAATTCGTTTTTCCTTGCATTTTCTTATCCAATGACCAAGTGCTGGTACCGCCTTTTGGATTCCAGTGATATAGTTTGTCTTGACCATTGACATTCCAAGGCAGTAGATACGCATCACCTTTTAGAACTTCTGTCTCATTTAACGTAATGCTTCTTGGCGAATTAGCATCTGCTTGAGTAACGGTCACTTTTTCAGCACCGTTCGCTAATTTAATCGTACCATAGATTTGACCATCTGCTGCTGTTGTAGTTTCCCAGTTTGTAATTTGGTAATGTTGTAAGAACTTAGTTGGGACATTAATGGCAAAAGTTTTTTGGCGATAGGTATTAAAATTAGTTTTACCCACCCAACCTTCATAGGCTTCAAATTCAGCTCCACCTAACAAAGGATTGTCGGAAATAATCCAAGTGTCTTTTTGATGATTCCGAATAAAACGAACGATTGTACTGTTAAAGCCTTTCGTTGTTGTACCGCCGTAATCTTTTTCTGCAGACCAATGGTTCCAAACCGAGTCATACTCTAAAGCATTCGGAAATTCATTGGTTGTAAACCAACCGAGTGAATTAATTTCTTTACTTAGTTGACGACTTGCCCAACCTGATTCGCCTTGGTTGCCCCAAACATCAACATAAATATAATCTAGATTCGGTGCTTTTTGTTTTAATTCTTTAAAGCGCTCATAGCGACGACCACTCAATGCATCGGGTCTTTGTTTAATAAAATAAGACGGATCTAACCAATCCCAGCCACGCTTCGTTGGATCAACTAATTCCTCATTAAATCCTTTTGCTTCTGGGTAAGACTCGGTGTCATTAATATGCACACCGAAAACGGCATTTAATTTATGTCCTTCATCAATTAATTGATTCAACGCTTGTTCCCCACCAGGTCGCTGACCAATAGCACCGTAATCTGGATGCGCAGAATCATGTCCTTCATTTTGATACCCTTTTAGTAAATTCATTTGTCCTAATCCATCTGTTAAATTGTAAATGCGTTTTGATTCGTCTAACGTCACTAAGAATGGGTTTGTCGCCTGACTAGCAAAGTTAAAAGGAATCCGTTGGTTGACTAATTCAGGGACTTTTTCCGCGCCCATTGGGTTATTCATAATTGAACGGAACCCAATTGCCGCATCTTGCCAATCCACCCGATTGTCGTCGTTGCTATCTTTTGAGAATTTAACTTTCACTTCTGGTGTTTCTCCAGTTGTGTAATCTTCCGGTGCATCAAATGGTCGATAGGTCCATGCCCCACTTGACAAGGTTGTTACAAAACCAGTCGCCGCTTCTTTTGTTTGTTTATGGATTCGATTGTTGTCACTACCATCGACAGAGCCGTCTCCATAGGCGTTCGTCCAAAAACTTGCAGCATAATTCGCCGTATTTAAGAAACCATACATATATTTTTTCGTTTCTTCTTGGCTTGTTGTAGTTAAATCTTGGATAGTATCACCATTTTTATTTCCGTTATTTGCATTTGTCCCAGTATTCATCACAACGCCAGCAAAAGTCGCCCCTTCATCTGTACTATTGACAGAAATCAAGCCTTGATTTGGAATTGAAATTGTGTGTATTTTGGTTCCTTCTTCACGAATATCTGAGAGTTTCATAGCTAATTCTTGGCCTTCGGAAACAGTCAATGTCGTTGTGAAACGCAGGCCAATTTCTGGGACAGCTACGTTATAAACGGCTTGATTTGCTTCACTCTTTTGTTTTTCAGCAGTTGCTTTATATGCTTTGCCATCAATCATTACTTGGTCAATTTTCTCGTGTTGGCCATTAAAAATCACTTGATTACTCTGAGGGTCTTCGTAGCGAATAATTCGTGGAAATTGTGGATCAACCACGGCTGTTAAATCTGCGGAAGAGATTTTGTCGCCTTTTTCAGCTTCATTGTCTTTAGCAACAACAATGCTGGCTTTTGCTTTGATGTTTGTATTTTCCAAAGTACCGTCGACTTCAAAAGTCCCTGGTTCTTTGTATGCAGCAGGATCGATTTCATCCCAACGGACTGCTTCATTGGCTTCTTTACCAGTATTATAGGTCACTTTTACTTGTTTCGGTAATTTTGGTGCGACACCAATTTTTGTAAAAACTTTGACTGGCGCAATTTGGGTCACTTCTGGCACAATTTCAGGAATGCTATCTACGGGGCCATTTTTAAAATAGTCATAATTGACAATTTTTTTGTCGTACCACAAACGGACACCCATATGTCCGGCTTCTGTTGGAATTTTGTCTCCGTTGGCCAAAACAGGTTCTCCTTCGTAAATCAACGTGGTGTTAAGCCAGATAGTAATTTTTTCACCAACATAACGTACTTTCAACAAATAATTCGTATCTTCATTTAACGTTGGCCCAGAAATTGAATCATTCCACGAATTAGGGCTTTCAACTAACCATTTGCCATTCGCGTTATAGCCTACAAAAACCCAGCTATCTTTGGTATTACCACGAATAATCACACCCGTTCGACCGCTTCCAGCAGTGTATTTAAACTTTGTTTCTACTTCACCATCAGCTAATTTAGGGGAATCTAAATTTAAAGATACGGCATTATTACCTGCTGCTGCATCTCGTGAAATCGCCAATGACTCTCCTGCTAATTCTCGATTTGTTTTACCAATCACATCTTGCCACTCACCAATTTTCCCTCCTGGAAAATCAGATTGCCACAATTTTTCTTCTGTTGCGGTAGGTTCCACCATTGATGAGCTTGTTTCAGTGCTGCTGTTTGTTGTTTCTTCTGCAGACGTACTTAATGGTACTAAAATCGTTGCGCTTGCCAATAGTGTCAATGTACTAAATCGTTTTATTTTTCCATGTTTCATCTGATAAATCAGCCCCCTAACATTTTTGAACACGCTTTCATTATTAACAATTAAAGGGGCGTTCCAAAAATAAATTCTTTTATTTTTGGAACGTCCATCTCTAAATCATTCTCTTAAAAACTTTGATTACTTACGACAACAAGTCAGAATTATTCATCCTCGTCATCTACTGCAACATTTAGCAGCAATTCGTTGACTTTCACAATACTTTCTGCTGATTCCTTAACATAGTCACCTTCAATCGCTAATAAATTTGCATTTACATAGCTGATAACCATCGGTAAATTCATCCCAGTATATAAGTCAAACGAAGCACCTTGCATAATTTTTTTGGATAAAATATTACAAGGTGTCCCCCCTAATAGATCAGCAAAGACAACAAAATCTTCTAACGATTCCGTAATCGCTTCAAATTTTTCTAAAAAGTCAGCTTCACCTTCTTCTGGTAATAAAGCAACAGTGGAAATTGTTTCTTGCGGTCCCATAATCATCTCCGCACTTTTTTTCAATTCCTCGCAAAAACGGCCATGACTTACTAAAACTAAATGTTCACTCATCGATTTTCTCCTGTCTTACTTATTTTGAAATAACACCTAACGCAGACAATGCGACACAGACAATTAATACGATAAAAATGGCTTTAGTAGACGTCATATTCTTTTTACCTAGCATCCAATAAACGCCACCGACAATTCCTGCAGGAAGTAGACGTGGTAAAATCATATCCAAGTTATTTTGCATGTTAAGTGTTACATCCCCAATACTTGGTGCCCATGATAGTTTGACATTAACCATCGTTGCCACTAAAGCGCCAACCATGAAGACCCCTAGTAAAGTTGCAGCATCTGTTAAGGCAGTTAAGCGGTGTTGCATAGTTGTTACCAAAGAAATTCCTTCGCGATACGCAAATTCCAATTGTTTCCAACGGAAGACCATCACGGCAATTTGAGCAACAATCCAGATAAAGATACCAGTTGGGTTGCCATTAATCGCCATGTTGGCAGCTAGCGCCCCAAAAATAGTTGGAATTAAAGCTGCGAAAATTGAATCCCCAATTGCTGCAAACGGTCCCATTAAACCAGTTTTCAAACCTGAAACTGTTTGTTTTCCAGCAATGCCTTCTTTTTCTTCAATGGCCAAATCGATCCCTGTAATAATCGTATTAAAGAAGTTTGAAGTATTGAAAAATTGCGTGTGTGTTTTCATCACTTCTTTTAATTCAGGCGTATCATCCCCATAAATTTTACGCAATTGTGGCAAAATCGTATACAAGTAACCTGATCCTTGCATTCTTTCGTAGTTCCAACCTAATTGGAAAGTAAACAAGCTTCTGCGATTAATTTGTTTAAAATCTTCTTTCGTCAATTTATAATTAGATTTCGTCATCTTCAATCTCTCCTTCGTCTGAATCATTCGCTGCATGTTCTTTTTTGGCTGCTGGCCCACTCGGAATCATTTGGCCATTTTTGTAGCTAATTGCGGCTAAAGCGAAACCAATTAAAGCGACTGCTAACATTGGTAGTGCGTTAAATACACCACTGAAGTCTTTCACAACGCTCGCAACAGATGTTCCTAAAAGTTGCATGTTTGTAAAGATTGTTCCTAGTAAAGCAGTTACAGTGAAACCAAGAATTAAATAAGGGAAATGTTTTTTCACTGGTAAGTAACGTAGTAAAATTGCAAAACCGACCGCTGGTAAGACCGCCCCAGCAACAGACAAGCCATCACCTAACCATTTCAAATCGCCATTTAGGACAGATACAACTTTTTGTACTAAACCACCACCAAAAGCAAGTGCTAAGAAGACTGGAATCATTCGAGAAAGAGACCAAGGTAAGGCACCCATTAAGAAGTTACGTTCAATTCCTTTGTAGTTCATATCTTCGACCATTTTATCAATCCGATGTGCAAAGTAGGTATTCGCAAAACGAGCCAAAATGTCTAATTGAATCATTAAACTAGCAACTGGTACTGCAATAGCAGCGATTGCTTGTTCAGGGTTCATTCCTAAAGACACAGAAAATGCTGTGGCAAGAATCGTACCTGAGTTAGCATCAATTTTGGAGGCACCCCCGAAAGTCCCAACTCCTAATACAGTTAATTGCATACTTCCACCAATAATAAGTCCTGCTTTAATATCCCCCATTACTAATCCTGCAAAAAGACCTGCAAACACTGGCGCACTTAATGAAGAATAAATTTGTAATTCATCTAAAATTTGGTATCCTGCGTATAATGTTAATAATAAGATCTGCCACCATAAGATATTCATTTTTTGTTCCCTCCTATTTTGTTATCAAACTCATAAAGTCTTCCGCTTTGTCACTTGGCACCATTTGAGCAATCAGATGGACACCTTTAGCATTTAACTCTTTAAAAACCTCAATATCTTGATCGACCACATTGATTGACTTAGTAATCGACCGTGTTTCGTTTGTTTGAGACATGTTCCCAACATTGATTTCTTTAATCGGCACCCCAAGTTCTACTAGTTTTAATAAACGATCTGGTTTCCGTACCACAATTAATAAACGTTGTGAGTCGTATTTTCCTGCTAAAATATTTTGAGCAGCTTTTTCAACTGGTAACACGCTTAGTTTCACGCCAGCTGGTGTTGCTAATTTCAAGCCACTTTTTTCAATGGCATTCCCTGCAACCTCATCATCAACGACCATAATTCTGGAAATATTTAATTTTGTCGCCCATAAATTTGCCACTTGTCCATGAATCAAACGTCCATCAATTCTTACGCCAATAATACTCATTGTAATCCCTCTTTCATTTCTTTATATAGTGGTTCTTTTACTAACTGAATTTCTGGTTGGTACGTTCCTTCCGTTTCAAAAATGACGATCTCATTTTGCCCTTCTTTTAATAATCCTTTGGGAATATATAAGGAAAGCGTCGGACCAACATTCCAGAAACGACCAAGATTGGTTTGGTTAACAAAAACAATTCCTTTGCCGAATTTAGAAACATCAATAAATGTATCTTTCACTTCTGCTAACTCCATATAATACTGGTAAAAGCTTGGTTGATCAGGTTGCCATTCTCTTGAATAGTCTACCTGTTCACAGCTTGTCATAGGTAAACAATATTGTTGCCATTGCGTCATAAAATGTAAATCTGCCATGACACCCGTTCGAATCCCTTTTTTCTGAGTATCTGCGAATAGTTTATGCCCGTAATTGACACGACCCATATTTTCTATTAAAACATCGATTTGATTATTCTCTTGCGGCAGTGTAACGTAAATATCTTCGCCAATTTCCGTTTGATATTGCGTTGCTTGATGTACCTGATTGACAAATAATTGCAGACGATCACGACCGTCAATCACTCTTAGCTTTTCTTCTGCAGCATCTTTTTCAATGCTTGTTCGGTAAAGAAGATAGCCGGTATTTTGTCCTAATTGTTCCATGGTTTGCGGATAAACGCTGACCACTGGCTGACTAATCGTTTCTAAAGTCGCAAACAAACTCACTTTGTTGGTTAAAGGAATTGCTGTTTGCGCAAAAGATTCTTTTACTAATGGTTCAGCTTGTGGTAACGCAGGGTACTCTTCGTGAAGCATTTTTTGTAACGCGAAATACTTTTCGGTTGGGTTCCCTTGTTCATCAAGAGGCGCATCATAATCATAGGAAGTGATTTGTGGTAAATCAATGGTTCCTCGTGCGGAACAGCCATTCATAAACCCAAAATTGGTGCCGCCATGAAACATATATAAGTTGATACTGCCTAATGCTAATGCTTCTCTAACTGATTCAGCCAATTCTTGCGGATCTCGTTTAATAATTGGCTCTTTCCAACGATTAAACCAGCCATCCCAAAATTCCATACACATTAGCGGCCATTTTTTACCATGTTCTTCAAAAAAGGCTTGCATCATACCGAAATTTTCTTTGGCTTTTGAGCCAAAATTCCCAGTTACTAAAATATCATCTTCAATCATGCTGCCTGACCGCAATGTTGCGCGCCATGGCCCGTCAGAAGTAAAAAATGGTGCTGTCACGCCGCGTGCAATCATCAAATCGCGAATCGCCCGTAAATACGCTTTTTCTTCGCCAAATGAACCATATTCGTTTTCGATTTGAATCATTAAAATATTGCCACCGTTAGCAAGTTGATGCGGAACAATTTTTTCCATTAAAACATCATAATATTCCGCAACATGCTTCAGATAGGTTGGATTATTCGAACGCATCCGTCCTGGTTCATTTAATAGCCAGGCTGGAAAACCGCCAAACTCCCATTCTGCACAAATATAAGGAGACGGCCGCACAATCGCATATAGTCCAAGTTCTTGTGCTAATTTTAAAAAGCGCTCCAAATCTAATATTCCCTCAAAATGAAATGTTCCTTTTTGCGGTTCATGTAAATTCCATGGTACATATGTCTCAACTGTATTAAAGCCTAAAGCTTTCAAGTTATAAAGTGAATGATGCCAATCTGAGGGATCTACACGAAAATAATGAATGGCGCCTGATAAAATTTTAAATGGTTGACCATTTAAAAGAAACTCCTCTTTAATTTCAAATCTGTCCACATTGCCACCCTTTCTAGTAAACGCTTTCAATTACTGGATAATTGCTAAATAAAGAAAGCTCTTTATTTAGCAATTTCAACTACTTGGATGTTCATAAGATGTTTCTTCACGTTCTCTACATCTACATGCCCAGTCATTCTTTCTTGGGCATTAGCCATTCCAGCCGCCATGCCCCATTTTAGCAGTTCGGCCGCTGGGGCATCCTTGGCTAGTCCATATGCAAGACCAGCAATGGTTGCATCTCCTGAACCAACAGGATTTTTAGCTTGAATCGTTGGAATTTTTACACGATAGAATTGATCGTGATGTTTGGCAATTGCACCATCTTTTCCTAAAGATATGACAATCCATTCAATTCCCGCAAACATTGGTTTTGTTAAAGCTGTTTGTACAGCTGCTAATGGATTTTCTGAAAAATCTTGCTCTAGCAATCCTTCTAGTTCCTCTAAATTAGGTTTAATTAAATACGGTTTCCATGATCCTTGAAGAACTTGCCTTAAACTATCACCAGAAGTATCTAGTAGTACTTTAACCTCTTGTGCTTGAGCTTTTTGAACTAATTCTTGATAAAAATTTGATGGTAATCCTTTCGCTAAACTGCCAGAAATTGTGACAATTTCTGCTTGCTTAATTAATTGATCGAAATTTTCAAGGAAGTTACTGATTTCTTCTGGGGAAACAGTTGGTCCAGCTTCTAAAATTTCAGTTTGATTCCCCTCGTGCAAAATCGCAATCGAATCACGCGTTTCTTCTTTGATTGACGTAAATGCTTGAGGGATGTTTGCTTTCTTTAACTCGTTTGCAATAAACGCCCCATGAAAACCACCAAGAACGCCGGTAGCGATAACATCTCCACCTAAATCATGAATAACGCGAGTGACATTTAGTCCTTTGCCACCAGGGGTTTTGGTCACCTGACTGGTCCGATTAACGGTATCAAGCTTTAGATGATCTAATAGGTAGGAGATGTCAATTGACGGATTCATTGTTACTGTTACTATCACAGCTATGCCTCCCAATTACCCTTCGTTTACTTGAACTTTCGCATGCCAAGAGCTGGCGGTTGCTGCGATGACTTCATTTAAACTTTCAATGTTTTCTCGGCCTTCTGTTTTTAACCAATCACAAGCCGCAGTTTCTCCTGCTTCAACGAAAGGTTTCACGCCATTTTTCCACGTAGCTCGGCCACATAAAACACCATTAAATGTTGAACCAGCTTCTTTAGCGAAACGTAGTGTTTCTTGGAATAGCTCTGTTGAGACACCGGCACTTAAAAAGATGAATGGTAAATCAGTGGCTTGACTTTGTTCTAAGAAATAATTCGCCGCTTCCTCTTTTGTATACGCTGTTTCAGCCGGCGCAAAACCTTCTACAAAATTCATATTAACTGGAACTTCCACTTTCAATACATCTACTTTATATTGGGGTTTAGAAAATTCTTTCATCATTTCATTCACTTTATGCGGTTTAACTTTTGCATATTCTAAAGAAGTCGCATCTGCTATTTGTGCATCATAAGAAACTAATTCTAAGTAAAATGGTAGGTCTTCTTCTGCACATTCACTTCCTAAGCGTTCAATGAATACATGTTTTTGATGATTGATTTCTGAATCCTCATCCACATCATAGTATAGTAAAAATTTAATCGCATCTGCGCCTTCTTCTTTCAAGCGTAAAACAGACCAATCTGCTAGTAAATCAGGCAATCGTCCCGGAGTTGTTGCATCATAGCCCGTTTTTTCATAAGCGAGTAACAATCCAGCCTCGGTATCGCGTGCTTTTGCAGCAGGCAATCCATATTCAGGATCCAATAAAATGGCGGACGCATAAGGTGTCAATTCTTTCGAGACTAATTCTTTAAACGTTTCAATTTGTGCATCAGTTGGCTCTACATCTAGCGCTTTAATCATTTTTTTCAAGGCACCTCGTTGATCAATGGCCAACGCGCTAATGATTCCTTCTTGGGTTGACAAACGATCCATTGCCGCTTTTTTTCCAGCTGTTAACGTAAGCATAGTTCCTCCTCCAAATGTTGTATTATTTATAGTCATAAATCGTTACACCTTTAACCACACGATTCACTGTACCTGTCGGTGAAGGGGTATCCGGTTTATTTCCAACTTTAATAGATGTTAAAAGTGCGACTGTTTGGGCTATCATGATATCTGCTAATGCTAAATAGCCATCAGGTAATAGAGCAGTTTCTGCGGAATATTCAATAGTTGAACCTGAGAAATTACGTTTGCCAGGTTGAGCAATCGCAAAAACACCCGCCGCAATTTCGTCACCGTGAACTTCTTCTAAGATATCCAAGTCATAATCTCTTGTGTATGGTGTATTATTAACAAAACCAAACATTATTGTTTTTTCATTAATAAATGATTTTGGTCCATGACGGAAGCCCATAGAAGAGTCAAAAATTGTGGCAACTTTGCCGGCTGTTAGTTCTAAGATTTTTAATTGCGCTTCTCTTGTCAAACCAGCTAAACTTCCAGAACCAACATAAACAATTCGTTCAAAATCAAGGTTAACAATTTCATTTAATTCTTCTTCACGGGATAGCACTTCTTCACCTAATTTAATTAGAGCGGTTACATAATCTTGTTTTTGCTCAAAGGCTGTTTGATCAAAGAGTAGTAATGTACCCAAGGTCATGCAAGAAAAGCTACCAGTCATCGCAAAACCACCATCATTGGAACGTGTTGGCATTAAGAATAAAAAGCTGTTTTCTTCTTTTTGGCTTATTTGTGCCAGTTGTCCTTCTTCGGCACAAGTAATCGCTAAATGATGAATTGTTTCAACCACTTGATTAGCTACTTCAACTGCCGCTAAACTTTCAGGACTATTTCCACTTCTTGCAAACGAAACTAACAATGTTGGTTCGTCTTTAATCAGATAATCTTCTGGTTTGGCCACAATATCCGTTGTCCCAATACTTTCGAATGAAAAGGCTTGTGTGTCGCCGTGTGCTCGGAGATAAGGTACAACCGTATCTCCGACATATTGCGAAGTCCCTGCTCCTGTAAAAATTACTCTTGTTCGTTTTCCTTGCGCTTTGGCTTGGACTTCTTTTAAAAAGTTTTCCAAAGCTGTTTGATTTTCATGATAAAGTGTCACGGTTTCTTGCCAAAGCTCAGGTTGCTGACGAATTTCACGTGTCGTGATTTCCGCTCCTAGTTGTTCTAGTTCTTCTTTTTCTGCTGTAAACATACTTAACTCTCCTAACTATTCCGAATATGGCGTATCTGATAATGAAATTGGTCTGCTCGTGCCACACTCAACGTAAATTCAATAATTTCATTTTTCATGTTATATGTCTGGCGTGCTAAATGAAGGACTGGCGCTCCTTCTGGAATCATCAATAATTTGGCATCTTCTTTTGACGCAATGCTAGCGTATAATTCTTCATCAGCTAAACGAACGGTTTGCTTAAAATCTTCCGAAAATAGATCATATAATGGTTTGCTACGTAGTAATTGATCCGTGAGTGATAAGAAAAATTTCACAGGCAAGTATGTGTCTTCAACCATTAATGGCTCGTTATCAGCAATCCGCAACCGACTTAATTTAAAAACTGCCTCTCCTAACGAAAGATTCAAATGCTGACAAATAAATTTATCCGCTTCCAATTTTTCGAAGGATAATATACGGGTATGTGGTTTTCGACCCAGCCCTTTCATTTGTTCTGTAAAACTATATGCGCCAGCTAAATCAGCGGCCTCTTTTTTTATATCTGAAACAAATGTTCCTTTGCCATGACGACGATAGATGGAACCTCTATTTTCTAGTTCTTGTAGCGCTAACCGGACCGTCGTCCGACTCACTCCATATTGTGCAGTCAATTCACGTTCAGAGGGCAACTTGTCATGAGGAATCATGCATGTTTCGATTCGTTCCTGCAGCAAATCAACAAGTTGATGATACAAAGCTTTGTTTTTAAAGGCATTTTCCATAACTTTCTCCTTTACCCTAACTGGTTATAACCACAAACCAATAGTACGGTGGTTTTTTTTATTTTGTCAATAAAAAGTATTAATAAATATCTTCATACCGCTATAACCTTGAAATGATAACGTTTACATTTTTTTATTTTTCTTTATTGTAATATTTTTTTCCTCAAGAAATCGTTTTTTTGTAAAAAACCACCCTTAAATATGATACCAGTTGCTGGCTTTATTTTAAATAGACAAAAAAGAGTATGAGACAAAAATCACTTTAGATTTTTGTCTCATACTCAAAATCTGAAAAACAGTTCTATCCCGACTTCTTCGTTTCTATTGTTCGGTTCTGGCAACAACTAACAAGTAACTGATTTTACGAAATCCATGACAATATTCATTATTGAGCATATTCAATCCTTCTGCTAATTTTCGTATAAGATAAATATTGATTGAATGTGTTGACACAACGAAAGGCCGTCCTATTCGCATATTGATCATAATAACGCTTGGTATACCACTGAAATTCTTTCGTCCAAGGTTTGACATGACCAGTAAAGTGGATAATGGATGGTGCTCTTCTCGTTTCTTCATATTGTTTTTCTCCATAAATAGTTGGATGTTTTTTCGCTTTTGACAGAATATAACCTTGGGCGTTCCACTTAGGATGCAACAGGGTCCAACGGTCGTGTAAAACCGCATTCAATGCATCTTGATCATGGAAACGTAATTTATCTGGATTTTCTTCAATAAATCTTAAGACTTTAGTGGTTACATCTAAATTCAACCATTTTTTAACATCGATTAGCAACAAGCCTGAGTTAAAATAACACATAGATTCTGCAGGAATCGCCATTTTTTCCAAACGTTGATGGAACCCTGCATCTTCCACAGCGGCGATGATATTTTCACCTAAATCAACTGTCCATAATTTTGCGACATCGTCTAAGGCAATCATGTCACAATCCATATACAACAGCCGTTCGATCTGGCTTCCTCTAAACAGCTCTGGAATAGCAATCCTGTAGTAAGCTGTTTTGGGAATTCGTTCACTGGTTACAACATTTTTGAAAAAATGGGGGTTGATTTTTAAAAATGTTAACTCTGCATTGATTTGGGTATGTTTAATCGTAAAATACAGTAGTTGCTTGCTTTCAAAATTGATATTGTCATCAATCACATAAAAATGAACAGCTGCCGCTGAAGGACTATTTTCTAAAATTGAAACAAACATAGCAGCAAGATGCGGCACAAAGTTGGTATTGCAACAGGAGACAATCGCTAATTCTTTTCTATTTTCCATTTCTTGCACCTACTTTCTTTAACTTGTTTAGATAAAGAGCTGAATAAGGATGATTTTCTAACGTATTCCAAGGTTTATCGTGTCCAGTAAAATGAATAATCGCTGGCTCTTGATTTCCCGCTGTATATAATTTTTGATAGGCTTCATTAGGCGCTTCATGACGATTAAAAACTAAAGACGTCTGCATATTCCATCTTGGTTCTAGAGCTAGCCAATCTTCATAAAGAACAGCGTTTAAAGCATCTTGATCATGATAAACTATGCGGTCCCCATTTTCTTCTAGATACTGAATTGTTTTTTGCGTGATTGCTTTCTCGTTCCATCGGTCAATATCAATCATCATAACTCCTGAATTAAAATAATAATCGGAGGAATGGATGCCCAAACGTTTCAAGGCATATGCTTGACCAGGATCAATAACCGCGCCAATCGTTTGGTTCACTAATGGCGTATCATACAACTGGACAATATCATCTAAAACCAGCGTATCTGCATCTAAATAAAGAACCTTTTTATAGCTATATTTTTGTAAAAGTGACGGTAAAGAAATGCGTAAGTATGCGGTCGTTGTAATATGATCACTCACTAAAAAATTTTGATAAACTTCTTTGTCTGCTGTTAGAAATTCAACAGTCGCACTTTGTGAGATACTACTAACCGTTTCTCGGAGTGCTTTTTTGCTAGATAGCGACAGCCCATCATCAATCACATAAAAATGAACAGATCTCTCCGCATGACAATTTTCTAAAACAGTTGTCATCATTACATTCAAATAAGGAGCATAATTTTCGTCTGAAGCTGTCACAATTGGCACAATCTTCTGATTTTTTCTCATCAAAACCACTCTCCTCTTTTATTTTTATAGCTAAGTTCCTATTCAGAATAGGCCCTGAAAAACTTATCTGCAAATCATATGCTCATTATTTTATAATATAATTATAATAAAAATATATTTTATGGCTATAAAATAATTTTGTTTTCCGTTAACAACTATTAAAAAAACAACATTTCTCTTACTTTATCCTCAAAAATACTATTTATTTAATACTTGTTTTACTAATTTTTTTATCTAGAAATCCGCCTGTTGTATTTTCTGTTGATGATAATTTTAAAATGTACAGCGAAACTTAATATAAATTCTAAACTGACTTCTTACTCAATAAAAGAGCGAAAAAACCTGGGACAAAAATCACTTTGGATTTTTGTTCCAGGCTCAAAACCTGATAAATGGCGGGAACAGAACCAATTCCTTCGAAAATAAACGGCTCTGTTCTGACCTCCTTCACTTCATATATGATTCTCTTTCCCTTCCAAAAATTATCCTTCTTAAATGATCTATGGCGTAGTCGGATAATTTTGGACTGTCGTTTGATTGCCATTTTGACTAAACAAGCTAGTTGATTGTGCATTTTTTTGTTTTTCTACTTCTAAGACTTTGTTTTTTTCAAAAGCCACATCATAGTTGTAGTCCTTTGGTTGCACTTCTTGGAATCCTTGTGGTTTATAAAAACGTAAAAGGTTTTCCTGATTTAATTTGTCAGATAAACTTAACGATTTTTTCACCCAATCGTTATCTTTCGTGACTTCTGCTTTTAAATCTGCTGGAACTTGGTCTAATTTTTTTCCTTGATTATTGTAGATTTCCCCACCTAGATAAGAAAATTGAGGCGTTACAAAATCGCCATTTCTAAAAGGAACCACTTGTTTATATTGAGGAGATAAAAGGTCCGTGCCAAAATGGATATAATTTTTATCATCGACACCTAAAAGATGGTACAGTGTCGGTAAAACGTCAATTTCCCCACCATATTCGTGCATGATTTTCCCTTGCGTATAGCCTGGCATGTAAAACATCAAAGGTACTCTTTGCAATTGCGCATTGTCATAGTTTGTCCACGTTTTTGGATCGCGGTTGAAAGCTTTACATAAGTCCTTGTTGTTTGCATCTGAAATACCGAAGTGGTCACCATAAATAACAAAAATAGAATGATTGTATAAACTTGTTGTTTGCAAGTAATGGAAAAATTGTTCTAGCGATTGATCCAAATAGTGCGCTGTTCGAACATAATCATCCACAATCGAATTGCCTGTGTTCAATTTAGGAAACGGGAAGTTTTGGTCATCCGTGTAATAAGGGGTATGATTGGTCACAGTTAAAAACTTCGCATAGAATGGCTGCTGTAAATGCTCAAGCTCACTAGCTGATTCACGCAACAATTGTTTATCTAAAATACCGTAACCTAGCATTTTGTCATCTTTTGAAAAATATGACCGATCAAAAAAGTATTGATAACCTAAGTTTTTATACACATGGTCCCGATTCCAAAAACTCCCCACATTTCCATGGAAAACAGCGGTTGTATAGCCTTTTTGTCCTAAAACTGCGGGAGCCGCTTCGAAAGTATTGTCTGATCCTAATTGTGTAAAAAGAGAGCCTTGCGGGAGCCCGAATGTTCCTGTTTCCAACATATTCTCCGCATCACTCGTTTTTCCTTGCCCTACTTCATGAAAGAAATTATCAAAACTGATTGTCGCTTTGTTTTGATAGAGCTGATTTAAAAACGGTGTAACCTCTTGGCCTTGGACTTTCATATTAATCAAAAATTGTTGAAAACTTTCTAAATGAATCACAAATACATTTTTTCCTTTGGCAATCCCGGCATACTGCGGATTAAGCGGTAAATTGTTTTGCTTGGTAAATTTCATGATTTCAGGTAATTCGTTTGAACTAGCTTCTGCTCTTACCTCATTTGACATGGCTGTTTTGACACCATCGATGGCTGTGAATGCATCCAAGCCAAGATATTTTACAATATAATTACGATCAAAAATTCTTTGAAGCAATTGAGGACGATCGGTTTCGCTTAAAAATAAGTTAACCGAAAAGAGCAAGACACTTAAACAACTAATTGAGATCGCCAATCTTCTGTTGATAGGTTTGGTCACAAAGACTTGATGATTCCGTCGCTGTTTAAAAGAGTAAAATACCAAAACGAGCAGCACTAAAGTATCTAGCCAATAAAAGACATCGTGGACTCTCATTAAAGCAAGTAAATCACCAGAAATCCCTTCTGAAACTTTTGAAAAGCCAAAAACAGATTGGATGGTAATAAAGTCAGTGAATTCACGATAAAAAATAATATTCAAATATAAAATTAATGTATTTAAAACATTTAAAAGAGTTAAGCTAAGCATAAATGTTTTATGCTTTTTAAAATACAAACTAAAACCAAATAATAACAGCGTAGTAGCAACTGGATTGAACCATAAAATTTCTCGCTGGAGACTGCCCTTAACGCCCAATGAGAAATCTAGGTAATACGCCAGAATCGTTTTTGCCCAAAAGAGTAAAACAAAAAATAAAAAGAGTCCTAATCGGTTATTTATTTTTTTCATCTAAGTTTGTCTTCCTTTCCCTTCAAAAAAATCTTGATTTGTTAAAAATAAAACCTAACTCTGCGCAATGACTTTTTCGCTAGCGGAGAATTGGATAAATAACTTAAAAAGATAATCGCAATGGCGCAACATCCAAATAAAAGCCATACGTTTGTAAAAGGTGTTCGAGTAAGCGAACTAGTAATAGGCTTTGTAATTAAAAGACTTGGTAGCGCAACCCCTAAAGAATTGCCAATTTGCTTACATGTCACCGCAATGGCTGCTGCCGTTCCTGACTGAGAAAGTGGCATTCCTTCAATCGCTGTAATGGTAATCGGTGAATTTAACATCCCAAACCCAATGCCTAAAAAGATATAAATAATAAATAAAATAATCATAGGCGTTGTTTTAGTTACAAATAATTGTAAAAAGCTAACAGCCAACATTGAAATACCACAAAGCATAATAGGACGTTTCGTTCCTATTCTCCCTACCATTTCGCCGGCTCTCGGGGCAACAAGAAAACTAACAAAAGCCAAAGGAATGGTTGATAAGCCAGCTTCCAAAGGGCTGAAGCCTCTCATTTCTTGCAAATATAGCGTGTTTAAAAATAAATAGCCGTTATATATGATAAAGCCAAAAATAGCTAAAAAAGAAGCCGATGTAAATGGAATAGATAAAAAGAAACGCGGGTTGATTAACGGATTGTCAATGTTATATTCATAAATAAAGAAAATGACAATGGCTAAACAGCCGATTATCCCAGTACTTAAAATATCTGGCGCGAAAAGCCCTTTTCTAGGTAGTCCGATAATGGAATAGATAGAACTAAATAGAAAAAGAATCATCAATGCTTGACCAACAAAATCATTTTTCGCCGTTTTCTCTACTTTTGACTCAGGTACAAACTTTTGTGTAAGGATGATTGCCGCAGCAATGATCGGTACATTTACAAAAAAGACATACCGCCAGCTAAAATAAGAAACAATTAGTCCGCCAATAATCGGGCCCATGCCTAAGGAAATCCCTGTAACAGAGCCCCACAAGCCAATTGCTTTCGCACGTTCTAACTTTTCGGTAAATACCTGTGTAATAATAGACATTGCTACCGGATTTAACATAGAACCACCAATCCCTTGCAACATGCGAAACGCAATCAATTGCCCTGGGGTTTGCGAAATCCCACATAGGAAAGACGCTAAACCAAAACAGGCTAAGCCCAATTGAAGGACTCGTTTACGGCCAATTCGGTCTGCTGTAGACCCAGATAACAATAATAAGGATGCTACCATTAAAGTGTAGCCATCTGTTACCCACTGTAATGTAGACAGATTCGTGTGAAAATCACTTTGAATGGATGGTAACGCCACATTGACAACCGTAACATCCATGGTCACTACAAACAAACTCATGCAACAAGTATACAAAATAACTTTTTTTCTATCGATCATAAAAACAGTCCTTTCTAGCAACTACATAAAACAGGAAAAGCAACAATGACACTTAAACTTCTAACGACACAGTTATCGCAAGTACTCACGTATCAACAGTTCTTTATATTCCTTGCCATTTAGTTATTTTATACTTAAAAAAGTAAATCTTTAGATAGCCAAACTATACACCAGAACCCCTTTAAATTGAACCGTAATAGATACGATTTATCGATTCTTAAGTTATTAAATAATTGAACATTCCGTTCAGAAATATCGAACAGTCCCATAATTGAGCATCTCTTTTAAACAATGAACAACAAAAATAGCCTTATCCGCAGCAGAAGTAAATCTAAGCGAATAAAGCTATTTTGGGTAACTATTCCAAAGTAATTTTAATGGCTAAGTCTCTAGCAACTTTTGTAAAGTTGCCTTGATTTGACCAGGTTGGACAAAAACCGAACTGGAAACATTTCGGTATAAATAAAATTTTTGTTTTCGTTCAATCGGTAAAAAGAAGAGTTTAGAATCAATTTCCTGCAGTTGTTCTTTCCGAAGAGAGATCACCGCATAAACTCCTTTACTTTTTTCAATGAGACGAGTAAGCATCAACGTATCATAGCAACAAACAAGCGGACTTGTTAATTGCAACATTTCTAGCACACTCTTGGTAGCTTCTAAATGATCTAAGTGATGAGGCAAAAATAGAAATGGATAGTTGGTCAAACAGGTGAAGCCTTCTTCCTCAATTTCTTGTTTAATTTCTCTTGAAACACAAAGATACATTTTTAGTTCAATTAATTGTTCTTTCTTTAAAACTGGACTATTCACATCTGCAGAAGTAATCACAAAATCCAACTCATGATTCTCCAATTTATTCAATAACTCAAACGATGAACCATGGTAACATTCCCAAAAACGATTCAGTTGGTCCTCATTTTCTGTCACTTTATACATCAAGGACGTATTTCCAAAACCTAAACGCATCACTGGATTCTCAATCATTTCATGCAAATTAAGTTTCATTTTCTTAGCCTCGTTTAAAATGATATATACAGATTGGACGATTTTATCACCATAGGAATTTAACGTCAAAGAATTCCCGTTACGGTCAAAAAGTAAATGGCCCAATTCACTTTCCAAATCTTTTAATGACGCACTTAAGGTTGATTTACTAACATGGAGTTCAGAGGCTGCTTTGGAAATACTATTATATTTTGCAATGGTATAAAAATATTCTAATTTTTCAATAGTCATCTTTTGTCATCCCTTTTATTCAAATTCATTTGCCCACGCAACCTGTTCAAAACACGCCTCACTCTTTATCAATAGCGTAGTTATTTTTGCTCTAATAAGCTATGTCCATCTTGTTATTTTTCTATAACTAATAGCATATGGATATGAAAGTACCTTTGGTAAAACTTTTTCTCGGAAATAGCATGAACATTCGCAACAAATTCAGCTTATCAAAAAAGGCGTCTAGCTTTTTCTATTTTACGCATATTTACTTAAAAAATTCCATTTCAATTCTTCTCCAAAAAAGGTAAGATGGACACAACAAATGTTTCAGTTTCCATGCCCATTTACTTTAAGGTTCAGCGTTATCTACTAAGTATGAAGAATGTCAAAGAAAGGTTAGGTACTCCCAATGAAAATCAACTATTTAGGTACGGGTGCAGCAGAACGGATTCCGGGAATTTTTTGTAATTGTAAATTATGTAAGTACGCTCGAGAGAAAAAAGGACGAGAAATTCGTACACAAACTCAATTAATTATTGATGATGTCCTGCTGATTGATTTTCCAGGAGATTCTTATTTACACTTGTTGCAGTATGACTTGTGTTTTGCAGACTTTGACTCTTTACTAATCTCTCATTGGCATTCCGATCATTTTTACGGCGAGGATTTGGCTTATCGAATGTCTGGTTATGCATTAGATATTCCCAATCGTTTAACTGTTTACGGAAATGAAGCAGTTAAGACGTTTTATCAGCGCGCCTTTGATTTAGAAGGTCGTCAAGATGATACCCGATTACATTATCAGGTTATTCAGCCCTACAAATGTTTTACTATTGCGAACTATACGATTTATCCCCTTCCTGCACAACATGGAAATTTCAGTGAAGATTGTTTTATTTTCGTTATAGACGATGGTAAAGATGCTTTTTTATCCACCCATGATACAGGTTACTTTACGTCAGAAATGTTTGAATATCTTGAAAAGAGCCACTTACTTCTTAGTATTGTTTCTTTAGATTGTACTAGTCAAACAAACGAAACTGGCAATAGTCATATGAATTGGGAAGAAAATTTAAAATTAATTGCAGAATTAAAAGAAAGAAAACTCGTCACAGATAAAACGATTTACGTTGCCAACCATTTTTCTCACAATGGCGGCTTGTCTTATGCGGAGATGGCGGCTTTATCTCAAAAGCATGAAATCATTACGAGTTATGATGGTTTAGAAATACTAACTTAATCGGATTATTTGCCTTCTTTTCAGCACTATTATATGCTTTTAACCGATAATTACAAGGTACTTTTATCGTAACTTACACTATCTTAAAAAACAAAAATACTCGAAATTTCCCGTGATCCTGGAAATTTCGAGTATTTTTATGGTTCTTTACGCTGCTGGCACAGCGGATAAACGTTTATTTTCTTCTTCATTCACTCGATTGACAATAAAGTTATAATTCACTTCATTTAGTCTTTGACCATGATTTCCTGTTTGCTTAATGCCGCCATTGGAATGAACACCAACTACTTCAAACTGAGCATTATAGATTGGGGAACCAGATTGACCACCTGTTGTATCGATATCATAAAATAGTAATGGATTTTCTAAGTCTGTAAAGTTAGATGTAAACAAATCATTTTCATGCGACCATTGCGTGTGGTTTTTCTCACCTGGATAGCCTGATATTGTGACATGGGTATCTGAAGATTCAAACTTTTTCAAAACAAATGGCGTTAAAATTTCTCCCAACTCTGGGCCATCTGGACGATCGTTTTGTTTGCCGACAGTCACGACCGCAATATCCGCATTCGGGGAAAAAGCTACATCAATCACTTTGAATTTGCCAAATGGTGTCGCACTGCCATCTCGACCTGGATAAAACCAAGCATCATCTTTGGCATTCGGATTTAATACTTTGGCATTCTTAAAACTTTCAGCCACATGATTATTGGTGACAATTGTATTGGTTCCAACAACAAAGCCTGTTCCTAAAGAAATATAGCCTGGTTTACTGGCAGGGGAAATGATTCTTCCGATTGACGCAAAAGGCGCTTCGGTTGTATCTGCCACTTCTTGTCTTCTGTCTTCAGGGTCCAGTAACGATCTTTTTTGTCGTGAATGACTTTCGGCAGGAACGATATACTCTTCTGCATTTGCAGACAAGCTAAAACCGGCGATCAAAGTTACTAAAATCAGAAACAAAAAACCAGCACTAATTTTTCGTATGGAGAACTTTTTCATAAGATTATGCCACTCCTTATCCATTTTTATTTAATTGGGGAATTTTTTTCATTCATTGACCAGAACAGATTCACTTGGTTGGTTTACTTGAATATCCTCTTTAGCTCCGATTCCAGCAGAGTTAAAGGCTGCTGACACCACTGAAGCTGCTTCATCGCCATATTGAACTTTTGCAGCAGCAAGCATCGCATCACGAGCATCACTGAATTGTGCTTTAGGTGTTAAGTAATTTACTAACGAGCTGTAGAAAATAGTCTGTGCTTTTTCAATGCCTAAGTTCTGGATAATGGTGTAACCAATCCGATTAATAATTCCACTATTATAATGAACACCGCCTTGATCATAATAAGGCGTTCCTTTATACCGTGCTCGATCGTCGTATTGAGCCATGGTTTCTGGTTGTCCGTGTTTACTTGGGGTTTGTAAATTTCGAATACCTGTTTTTCGGTCAACACTCTGAGTATCCGCACCAATTTCTGGATTAGATGCACCCGAAATAATATAACCCATCAAATCAGAATAAGATTCATTCAAGGCACCTGATTGTCCTAAATATTCTAAACCGGCAGTATGTTCCGTCACACCATGTGTCATTTCATGACCAACTACATCTAAAGAGGAAGCATACGTTTTTCCTGTTGGTGTACTTGTTTCACCATAACGCATTGCTTTTCCATCCCAAAAAGCATTGTCATAAGCATCTGGATGTTGTTCATCAACAACTGACAAGATGGGCATCCCTCGATCATCAATACTGTGTCGTTGGAAATGATCTTCATAATATGTTTTCACAAATTTTCCATGCGTATAGGCGTCAACAGCATTCTGATTTAATGCTGCTAGTGATGGTGCTTGAATAATAGAATAATTATTTTTGCCATCAACTACTGCATGGTAAACCCCTGTGTTATCCGTTCCGTGTAAAGCAATTCCCGTATTGCTTTTTTCAACTGGTACATTAAACGCTACTTGAAAAGAGTTTTTTAACGTTACTTCGCTACCGACATGTTCCGTTAAATCTTGTTTTTCCATAATTGTTCCATCTGTAGCGTTCACTTTATAAACCAATGATACGGGGTCACCAGTTGGTGAAGAAGTTACTCTGACTTTATAAAATAATTGCCCTTCATTATTTACACGTTTGTCAATAGCTAAAAAGACAAGATCTTTAGTTTCTGGATTATCAGAAGCAACAATTTTTTTAACTCCTTCTTCACCGATTGCATCAACCGATTGAATTTTCACAACTTGATCAACTGGATTTCCTGTAACACTTGTTACTGCACCGTTTTTATCTAAATGAATAATCACATTATCTGAATCAACAGTAACGCCTTCCGTTTGCTTTTCTAACTTAAGATGCTTCATCCCCCACGCGTCTTCTTTTCGATCTACAACCGTATATTGTTCAGCAGCTGCCTCAGAAATTGCCTCCTTTTCCAACTTCGATAAAACTGTTGAAACTTCATTTTCTGAATAAACTTGTTCTTCTGCGTCTACAAAAAGTGAAGAAAATAGACATGAACTTCCAACAAAGATGCCTGTACCTAAAATGTATAAAATTTTATTTCCCTTCATCAAACAATTAACTCCTTCCCCAGTTTCCTTTTATTTCTTTTCCCAACAAAAGTATTGCTTTATCCTCCCTAATTTTTCCCGTTAAACGACCGCCCCTTTCCCTGCGTAAATATTTGTTGCTATTTTCATTATAGACAACTACCTAACCGGCACTATCTAAATTCCTTAATCAGCCGACATTTTTCCCTGTATTGCCCCTCATAACTCAATACCATAGCAAAAAAGTTGTTAACAAATTCATTCGTTAACAACTTTTTTACTATTATGATTTTTTTCAATAATTAAATGTTGAGTAACCGATCCTTCATTGAAGGACGTTTGCAAATCAAATTGATCTGAAAAATCAACAATTTCTTTTACATATAACAATCCCCAACCGTGCTCTTCTGGGTTACTTTTAGAACTAAATTTGGTTTTCTTCATAACCCTAAAATCAAATTCGGCTTGGACACTATTTGTTATCACAAACTCTTGTGTTTCATTTTTATTGAAAATTGAGATAGCGAACATTTTCAATTCTGATTTTGTACTGTTTTCAATCGCGTTATCTAATAGAATAGCTAACAAACGAATCACAACCACTAAGTCGATTGATGTATCAAGAATAAATACTTCTGGCACATCAACAATCACTTTTAGTTTTGCTTGCTTTGCGGTATTAATTTTCATACTTATGAGTGCCTTAAGTTCCATATTTTTCAAACGATTTAACTTCATAAGTTCAAATTCTTCATTATCAATAATTTTTTTGGTTGGTGCAATCGTTTCTTCATAAATTCTTTTGATTTCCAGAATATCTTCGTATGAAATAGCAATTTGTAAACTATACAATAAATTTTTATAATCATGACGAAACATCGCTAGCTCTTCGTTAATGGATTCTATTTTTTCAGTATAAATCGTTAAATTATTCAATAATTGAGTGTTGATACGTTGTTCTTCCAAATAAGCTTCAATGACTAAGCCAATCAGAATTAAAAATAAACCTACACTTATTAATAACTCCAATTTAGAACTATTTACCGTGACAAATCCTCGCATAAAGTCAGGTGAAATCTCTGGCGAAATCAAAAACACAAAAAGTAACAACAGAATCAACAATAAAAGTAAACAACCAAAAAAAATTCGGCTATTTTCTAACACACGATTTAATCTTAAAAAAACACTATTGGGAATTTTTAAAGCAATCCAGATATTTATAAGCAACAGAAGAACATTTGAGGCAATCCATAATAATTTATTTTGATAAATCTGTTGAAAAAAAACACTTAAAATCGTTTGCTCCGTGTAATTGATAAACGAAACCATAAGCAATGTAAAAACGGATAAAAATATCGCTTTAAAAATTGAGAACCTCTTTTTGTGAATGAGTAAAAATCCTGTAAAAATAACGACTGTCAGCGCATAAATCAACCAAGAGTAGCCCAACATTAATGCCGCAAACGAACAAAGATTAATGACAATAAGCAATGAAAGTAACGGTATTTTACATTCAATCTTGATCAATGTTACTCGTAAAAAGACAAAAACGATAAAGCTAGATACAAGCAAAACGTTAGTAGCTAATAACGACAAAATCATTTTTCAATATTCTTTTTAGGTTTTTCAGTTTGTCCCATCCATTGTCCAAATATATTGGGCGAATTTTGATTTAATCTAGGCTTAGTTCCCACACCATCACTGACTTTTGCAACTCTTTTTTCAATAACATTTTTAATTATTTTTTTACCAAATTTCATAAAAACACTTCCTTCAATTAAATTTTTTGTTACAGGGAGTATCATCAGACCTTGGATGACGAGACCGTAGAGTATTACTGAAGCAATCTTTTCTTTGACAAACAGACTACATAAAATAAGTAAACACACCCTTATAAGGCTTTGCTTTTTGAGCACGTTTAAATCAGATGGCTGAACAGGTTCGATTGCTGTTCCTTGTGGCGCATACCAATAAAATAATACGACTAAGAGGCAAATCAATAAAATTTTATAAATAAACGGTAAGCTCACAGAAGAATTTTTCAATACAAATGGTATGGCAACATAGATAACAATGCTTTCTAGACGACAGAGCCATTTGGTTTTTGCATGCCAGCCACCTGCGACAGGCCGTAAAAAAATCAGTACGACGTATACAATAAAGGTTTCGCTTAACGTCCCAAATAAAACTGATAAAATCAGAATCATCAGAAAATTAAATAAGCCAGAAAAATAAACGGTTAGATAATACTTTGTCCATTGTGTTTTTCCTGATTGATCTTCCTGATCCATATCCATAATATTTTTTAGAATCCAATCGATTAGCATATCGCCCTCCTCTTCAAGTATTGCACTAAATTATAACGAATATAGCGACTAATAGATAGATAATTCCTTAATTAGTCATTATCCCTCCCTAAGTAAGAAATAGTGCCTTGACCTGAGTATAATATCTTCTTGAGACTGGTACTTCCGTTCCGTCTCTCATAGTTAAAAGATGCGTTTTATAATTTAATTTTGACGCATATTTTTTATTGATGATGATTGATTGATGGACTCTAATCAAATCTGGATGCAGTTGTTCAATTTTTGATAACGTTCCATAAAATTCTCTTTTAAAATTTTTACCAACCATTGATACACGATGATCGTATTCCGTTTGAAAGAAATAAATATCATTAATATCCATTTTTATAGAAGACGCTTTTAAGTTAATGATAATATATTCACTTTTTGTCTTTATATTTTCTTTTTGTTGAATATATGCATCGACACATGTTTCGACCTCTTTTTGGAAATCTAGAAAATCCACGTTCTTTTGAATAAATTGAAGAGCTGAAACCATATATTTGTAGGAAGTTAAAACTAATTCTGTGTGAGTAGAAATAAATACAATCAGACTTTCACTGTCTGTTTTTCTGATTTCTTTAGCAACCTCAAATCCTGCCTGGATATGATTGTTCATTTGAATATCTAGGAAAAAGATATTTAGTTGGGCGTCCTGGTGTGCCACTTGTAATAATTCATCTGAACGTGAAAATAAATGGATTGTTTCATTATAAATATTTCTTGAATGTAGGATATTTGTTAACAATGCTTCTAACGCTTTTGCTTGAATAATTTGGTCTTCTAATATATAAATAGCCATTTGTTCACTCATCCCTTTCTCAAGAAGATATAAAATTACACAACAAAAGACAAATGATTATAATGTTCAATCAATTTATACACCAATAAAAGAGATAAAAAATTGATTGTCTGTTAGTATATTCACATAAATTTAGTATAGCGATTTCAGTAGTTTCCTGCAAACAAAAACATAAAATAACAAAGCATCAAGAAAGAGTACTTTGGACTATTCATCTTTTTCTAACGAATCATGAGGACGATTGTCTCTTCGTTGATGAAAAACAAAGAATCAACCGCCAAACTGTTCTTGTCATTTTATACATGACAAAATCAATTCATTGGTCGATTCTGGTTATTTTAATTTGTTAGTTCACACATGGATCATTGTGCTAATTTTTTACTTAAACATCCACAGTTCTTCCTGTTGAATGAGTCGATTAAGCGCCAATGTAGGTCACGCCACTACTATAAGCAATTACATTAGGTAAGACACGATACGAAATCGTTTGATCATTGATGACATTGCTTTCAGAAATAATGATTCCATCAGAAGTGACCGCTTCAACAAAAGCAACATGTCCATATTGATTATCTGCGCCAGCAACTCCTGGTTGGAAACTAATCGCACGACCAGCTTTAGGCAATGAACTAACTTGATAGCCTAATGCACGTCCTTTTCTTCCCCAGTCACTGCCATTTCCCATAAATTCATCCACAGAAGTGCCTAACTGTTTGAAACGATTATAGACATACCACGTACACTGGCCCACGGGATAGCTACCACTTCGATTATAATTGATCCCATCATAGACTGGAAAATGCATTTGTTGCTGTTCCGCTTCCGACAGCTTATTTTTAGATTGGATAATCAAACCGTCCACTGTTTTTGGTAAATCAAATTGCGTTAAGTTATAAACCGCAATTAACGAATTTAATTTATTATCGTATTGCTTGTCTGTTGCATATTTACCTGTTAAAAAACGCGTTGCTTGAAGGTAGTTTTTGGCTTCCGAACGCCACGCTGGTTTATAAAAATCTTGATTTCCGTCAATCCCTTGTCGGAGTAATTGAACATAATCTTGCAATGAGTCATTATAGCCACCGTAATCGCGAAACCCAGCGGAAATTGTATAAAGTTGGCCCCTCTGATCAGCCTCTTTTGTTGAAAAGCTAACACTATTTCCTTGGAACGAACCTTTCACGCCAAAGAGATTATAATAAGGTTCTTTGGCTAGTTGACTTTCGCCAGAGCCACTTTCTAAAATAGCCTGAGCTATCATCACTGATGCAAAAACATCGTATTTTTCGCCAAGTTCTCTGGCTGTCTCACCAATTTTTTTAATAAACGCTGTGGTTTGTTCTGACTTCTGCATTTCAAATGACGCACCATATGTTGCTAAAACTTCTTTGCCATACTCCGTTAATGTGAACTCCTTAAAAGGATTAGTCACTACCAAGCGTATTTCCTCTTTTGAGTCTGGTTGTTGTTTGGCAGTATAGATATTCTCTAACTGAGCGATTACTTCTGGTTCCTCCTTAGAATCCGCTTCCGCTGCGGCAATTAAATATTTTCCTTGGCCAAGATAAACACCATTTTGAAGCGTTTTTCCTTCAGCTGTTTGCCAAAAAATCAGATCACCAGGTTCTGCCTCCTCTATAGAACGAACTTTACCAAATGTCATTTGTTCTTGCGGTGTACTGCCAATGTCTATTTTAAATAATTGTTGATAAATTTTTTGGGCAAGGAAACTACTGGTCAATGCTTGCTCCGTCAAATTAAATTCTTTTTTTGTTTTCCCAACGTGTCTTAATGCTTCAGCCACCACGACTGCCCGTTTCTTTTCGCCAAAAGACGACAACAGTGGAAGTTCGTAGCCTTTTAAATTTGAAGAAGCTATTTCATCTACTTTGAGGGACGGATTTAACGATACAGCCTGATTTTCTTCAACAAAGTTATTGTTGGCTTCAGGAACTTGAATAGGTTCTTCGGGTTCTTGCTTGGTCACAGGAACTTGTGGTGGTTGCGATTGTTCAACAGGCTGCGTGATTTCTGATGATACCGTTGGCTCTGTAGGTTCTTTTTTTGTTTCAGAACTAGTATTTGTGGTTGTCGTTTCTGTCGTTGACTGACTCGTTGATTCGGTAGTCGTATCGGTAGAACTACTTGATTCAGATGACGAACTACTAGTGGACGTTGTCGATGTAGCAACAGTTGTTTCGGTTGTTTCGGTTACTTTTTCTTCCGAAGTAATTGTCGTTTCCGAGGACAGAGCTGTTTGTAGCGAGCTACTTGGTAATTCTGCAGCCAACGTAACAACTGGAGCGACTTCCAAACTCAGAAGAACGAGAATACTTGTTAAAACAAGTAGTTGATTCTTGATTTTCTTTCTTTTCATTCGTAAAAATCCTCTCCTATTACTTACTTGCGCATTTGCACACTGTTTTTGTACAAATGCGCCTTGTAAGTTAATGATACGCTAATTTTGCTCTTTTTTATTTTTGAAGAATAATTTTCCTAAACCAATACTTACTATCAATAGAAAACCACTGATTGACCAGATTGGCGAAACAACTTCATTTGCTTTTGGCAAAGTACCAGAAGTGGTGGTTTTCGTTGTCGTTCCACCTGTTGCTGTGCCCTTTCCTTGGCTGGTTACACCACCAGTACCGCTAACCGTGCTATGATTTCCATTGTTGCCTGTAGAGTTGCTACTGATTGGCTCTTCTGCCATTGCTTCAATGGCTTGTGATAAAATACTTAAACATTTGTCCACAGCTTCTTGCGTCGCATTTGGGTCCTCAACAAGTGCTTTTGCTTGTTTAATTGCTTCAGCTAAAGCTTCTTGCGATGCTTTTGTAAATTGTTTTCCTGCTTTAGGTTTCAAGGTTTCTGCTTTTTGAAGCAGTTCTTTCAACTTTGTTTTATCCGTTTGAAGGACTTGTTCCTCTAAACTATCCAAAGCAGTTTTTACATTTTTTTCAGCAATATCAATTTGTTCTTGCCGAGCATTTTTATCAGCTAAAATCCCTTCCGCTTGGTCAATTGCTTCAGTTAAGCGCGCTTTAGACTCGCTGGTAAATTCTTTTCCGGCAGATGGTTTGATTGCTTTTGCTTTGGCTATCATTGCCTCTAAGGCTTTTTTATCTGTAACTAACGCTTCTTCTTGTAACCCATCGATGGCACTAGTTAATTCAGCAACCGCTTCATCAATCATTTTTTGATTAGCTGCTGGGTTTTCCAATGTGTTTTTAGCTGCTAAAAGCGCTTTTTGTAAATCTTGTAACGAGGAGGCAGTAAATTGGTGCCCTTCACTTGGAGTGACTTGCTGCGCTCGTTTGACAACTTCTTGTAATTGGTCTTTATTTACAAGGGGTACTTCTTTTAATTGAGCCATTGCAGTTTCCAATGCGTTTAGAGCCTCTGAGACTTCTTCTTTTGTCGCCGTTTCTTTCGCTACGATTGCTTCAGCCGCTTGAATTGCTTCTTGCAATTGTTTTTCTGTTTCTTTTGTAAATTGGTATCCTTCTTCCGGCTTTCTTCCTCGGGCTTGAGCGATTTTCTCTTTTAAGGTTTCCTTATCAACGGCGACGGGTTGTTCTTTTAATTGTGCAATTGCTTCACGCAATGTTTTAGTCGCTTGGTCTATTTCTTCTTGGGTAACTTTTTCTTGAGCAAATACTTTTTGAGCTGCTGCTAATGACTCTTCGAGAACTTTTTTAGTTTCTTCGGTGAATTCTTGCCCATCATTTGGTTTCTTCGTTAGCCCCTCTTGAATTGCTTTTTCTAAATCAGCTTTATTCGCTACATCAGGCATTTTTTCCAACTGACTTGCAGCCTTTTCTAGGTTTTCCACAGCAGCAGAAACGTCTGTCTGTGTGGCTTGTTCATTGGCTAGAACAGCTACTGCCTCATCTAAGACTGGTTTAAAAATTGCCCAAGTTTCAGGCGTATATTCTTTTTCGACACGTGCTTGATTTAGCGTAATTAGCGCTTGTAATAACTCTTTATCTACTAGCTCTGTGGGCTTCACTGTTACAGAAAAATCTGAAAGTGTGGCTTGTTGGAATCCTTGGCCTACTAATAAGCCTTGACTCATATCAAATTGTAATGGCTGCTCAACAGTTGTCGCACGTTTTACGCGAGTTGTTTCTTTTACTTTAACTTTAAAGGTAACTAAGTCCATTGAACCATTTAACAATTGTTTATTTCCTTGATTACTAAGAACTAAATACAGATTCTCCACATCATTTGAATGTTTCCGATATTTAGAATAATTTTCCATTTGTTTTGTATTATTCGTGGTTGCAGGCTGACCGACAAGTTCAAATTTGCTAGAATCAAAGGACATTTTTGTGCTTAACGCATTAATGTTTTTTAAGTCTTGACCTTTAAGTGTAAAGGTTAATGTATCGCCAGGAAGATAAGTATCCTTGCCATTTTCATTAACCACAGCAAGGGATAAACCGCCCGCAATTTCTTCGACATCAGGTATCTCAATCCCACCATCTAATTGTCGTAAAACATAACTGATATCATAAGCATCAATTACCCCATTTTTATTTAAATCACCTTTTTCAACATAGCCATTAAAGTCACTGTCCACCGATTCTAAGCCTGTATAGTTTCGATAACTCATTGCATCATTTTCATCAATCGTTCCATCGTTAGTAATGTCTCCATGTAAGATTCCTTCTGTTCCTGGTTGTTTGTAAAAGAGCATCTCACGACCAGAGCCAAAATTACCCACCGATTTTAATACCTTCATTTCAACAAAACGATACGCTTGGTCCTTCGTTTCAATGGTTTTTGTCAAAGCATCTTGCTTCCAGTTAATAGGTTCTGAAAACTCTGTCCAATTAGCTCCATCTTTCGACGTCCGATACTGGAGCTGCAAAATATTTCCGTTGCCGGCATTGTCTCTTGGCAAGTATTCAATTTTATCCATTTGATACTCCGCACCAAGATCAAATTTTAAAGACAAGAAATTTCCATCACTTGGATTAGCGATGCCGGTTGACCAGTTCGTATGCCAACCTGTACTCAAATCTTTATCTGTTAATTTCTTCAATTCTGCGCCTGGTTGTTCTGGTAAATTACTTGTTGCTTTGACTTGATTAATTGTTTCTTTATAGGGATCATCTTGTGTTTTTCCTTTAATCGGTTCACTCCATTCAGAGACCCCGTTTTTTCCAACAGCTCGAACTCGAAAAGTATGTTCGCTTAGGAAGGAAAATCCATCAAATGTTGCTGTATTCGTTTGAATATTTCCGAAAACAGTCCCGTCACGCTCTACTTCATAACTTGTTGCCTCAGTTACTTGATCCCATTGAAGAGTCAAAGAAGATGGCGTTGTTTTTTCTTCATTGATTGCGACATTTGCCGGAATAGTTAACTGGTCATCGACCGTTGTATTTCCTCCGTCAACCGTTCCTTTATTAATGAAACCTTTGACAGTTATTTGAACATCTTTGGCGGTCACAGATTGTTTCGCTAGTTTTACTGATAACGCTGATTGGTTCAGTTTTTCTCCTGAAGCTTCAGAAAGATACTGATTCACTTGGAATTCTTTATCAAAATAATATAGATTTGTGCCAGCTAAAAATTCTTCTTTATTAGCTGCTTGTTTCAAGGTTACTTCTGTTCCCCCCACCATTGCTGTTACGCTTTCGGGCGCTTCTGAAGCTAGCAAATCAAGCGTGGTGCTTCGTTCATCAACAAAGCCTTTGTAACTTCCTTTTGTCGGTTCGATAGTAACGGTCAGATCCCCTTTTTCGTTTGATTTAGGGCCTTGACTATTTATTTTAGTCGTAGCTGATTGCCCAGCTTCATAACTAGTTGAAATTCCGTCATCTTCATACATATTAAAAGAAGTGGCGCCATTTGGATAAATCAAGAAAGATCGTTGATCTCGTTGGATTTCCTTTGGATTGTTGTTTGGATTCGTCATTGGGATAATACTGCCATCTTTGACGAAAACGGGCACCTTCCACAGCGGTGTTTTTACTCCATTTAAGACACGGCCACCTTGATATTTTTCGCCTGTAAATAAGTCAACCCAGACTTGTTTTTCATCTGGTAAGTAGATTCCATCACGGATTGAATTTCCTGCCTCATCTTGATTGCCATTATAAATTGGGGCAACGAGTAAATTGGGTCCCCACATATATTGGTATTGAGAATCTTTTGTATATGCTGTTCCTTCATTAGGAAATTCTAAAGCCATGGCCCGTACCATTGGTAGTCCATCAACTGATTCCTTGGCAATACTGTAGTTATAAGGCATCATCATTGATTTTAATTTTAGATACGCTCGGTTCAAATCTGTGGCTTCTTGATCAAAAGCAAATGGCGTTTTTGGATTGGAGCCCCAGCCGTCCATATTTAGCTGCACTGGTGTAAAAGTTTTCCATTGGAAATCACGTATGTTGACCTCTTTATTTTTTCCACCAAAAATTCCATCCATATCTGAACCGACATTTGGTTGTCCAGACAACGAAGTCCCGATATATGTTGGGATATGGAAGCGAATATATTCCCATTGACCACCCGTTTGATCGCCTGTCCAAATACCAGCGTGCCGTTGGGTTCCGGCCCAACCATCTAATGAAACAATCATCGGACGAACTGCGCCGTCTGTTTCTTTTACAAAAACATTCGCGGCATCTTCTACACCATTTAAGCCAAAGGAATACCCATACCCGACCCACGCCACGTCAGTTTTGAGAGCTTTAACACCAGCGACACTAACTTCTTTCGCAATATCCCGTTCTCCTTTTTTAGGATTTTTAGGATCCGCTGGATGGAGATTAGATTGAGTCCACAGCCCCACTTCAACACCATTGGCTTGAGCATACTCTGTAAATTCTTTTAAGTTTTGTACATCGCCGTCCAATGAATCTGTTTGGCCATAGCCAGCACCGTAGCCGTCATTTGGCAAGAACCACCCTAACGGCATATCGTTTTTCTTATATCGATCAATAACTGCGCGTGCAGAAAATTGATAATTCTCTTTTTCTCCATTTAAAGATTCTAGCGTGCCATTTAAGTTTCCTAGATCGCCTGGTTGGTATTCTTTGTAAAAATTACCATCTTCAAACTTAACTGCTCCCGCGGTTCCTTCTGCTACTTTCACCCAATAGTCCCGATTATACGCGTTTAAATGTGCTTCATAGAACCCGTATTCTGGCATCAAAGCTGGTTTCCCGGTTAATTCATAGTAATCTTTTAAAATACCTGCTGAGGAATCATTAAAGAAATAAAAAGCATCAAAATCTGTTCCTTCGTGCGTTGTTGTGGTTGTTTGTGGATCATGACTGCCAAAATCATAGTTGCCAGGTTTCCATGTATTTCGAACAACGCCATACCCTGCAGTTGACCAATAAAATGGGTTAGGCGATGCTACTCCGCCATCTACCCAATTGTTCGTATTGACAATCTGGATAGCTGTTCCTTTATGCGTAAATCGACCATTTTGAGTTCCTCCGCCAAAATAATTTTCTTGACTACTTTGTTTTAACGTTTGTGTAGCTTTATCATTTTTAAAGGATAGCGGAGCGGTTTCTTCTAAAATAACTTGATTCTTTTTCTTGTCTAGAACCTTCATTAAAGCGCTTTCTTTTTCGAACATAATTTTTAAACCATTATTTTCTAGAATAAATTGGTTTCCTGAATCTGTGACGTTCGTTTGCTCAAAGGCTTGTGTACCATAGTCGGCCATTGTTTTAGCCGTAATTTTCGCAACATGCTTTGGATCATTTGGCGTTGGATATTCTTCAAATTTACCAGTTGGATCTAGATGATAGCGAAAAAGATGGTCGTTTAAAATACTAATTTGTGCTTTTTTTCCAGAAGCATACGTAATGACAAAGTTTTTCTCCGCTTTTTCAATCGACACAATTGCTCCGACTGACGTTGCTGAATCAGCTACGTCTTCTTTTGCTGTTTGCTCTTGCGCATCAACCACTTGAGAATCCATCGTAACAAACGAATGGAACGCCAATACAGACGAACTCACTAATAAAAATGTCAACCAGTGCTTTTTACCGTAAATTTTTTTACCTTGATACTCTTTGTTCATTTTTTCCTCCTTAAAATTGCTCCCCATAGAATAGTTCCGACAAAATTACTCACAAAATCCAAAACCCAACAAAGTTTTATCCAGATGAAAAGTCATAACGATTTTCTTAGTTTACTGAGACTGTTAGAAAGTCAGTTTCAGTAACCCCTTCATAAACACATCCTTTCAATAAAATATTAAATGAAAACAATCTATTTTCATCTTATATAAAAATTTTAGTACAGAATCATAATTTCCTAATGAATGCGTTTTCATTTGTTGACTACCAATTTTTCACTTTTTTAATAACATAATTATCGTATGATGGTTTTTTTGTGTTTGTCAACGGTTAATTATAGCAGCCACCATTAACAAGTATTAACCCTTGATAAACCTGTTAATTCACTTATAATGATGATTTTATTGCGAAAATATCTACATCAGAAAAAGAAAGACTTTTTCAAAAATCTAATACCTGTTGCTCAAATCTAGTCTATTTAAAAATAATCAACACCCTCCTGCTCAGCAAGAGGGTGTTAATTACTCGTTTTTTAGTGATTGATTTGACTTGCTGGTGTGAAAAGCAAACTAATGATGATGCCAACTATCAGTACCGCTAGCAATATAAAAATTAACTTTCCAAACCGGTGATAGGGATTGATCGAAAGCCCAATCCCATAAACTTTCGGAACCCACAAAGGAGGCGTTGGATTATCTTTTTGATCTTTATAGGCTATCTTTAAAATCTGCCACGCAAAATACAACAATGGTAAAACCATAATTACCCCAACTATACCTAGCCATTTTGCTAATAAGTCACTAGTATGCAAAAGACTGATTGTCAGAATTGGTACAAACAAAAGAATAAAGCTAATTGTGGCTCCCACTTGTGCTTGTTTAAGCAGTCGTCTCTCACGGAGAGTAAGATTCGCAAACATTCCATCCATCCTTTCATGGTTTTCAGATTAAATCAACGAATCACTAAAAAACTAAATTAACTGCGAAAATCAATGACCATGCGCCCGCGAATTTTTCCTTGTTCCATTTCTTCAAAAATAGCATTAATTTCTTCTGGTTGGCGTGTTTGACAAACAGGAACAACTTTTCCTTCTGCACCGAATTGGAAAGCTTCTCTTAAATCTTGACGGGTTCCAACTAACGATCCGACTACGTGAATGCCATCAAGAACAAGACGTGGAATAGATAAATCCATTGTCTCAACAGGCAATCCAACGGCGACAACCGTTCCTCCCGCACGGACTGCATCGACTGCGCCATTAAATGCTGATTTAGCTACCGCAGTGACTACTGCTGCATGGACACCGCCAATTTCTTTTTGAAGTTGTGCAGCAAAATCAGGATCTTTAACTGGATTAATTAAAAGATCAGCACCCATTTCTTTTGCAAAAGTTAACTGATTATCATTCACATCAACAGCTACTACTTTTGCATTAAAGACATGCTTGGCATATTGTAAAGCTAGATTACCTAGCCCACCTAATCCTGAAATCATTAGCCATTGACCTGGACGAATCCCAGATTCTTTTATCGCTTTGTAGGTTGTTACCCCTGCACAAGTAATAGAGGAAGCTGGCTCTGATGCTAAATTTTCTGGCACTTTCACTGCATAACCGTCTGTGACGATGCATTCTTCGGCCATGGCACCATCAACTGTATATCCAGCATTTTTTACTGAACGACAAAGCGTTTCTCGACCAGAAGTACAATATTCGCAATGCCCGCAGCCTTCATAAAACCATGCAACAGATGCACGATCACCAATTTTTAAACTAGTAACGTCTTTTCCAACCTCCGTCACAATCCCAATTCCTTCGTGACCTAAGGTACAACCGCTAACATCGCCAAAATCTGCATTCTTAACGTGTAAATCCGTATGACAGACACCACAGACTTCCATTTTCAACCGCGCTTCATTATCTTTCAATGGACGCGATTCTTTTTCAACAATTTTTGTTGTTTTTCCTTTTGCTGCGACAATTGCTTTATACATGGTTCTTTCCTCCTTGTTTCTATTGTGAATCATTGAATAATAATAGTATAATACTACTTTCCAAAATAAGGAACACCAATGACTTGCGTAAATTAACGCTAATTTGACAATTTATCCTTGCTAGACAGCTATTCTTCCCTTATGTCATAGATAATTCATACTGGCATGATTTTTTCTGCATACTTGTCAACTATTTTAAAGGCAGGTTTTACAACCTCATTTTTCCCTTCTTTTTTCCCAAGATATAGCAGACGGTACCTAAAATAACTAGAATTAAAAAGGCCATGAGGTACTTAAGCCAGTGAAGGTTTTTGACTTTATGATCAACAGAACGCTTATTATACTGATCAGCTTGCTTTTTGTTTATCGTGAAATCTTTTGAGAACGTCCAGCTCCCCTCATGGTTTTTCAACTTAATGGTATAGGTATAGTCTCCAGGTTTAAACGAATCTTTCAGTAAAATAGGTAGGTCAAACCTTGTGTTTGGTGCAAAACTCAGATTATTTTTCTTTTCGTGAATGATCGTTTTGTTTGTTCCTTTTTCTTTAACAAAAAAATCTCCTTCGACTTTTGACAATAACTTCCGCTGTGGATTTTTAATTTCCATCGAAACAGTATTGTGGCGGTTAATTTGCCCAATTTTAACAGAACCACTTTCTAATTTTGCAGGTATGGTCTCTGCTGTTTCATTCACCCGAATAGCAATCGTATGCATATAAACATTTTGAATCCCACCCTTGCTTTGGTCCCCAGCTATCTCTACAGGTCGAATCGTCACTCCACCTAATAAAATTCCTGAGAATAACTTTTCTGGCATCGTTATTTGAAAATCAATCGTTTGTGATTGTTTACCAGGAACACTAATGTCCTTCCTATTGGGACTAATCAAATCACTAAGTACCAAACTCATCGATGGATCTTTTTCAAAGCTACTTTTTGTATAGTCAACTATCCCATTACTATTTGTTGTTGCTGTATTTACCTGAACTTTAAATTTTTGAGAGTTCGGCGTAGTATTGGTTATCGTTAATTTGAATGTATCTTTTTGTTTCGGAGTTAATGTCATATCAAAAAAATTACTGGTTTTGTTATTTTGAGTTGCTCCGAAAACGGGTGTGACTGTATACGCATTCGCATTGTCAATTGTTGCTGAACTATTGGTATTAGACGGCTCTGCCCAGGCACGCATCGCTCCACCTAAACAGAGAATAGTCAATATAAAAAGTATCTTTAAAATTCTTTTCAATTTATCTGCCTCGTTTTCTTACATCGTTTTATGTTAAATTCTTAGGCGGGTGCTCCATCGATGGCATTCCAGACGATGGTCCCAGAGTAGGTATTTGCAGCAATACTTTTAGGTATATTTAACGTTGCATTTAAATCGGCTGTCGTGACAGTGTCTGATAAACGGATATCACTTTTATCTAGCGAAATAATGGTTGAAGCATCTGTGGTTAAATCAACGCCCGTAAAGGTACCTTTTTCAGAAGATCCGTCAGGTTTTTTAGTGTCTAAATGAAGTGTCATTCCGTCTAAGCCAGTGACACCTTTTCCTTTATCTTCTAAATTCGCTGTCAGATACCAACCTGTATTCGTTGTCCCACGATTATCATTAATGATAAGTTGCGACTTGCTTTGATCTGGTTGCGTATGATCTTGGCCGTCTTTTGTCACCGTCCCAAAGTTAATTTGTGCTAATGGTGTAATGGTTAATCCGCCACCCAAAACCGACACATTCGCTGTGGTATTGGTATTATCAGCCGCATTTACAGTTTGTTGACCAATTAAAAAAATCCCCGTTCCTAAAGTGACAGTTAAACCAATTATTTTTTTATTCATTATTTTTCCTCTTTTCTTTATAAAGTCCGACGATTAATGTACTTACGAGTACCACGATTCCTAAAATCGTCTCTTGAGACGTAATCTCGTTTGTTTTTGGTAAAAAATTAGGTTGTCCTCGTGAAGTTGGCATATCGTTAGTCTGCGGTATAAGCTCATTGGGATGTGGAACAATATCCTCACTCTCTTTCACTATTACCATGACTTTTGTGCCAGCTTGTGCGTCAGCTGTCTTGTCTTCAGCTTGTGCTTGAATTGGCAAACCGAGAATAAAGGCAACAAACAATAAATCATAGATAAACCATTTCACAGCTATTCCCTCTTCCCTTACGGTGTTGCTTCTAAGTTCCAAATTAACTGAGCTTCATATTTATCAGCAGGTGTGACTTTTGAAATAGTTAATGTGGGCAATAATTGTAATTTCGTCAAAACTTTTTTATTTTTGATAGATTGGTTACTTACGCCAGCTACTAATTGTTGCTCATCGTTAACCATGATATTTTGCTCAGTTGTTACATAATCGACTGACTTTGGATTTAGCGTGAGATCAAGCCCTGCGTCTTTCCACGCTTGTGTTTTCTGATCATTTAAATTATAGGCTACTTCAAGCTGCCAGCCAGTTGTCCGATTAGGATCCCCCGTATCTTCAATGTTCATCTCACAACTTTTTAATGTCTGTGTTTGATCTTGGCCATTAAATTTTACGTTCTCAAAAGGCATTAGTTGTTCAGATAAGTGATAAAAGTCTAGACGATTAGAGTAATAGTAGGTCCAATCAACAGTAACACTTTTACTAAAACCTACTATTTTAGAGATATCATAAGTAATTCTATAAATGCCCGCTACTTCATCGTTTACCTGCTTAGGCGTATAGCGAATCGTTATCTTACTATAAGGAATGGACTGTCCATCATTATCTGTTGCACTATCAAAAAGACGTTTTGGATCGAAGGGCGTCCCTACAGAAAAGCTGCCGTTATGTGCACCAATATGAGCTGAAGAGGGAATGACTTCTAGTGCAGTCTGCGCCTCTAATCCTAGGTAGTTATAATCAATTTCATATTTACCAACCACTTTTGTATCCACCGCATCTACTGGGACCTTTTGCTCTCCGTCCAGTTTATATATGGTGACACTTACGTCTCGAAAATCACCTTTTTTACCATCTGGTGTTTGTAGGCTAGTCACTTCACTTTCTGGTTGCCATTGAGTATATTGATAAACCGTATCTTGAGATTTAACTTTAATTTGCGCTTGATCAATGTGCACAGCTAAACTTTTCTCATTTGAGTAGCTTTTAGATGTATCATCAACATCAAGAATTCTAAATGTTAATGTGTAATCTCCTGAAGTTGGTAAAGCATCTGCTAAACAGTTAAAACTAACGCAATCATCTGTGACTGGTAAATTTTTTAAATCTTGCTCCCCAATTTTATGAAAATCAGTTTGGACAGCACCTGAAATTTTTTCTTCAATCTGAACTTTTCTAGTTGTCGGAGCCTTAACGGTTAGTTCTACTGGTATCTTTTGTTGCGGGTGAAATGTTGTTTGACCTTTAACAAAAGCTGCCTTTTCTAAACTTGGCACTTGGTATGGATCTGTTGTGACGCGCATATATGTTTTATCTGTGGGCTCTGAAGAATCCGTTCCTGGCGGATTGACTAACGGCAGCCCACAACCATCTTTGCCACTAAACAAATAAGTTGTTAACCCGTTTTGCTGTTGTGAAGAGACATTCACATTGGCCTTAGGATCAACTGTGTGAGTATGAAAATTAACTACGCGCGCAAACCGTTGAGCAACATACCCATCTGTCCAATTAAGCGGATTGTCTTGTCTTTGGTTCATCGTAAACTTTGGTGATAAAAAATCCCCTGGTAACATCGTTTTGCTTTCAGGTATTTCAGGATATTTAGAGGCATCTTGGGTATTGTAATTGGATAATGGATTGTCTTTATCGCCGCTGTCCCATGGCGAGATATAAGAAGACCAAGTAGCCACTTTTCCAGTGATTCCAGTGATAATTTGATGATTCAAATTATTTGGATCTTGCTTTGCTGCTGCCGCTAAACTTGTCGCACGTAACCACATGTCCGGACTAAGCAATATCCAATTATGATTAACCGTATTCGTTGTATCTGATTCGTAAGTTCGACCAAAAAAATCTGCCGACAACGAAAATTGATCACTTTCAGTGCCATCCGACAAAACATTTGATACTGGTAAGCGATGTTTCGTTAAATTTTTATTGAGGGAATAATCCTTTGAATCGCCATCCTTCATTAAAGTAGCTACATCTAAATCAAAATGAAGTTCAAATTTTATGGCCGATTTGTCAGGTTCATGTCGCCAAATTTCATAAAGTTTAGTAAAAGAAAAATTAATAGTGTCCCCCCGTTCACAAAACATCACCTGATGCTCAGTATCAATTCCGCTATAATCTTGATCAGGATCACCCCATCCCGGTGAACCATCTTCTGAAGAACCGTTAAACGTCCGCATTCCTTTTGTGTTAACAATTGGTATTTGTGTGTTTTTTTGTCCACTAATTGAATAAAAATTTTCTGGATTATCCGCAAAAGCCTTGTCATAAGCCGCTTTAAAATTATCTGCACTTATATTTTCTGGCAAATGAAACATCAGTCCATATTGCATTCCTACAGTACCAAAAGAAAGAAACTTCAATGCTTCTGTATGAGAAGTGTCCACTGTTCCGTATAATTTTACGTGTAATTTTCCTCCAAATGATCCATCAGGACCACCACCGTCATGGCTTATCTCCATTCCATAAGGTAAATCAGTTCTCAAATCAATGGCTATCCCTCCCGCTTGATAGAGTGAAGCTGCCTTGCATTCTTGAAAGTGCAAGCTCAAAAAACAAGAAATCGTTACCAATAGTAGACAAGAGTAAAAGAAATAAGCAGTGCTTTTTTTTCTTTTGTAGATTGGCATTTTCATTTTTAATTGTTCGTTGATTTTTTTCATTGCTTACTCACCTTGACCTTTTTTGGAATTAGAAACTAAATAATAATTATTCTAACTACTGCTAGCTTATCAACATTGAAATTGCTTTGCCACACACAATTAATGTATAAGGCTGTACATTAATTGTGATGGCCGCTTCTTATTGCGCTTGTGTTAACATATCAATACAAAAATTTAAAGAAAGTAGACTACAATGAACCTAAATTTTACTTTTGGAGGTCCATAACATGTTTCCATCCTACCTAACGAATGAGCTAGAAATTTTATTTTATATAGTCAAGCGAGCTCATACGTCATTAAATGAAATTTCTTCCAATTTAAAAATTTCAAAAAGAACGGTCAAGGAAAATCTGATAAAAATAAATCAAGAATTCGAGGATACTTATCAAATCCAACATTTTATTGTCTCTAACAATAATGGCATTGTTTGTGTAAATCCAGCGTACCGAAAAAGCGCGGTCGAATACGCCTACACGTTAAAACTCAATCTTTTAAAAAACAATGTACAATTTAATTATTGCGTACAATTGGTCACACATTCTTCCATTGATAAAAACGAATTAATTAAAGTTTTATATATTTCTGAACATTATCTGGTAAAAATCACGAAACAACTGAATAACTTTTTTAAAATTTTTGATATAGTAATCGTTAGTATTAAGGGTATTTATCAATTAACTGGCAATGAATTATCGATTCGAGTGTTTTCTTTCATTTTCCTACAAGATTCCTTTCAAGAATTGGCTTGGCCTTTTTCTAAAATAAGTCTTGAAGAAATAAAAAAAAGTCTACCCGATGAACTTCTTGAACGATCCTATAAAAATGTCCGAATGAAGAAAAGAGCGTTTTATATTTTATATGCGATATTTAAAACTAGAACAAGTGCACAAAACTTCTTAAAGATGCCGCAGTCTAAAAACCTGCATTCTTTTTTTATTCTGATCAATCAATACAGTCATGTGACTTTATTTTTTCTTGAACACTCTTTCGCTGACATTCAATGCGAAACAAGAAAAACTGAAATTTTATACTTTAATTTTTTATCTCGCATTTTTATCCCTTATATCTTTTCGGAAAAGCAAACGAAACAAATAGAAAAATTATTTATAGAATCTAACCATCCTTATTGTGTCTTATCAAAAAAATTATTTAAGCAAGTAGCCTACTTACTGACAAATCAGCATGATTATCAATACGTTTACTATCTTTCTATTTTTAATGCTTGGTACTTTTTAACGGAGGGCAATTATTATACTTTTTTAACACTTTATTTACCGCAGCCAGAAATTTGTACTCCGTCAGATGTGGCATACTTTAATCGAATAAAACGAACGGTGGCAAAATTAGTTCACCAAGAAACGCATTTAGAGTTACTCAGTCAACTGCTTTACACATTGTCTGTGTCCGAAAAAAAAGTACAAGTGAGAATCTATTTACAAATTATCAAAGATTTTTATGCAAGTTATTTTATTAAAACACGGTTATCCTCCTTATATAATACAAACGCAATCTCTATTACCGAAGACTTCACAAATGCGGATATCATCATCACAGATTCCTTCGAAAAAGCTACTTCTAATCAAGATATTTTCTACTTAGATTCCATTGAAAATGAAGAAAGTTGGCATGAGCTTACAGAATTTATTCAACAAAAATATATGGCTAAACTTAATGTTGGACTATAATTGTGAGTTTTCTTAAAAAGAGCAAATTTGAAAAAAAATTTTAGAGGTGTATACTAGCAGAGGAATAATTTTTTAGCTTCTAATAAATTTTTAAAGAAGGAATGTTTTGTGAAATTATCTATCAAAAAATTTTTTGAGGTTTTCTTAGAATCATCTTGGGCGTATAGTCGCCCTATACTAACTTTTGATACAAGACAGAACTGGTTTGCTCTTGTTCTTAGTATCATTATTGCAAATGCTGTTGGTGCTGTTCTAACAATAGTCTTTCCTTTCGCTTTTGTTTTAGTAAATGTTGGTAGCTTTTTGGGCACTGTAATTTGTGTCTTACCACGACATAGCTCTCCACAAAGAAGTGCCATAGATGGTATTTTAATGATTTTTCTTGGTGCCAGTCTGGGGATACTTTTACAGTCGTCAAGTATATTCATTATTTTATTATTCGTCCTTGGTTTGTATTTTTCAGGGATTGTAAGAAACTTTAGTATTGGTCTGTATATTCGATGTCTCTTTGGGACCATTTCTTTACTAGCTGGTGCGCAATTAAAAGGCAATTTGTCTATTGGTCAAACTTTTGAAGGTCTGGGTGCAATAATTTTAGGTATGTCCATCCTTTGTTTGTTCTATTGTCTTTATTCTAAGCCGCAAAATAATGAAGCACGAAAATTAGTAGCCGATTTATATGAACAATTATATTTATTAGCACAAGGAAAACCCGCACGCTATGTCCATTCCAGAATAAAAGTACGCGAATCTGTTGAAACAATGCCCTGGGTCAATCATCAAAAAACACCATGGATTTATCCCTTGGTTTCACAAGCAGATGCAATTGCAGGCTCGTTAGATTCAACCAATGCAGCTGAAAATCTTCCTGCTTTAAAAGCAATTCTACTCTTTTTAAAAGGAGAACAATTAACCCTGCCTCTTCAAGAATTTGCTTCAGCAAACACCGAAATAAAATCAGCAATCCTTCTGATACAAAACGAACAATCCTTTAAAAAAATCTCATTTAAATCTTTCTTACCCACAAAAGAAGGACTTGCAGAAGCCACAGAGATCCTTCATTCTTACAAAGGCAGCTCTGCTAGATTCGCAATTCGTTTAGCTTTAACAGGTTTAGTGTGTCATTTTTGTTCGCTTATACTTAATTACATGTACCCTTTGCCTTTAGCTAATCACGAATTCTGGGTAGTTATTTCTGGTTGTTTGATGGTTATGCCAGGTTATCATGGTACACTCGGCAAAATCACTTCAAGAACTATTGGTTCTATTTTAGGTGGTTGTTTAGGCATCTTTTTGTCTCAATTAATTGCTAACTTAACAAACCTAAATCCTTTATGGCCAATGCTATTGTCTTGTTTGCTAGTTATATTGTATGAAACCGTCCGTAAATTAAGTCAAGCATTTCTAATGCTAAGTGTGACCACTTGGTTAACTTTCACATTAGGTGGTAGTTCTGCAGGCTATACAAGAGTTTTTGATGTAATTATTGGTGCGCTGATTGCTTTTGTTATGTTTTTTATTTTCCCAACATGGCATAGTCAAGTATTACGTAAAAATATCAATAGTTGGTCAAAAACGATCAGCTCTATTTTGCTAGCGTTAATCAATGAAGAGACCACGTTACCAAGTGATGCTTGGGTACTAGCTTATCGAGTACAACGTAGAGTAAACTATTCTATTCAAGAAATTGTTCTTGAATCTCCTATTTATAGTAACGATGCCTCTGCTGAAAGCTTAATGCAACAAAAACAACTAAATGATCAACTGTTGGAAATGCAAACTGCTATGGAAGAGCTTCTTTTAGAACTTATGAAAACACAACACTACTTAAAAAAATTAACGCCAGTTAGGCCGGACACACTAAACACTGAGTTATTTAACTATTCACAGCAAATACTTTCACTCACGAATCCCAAAAATAATCGACTAATCAACCAGTCCAAACAATCCATTTATTTTCCTCAAATTGAACAATCACTGGTAATCTTAAAAAATTCTACAGCTAATTTCTTTTTAGCAAATATCAAATGATTAAATAGACAAAAAGCCTAGGAAAAATCCAAAGGGAATTTTTCCTAGGCTTAAAAGTTAATAAACTACTGGCAGAGTAATCAATGAAAACAACCGACCTAATCGAGCAGAAAACTTGGTTTTTGTAACGGAATACCCCTGTCCTGACTCCGTTACACCGACTCAATTTTATAAACTTATCTGTCTAACATTCACAAAAAACTTTTTTTTCAGTTTCTGTGAGGATATCATTCATTCGGCCAGATTTAAATCCTTCTAAGTCAAAAGTTACATAATTAAATCCTTGTTTTTTAAGATAATCTGCAATTTTTTCTCTGTTTTCTAATAACAGAGAAAGTTTGTCTTCTGGAATTTCAATCCGTGCTAAATCATGATGTGCTCTGACACGGACAATTGGAAAACCTATTTCCCGTAAATATTTTTCACTAGCAAATACTTGATCAATAGCTGAGCGTGTTAACTTAATGCCATAAGGAATTCTTGAAGCAATGCTACATGAGGCAACTTTACTCCAATTGGAAATACCTGCGTCTTTAGCAAGTTGACGTATTTCAATTTTATATAATTTAGCTTGTTGTAGCGGACTGATGACCCCTTCTTGATCTCTTGCTCTTAATCCAGGACGAAAGTCAGTATTATCATCCATAATCATCCCATCGGCCAGAACATCAAATCCCTCTTTCTGAATAGCCGAACGAATAGTTTTATATAATAATTTTTTACTGTAGAACCAGCTATTAGGGTTATTTGCAACAATTCTATCATCCGCTAATTCGCTCATTTCAAGGCCTAACACATTTGCTCCCAACCCATTAGCTAAATCAACCGCTTTATCAAACTCATCATCAGAAAATAATTCTGAATTTACAACAACCGCAAGTACATTTTCAGCACCTAAAGTGTCCAAAGCTTTTTTTAGCAAGTAAGAGCTATCAATTCCACCTGAATATGCAACAGCCAACTTATCCATTTTTTGTAACTCGCGAACTAAATTTTGTTCTTTCGTTTTCATGACAGACATTTAAACCATCTCCTATTGATTTTCTTTTACATAATTAATTATAGACATCTCCACATTAGAAAAAATCACGATTCATAGTATCAATTATTGTCAATATTTGTACACTTAATACCGTTTTAAATGTTGTAACAAGTTAGCATTGGCTTCTATCTCTTCCTTTGAGTACCTTGTGACAGCCGAATCAAACAATAAAATGGAATCAGCTTCCTCGCAAATACTCAAATAGTCATGGGTGGAAAGGATAATTGTTTTACCAAGTTGATGCAGATTTTTTATTATCTTTTTAAATAATTTTTCCGATTCTTTTGTCAACCCAGCAAACGGCTCATCTAATAAATACACGTCTGGATTCATTACTAACAGACTAGCAAAAGCCACTTTTTTCTTTTCTCCTCCCGATAATTGATAAGGCACTTGATTGCTTAAATGGGTAATTTTTAATAAATTCAAACAATCATTAATTCTTTTTGCTGTTTCATGCTCGGATAGTTGGAGCTGTCTAGGGCCAAATGCCAATTCGTCATAAACTGTTGCATTAAATAATTGTGTGTCCGTCTCTTGAAATAATATACCCAAATGAGCATAATACTTTTTTTTATGAATAGGGTCTTTTTTCCAGGCCGTTAATGATTGTTCCATAAAATAAATCGTTCCCTCGGAAGGTTTTAAAAAACCTGCGAGCAAATTTAAAAAAGTGGATTTTCCACTGCCGTTATCTCCCATCAAAACCAGATATTCTCCTCTGGCTATTTCCAAATTACAAGGCGAAAAGACAGGCTTCGTTTGATAGCGATAAACCAAATGATTTACTCGATACATATTAGTTCCTCCCTAAATAAAGCAACCCCCCGAAAAATAAAAGATAGGCAATACTAACCAAAAAATCTTTCGTTTTTAATGGTTGCTTTACTCGATAATATTGACCAGTATATCCTCTTGCTTCCATCACCATGTCCAACTTTTTCCCATACGTAAAAGATTTTAAAGAGATAAGACTGATTAAATTACTACCCGTACTCAACTGGATATTCCCACCAACTGCTCTAGCTTCTACAGCGGCAAGCAGTTGGATTAAGAGATTTCCAAAGAAAAAGATATATTTAATCGTAATATCTAATTGTAAAAGTATTATATTCGGAAAATGAAAGATTTTTAATGCTACTATAAATTGATTCATGTTGGTTGTTTCCATATATTGACTAATCACTATAGCTAAAAAAAACAAATGAACAATAAATAATAAACTAAATTGACCTAAAAAAAAGATCGGTAAATAGATAATCAGCGGCATCAAAATGAGGATACTAGCTTTTTTGACAATGTTTCGTAGAATAGTTGGTTTTTCAACTAAAAGTAACATGCCTAGGTAGATGCCTACGAGCCACAAAACAAGAACTTTTTGTGTTGTGCTGATTAAAACAATTAGTAAAAAAGTACTGATCAGTTGAATTGCTGGGTGTATATCACTGAGAATAGTCTTATTGCGTTTCCCGCTCACCTGAAATTTATTTAATAAAAAAAGGATTCCTTTTCGATTTTTAAGCATAAAGGTTTCTTTTTTATTAGGTTCAAAGGACGTGGAAGATTCTTTCATCCATTCAGGCATCAACTTTGCCTTCTTCCATTAAATAAACGAAAAATGAGTAAAAAAACGATTATGGCTGTTACGCCACTTAAAATATAGCCAAGTGCTAATGGCAGTCCTGGAATAAAGTAATCACTGAAAAGTGCATGAAATGAAAAACCATTCACCATACCTTTTGGTTGTACCGCAGGCAAATGATTCTGTTTTAAATTCTTGACTAATTCAGATAAATCCCATTCACCCCAAGCGGTGGCATGATCAATCAAACCTAATGGACATAAAATTACCATGACCAATAACAGTCTCTTTAATCGCAACAACGGAGTCCTTTTCTTCTTTTCTTCGATAAAAATTGCATCTTTTGACACACTTTTTACAAAATTATAGACACACACGGTGAAGAGACCTTCAACAATCCCTATTACTAACAGATGGACACTCATCATTGCTGGTATAGTTATAGAAAGACCATATGGGTTATAAAGTGGCGTACCATTCGCTTCATGGAATAGTAAGGGTTGGATACCTAATAATACAGAAGTAGAAAATGCCGCCACATTTACACCAAGATACCCAGCTAAGAAAAGACCCATTGTTTCAAATTTTTTTACACGCGTAACTAGCTTATAAACTCCATATCCCACGAATGGCATCACAAACGCCATAGAAAAGGCGTTTGCACCAAAAGCTAATATACCACCATCACCAAATAAACAAGCCTGTAATAGTAAAGCCACCGAAACAGACAGCGTCGCGGCCCAAGGTCCCATCAATAATGCGATGAGAACAGCCCCAACAGCGTGCGCAGTTGTTCCACCAGGTACTGGCAAATTAAACATCATTATTAAAAATGACAAGGAGGAGGAAATCCCTAACATGGTCCCTGTATCTTTTTTTAATTTAATTTGAACGTCAACTTTTTTTACCGCGCGGTACCAGACAGGTACCATAATCGCGCCCATCACTGCGCAAGTTTGTGGGCTTAAATAATTTTCTGGAATATGCATGTTCGTCAGACTCCTATCTTATCGATCAATATAATCAGCTAAATAACTTTGATCGTAAATCACAATTTTTTGTTTTTTGATATCGATGACTTTTTCCTCTTTTAAATCATGGATAATTCGGTTTACGCTATTTCTCGTTGAAATCCCGCAAAACCCCGCAATATCCTCATTAGTTACTTGAAAATCAATTAATATTCCTTCCTCTGTCTGTACACCAAACAAATCAATTAATTGGTAAATAAAAGTACAAACAGCCCCTTTCTTACCATTCATTGTCATATTCTGTAAGGAACTAATACTCTCCGATAATTTTGCTCGGTAGTAATCCCGTACATAATCTTGAAGAACAGCATCTTCTTTAACATATTCCCAAAATACAGTCCTTGGTATCCGATAAAAGCTAGCCTCTTCCGACTCAATGCGGATATTAAAAGGAGCAGATGTATAATTTGATACTTCATCACGTAACAATGAAATAATGTCAGGAGACACAATATACGACAGATTAAATTCTCGTCCATCCTTTAAAATAATACTCGTCTTAACGACCCCTTTCTTTAATACATAGGTGTACGCTTCCTCCAATCCATGATAAGCGAGATAAGTATGGCGTTTTTTTTTGATAATCGGTGTCTTCTTTCTATCTAAGAAAGCTGTAAGATAATCTGACTCCATAATTGTCACTCCTTTGACTAAGTTTCTGTTTGATTCGTTAACTATTATAAACACTCTCACCAACCTTTTGTTAGCAAATGTTACCCACAATAAGGACTGTGTGATTCCTAAATTTCATTATACTTAGTCTCGTAAAATATTACTTAGGAGATGATTGCTATGGTAGAAATTAACCTACCTTATGACAAGAAAATGATTACTGCAAGAATTCCCGATAAAAATTTTATTGGGCTTCTCGAATCAAAAGCTGAACATTTTTCAAATCCATATACTGAGAAAGAAACAGTCGAAAAATCGCTGGACAATCCTATTGGAAGCCTTCCATTAGAAGAATTAGCTAAGGGTAAAAAAGACATTGTCCTCATTAGTTCCGATCACACACGTCCCGTTCCTTCACATATTATCACCCCAATTATTTTGCGTAGAATTCGTTCAGTGAACAAAACAGCTAGAATCCGGATTTTAGTTGCTACAGGCTTTCATCGCCCTTCTACACGAGAAGAACTGATTAGCAAATATGGTAAAGCGATTGTAGAGAATGAAGAAATCGTTATGCATATCTCTACTGATGATTCCTCAATGGTCAAAATCGGTCAACTACCTTCAGGGGGCGATTGTATCATTAATCGCATTGCAGCAGAAGCAGATTTACTGCTAGCCGAAGGATTTATTGAATCACACTTTTTTGCAGGATTTTCTGGTGGACGTAAATCTGTTTTACCTGGAATTGCTTCTTATAAAACCATCATGGCTAACCATTCTGGAGAATTTATTGATTCCTCCAACTCACGGACAGGAAATTTAACGGATAATCCGATTCATAATGATATGGTCTACGCTGCCGCTAAAGCGAATCTAGCTTTTATTGTTAATGTCGTTTTAGATGGTGACAAAAAAATTATTGGTTCCTTTGCAGGCGATATGGTTGAAGCGCATAAAGTTGGTTGTAACTTTGTAAAAGAAATTGCCCGTGTCAAAAAAATACCTTGCGACATTGCGGTTTCAACGAATGGCGGATTTCCACTTGATCAAAACATTTATCAAGCAGTTAAAGGGATGACCGCTGCAGAAGCAACCAATAAAGACGGCGGTGTCATTATTATGGTCGCTGGGTGTCGTGATGGTCACGGTGGTGAAGGTTTTTATGAAAATATTGCCAATGTTAAAAATCCAAACGAATTTTTAGAAGCAGCCATCCATACACCACGATTAGAAACCGTGCCAGATCAATGGACTTCGCAAATTTTAGCGCGAATTTTAGTTCATCATCATATAATTTTTGTTTCAGATCTTGTTGATCCTGAGCTTATCACTTCGATGCATATGGAAATAGCAAAAACGTTTGATGAAGCGTTAGAGCGAGCATTTGAAAGAGAAGGTCTAAATGCAAAAGTGACTGTGATTCGAGATGGCTTGTCTGTCATTGTAGAATAATGATCCTTGAGAAATCAGGAATAAGGAGCGTTGTATTATGCAACCGAAAGAAATTTTAGGAGCTTTTAAAGAGGGAAAATTATCTTTAGAAGAAGCAACAAACAAATTAAATGGCTTTTGCGAATTAGACTTTGCAAAAATTGATACGCAGCGTAAAGAAAGAACTGGTTATCCAGAAGTCGTTTATGGGGAAGGGAAAACAATTGAGCAACTCATCAAAATTATCAATAGCTTAAGAAAAGAAAACAATACAATTTTAGTTACTCGCGTTTCACAACAAAAAGCCCAGCCTTTAGAGTCGAACTTTCCTCATGGAACCTACTATGAACTTGCACGTTGTTTCGTTATCAACCAAATGGAGACTACAACAAAAAACTATATTGCGATAGTTACTGCTGGAACGTCAGACATGTCCGTTGCTGAAGAAGCAGCAATCACTGCAGAAACTTTCGGGAATCAAATAAAACGTATCTATGATGTAGGCGTTTCTGGCATTCATCGTTTGTTCGCTCACCTAGATGAGATTCAACAGGCTTCGGTGGTTATTGTGATTGCAGGTATGGAAGGCGCACTGGTGTCCGTGCTAGGCGGACTAGTTAGCGTGCCAGTGATTGCCGTCCCTACTAGCATAGGCTACGGCAGCAATTTCCAAGGACTGACTGCTCTTTTAGGAATGCTAAATAGTTGTTCCTCTGGCGTTAGTGTAGTCAACATAGATAACGGGTTTGGTGCCGCTTATAATGCAAGTATGATTAATCAAATAAAGGAGTCTTCACTATGAAAAGCTTATTTTTAGAACCATTTTCTGGTCTTAGTGGTGATATGTTAAATGGATTGTTGCTTGACTTAGGCGGGGATTTAAACAAACTGTTAATCGAATTAAAAAAACTTCCCATCAATGAGTTCACCATTCAAGCCCAACGAATTGCTAAAAGTTGTATTTACGGAACAGATTTCGATGTTCTCCTACAACATGGAAAAAAGGATTACGGTATAAAACACAGTCTCTCTCCTCACCACGAAAATGAACATCATGAAACGAAAGAACATGCACATCATCATAGCCATTCTAGAAATTTAAAAGATATTTATACATTAATTGAAAAAAGCGACTTGTCCAATTTTGTAAAAAAACATAGTAAAAATGTTTTCTATGACATTGCAAAAGCTGAAGCTGCTGTTCATCAACAAACAATTGACACTATTCATTTTCATGAAGTCGGAGCAATTGATTCAATTGTTGACATCGTTGGCTTTTTTATCCTATGGGAACAGTTAGAGATTGAACAAGTCTATTCAACGCCAATTACAGATGGAAGTGGCACTATCACAATTGCCCATGGAGTCATGCCAATACCAGTTCCCGCTGTGATGGAATTACGTAAAGAAACGAATTTAATCATTCAACAAGACTTTGAGATAAAAACTGAACTTGTCACACCGACTGGCTTAGCTATTTTTAAAGAACTTAGTCCTCTATTTGTCGCACCAGAACAACGATTAATTGAAAAAATAGGTTACGGATTTGGCAAACGGGAAACATGCAAGTTCAATGCCCTCAGAGGATCAATCTTTACTGAAACACATAGTAAAAAAAAGAGTACAGAACACCATGACCAAGTTTTAAAAATTGAAACAAATATAGACAATCAAACACCTGAACAGTTAGGTTACGTAATGGATCTATTATTGGAGCATGGTGCTCTAGATGTTTTTTTCACGCCCATTCATATGAAAAAAAACCGAAGTGCCATTCTATTAACGGTTTTAACAACAACAGAGGAAAAAGAATATTTTACAGAACTACTCTTTAAACATACTTCTACAATTGGTATGCGTTTTCAAACAATGGAACGTAGTGTGATGGACCGTTCTTTCAAAATCTTGGAAACACCTTTTGGTAAGGTCCATATTAAAAAAAATCATTATCATGGCCTATTGAAAGAGTCTATTGAATACCAAGATTGTGAACGAATTGCTAAACAATATAATTTTACAATCGAGGAAGTCTATCGCCTCGTCCAAACATTAAATAACAAAACTATTGATTAAAGGAGCTTTATCTTATGTTTCATCATATCTTATCAGAATTTATGGGAACTGCATTAATGATCGTATTTGGGGTAGGTGTTCACTGCGACGATGTCCTAAAACGAACAAAATACGCTGGTTCTGGTCACATGTTTGCAATCACTACTTGGGCTTTTGGAATCTCTGTTGTTCTGTTCGTCTTTGGCGGAGTCTGTATTAATCCAGCAATGGCCCTCGCTCAAGCTATTTTAGGAATGATTCCATGGTCTTACTTCATTCCCTATGTCATCGCTGAAATGTTAGGCGGCATTTGTGGCGCCGTCATTGTTTATATTATGTATGCTGATCATTTCAAGCTATCCGCCGATAGTGTCGATCCGATCGCCATTCGTAATATTTTTTCTACAAATCCGAACCAACGAAATTTACCAAGAAACTATTTTGTTGAAACTTTTGCAACATTCATTTTTTTAACATCTATTTTAGCGATTGCACATTCCTACGAAACACAACTACCCATTGCTGTTGGCTTGCTTGTTTGGGCAATCGGCATGGGGCTAGGTGGTACTACAGGATTCGCAATGAATCAAGCACGTGATTTAGGTCCTCGTATCGCCTATCAACTTTTACCAATCAAAAATAAAACCAATAATGATTGGCAATATGGGTTGATTGTTCCCGGAACTGCACCGTTTTTAGGAGCCATTTTTGCGACACTTTTCGTAAAATTTTTCCTAAAATTCTAATAAACCAACTAAATTTCTAAAACAAAAAAATATATAAAATAGAAGCTAGTCTCTAAATTTCTTCTATTTTATATATTTTTATTTTAATCACAAGATTCTTTCTGTGTCTTAGAGAACAATAATTTAATTTATTAGCTTTTTCGTCATCGATTTTCTGCAAAAGCCAGTTTGCTCTAACAGCTAGAGTCCTTTTTGGTGATTGTTCAGTAAGTTAATCCTGGATTGAAAACACCTAATAAAACGCCAACGAGAGAAATAACAACTAAAATAAGCATTGTCCAAATAGCGGAAACATGTTTTTTGGACATTAACCACCAACAAAACAAGGTAACAAGTATCGTTAATAATCCTGGATAAATACTGTCAATTTTATCTTGCAGTTTAAGGAAAACTTTTCCATCAGCACCTATTAATTTAAGAGAAGTAGTTACATTTACCCAAGATGCAAGGACCCCACCAACAACCATACTACCGATAACTCCGATAGCAACTCTAACGGCGGCTCCTTCTTTCCCAACTAAGAAACTTACTGCTTTATCGCCAAAATGATAGCCTCTAAAATACAAAAAGCGTTGGCCAAAATAGGAAATTAACGTCCAAACAATAATATAAAATATGGCACCAATTGGCGAACCGCCCGTGGACATTCCTAAGGAAATTCCTAACAAGATAGGAATTAAGGTACCATCAACTAATGAATCACCAATCCCTGCAATTGGCCCCATTAATCCTGCCCTCATATCATTAATGGTTTCTCCATCAATTTCATTCTTACTTGCTCTAGCCTCTTCCATACTAGCAGTCACACCAACAATGACCGTTCCAAGCATTGGATTTGTGTTAAAAAAAGCTGTATATGCTTGAATGGCTTTCACTTGGTCTTCATGTTTTGGATAAAGTTTTTTGATAATAGGAAGCATTGAAGAAAGATAGCCGAAGGTTTGCATATGCTGTTGTGAAAAACAAGTTAACGCTCCCCAAAACCATAAATGAAAAGAATGCTTTAACGTTTTTGGGTCTAATTTATTTGCTTTCAACTCTTCCATCTCATATGTCCTCCTCTTCATCATCATTCGTCAGACTTCCTGTTGAATCAACCAGTTTAGTATTGTTTTTAATCAAAGCAATTTTATAAAAAATTACAGCAAAAAGAAGCGCAATAATCGTTATTGAGACTAAATTGAGTTTTAATGAAGCAGCTAATGTGAACCCTACAAAAAAAGGTACAAAATCAATGTTCTTATTAACAATTTGACGTAACAAAATTGCAATTCCCACACACGGAAGCATGCCACCTACAGTAAAAAGCGTTTTCATTGCAAGACCATCCATAGGTAATGCATCTCTCATTGCTGTAACAGCCGTAGCCCCAAAATAGGTTAAAATCACGGTTGGCAAAAAGGAAAAAAGTAGATGAGAAATCCACGGCCAACCAAAATTAATGGCATATAAATGATCAAGCTTGCCTTTTTTTATATCTTTCCAACCAAACGATTGCCAAACTAAATTTAACGCAGCAACAGAATAAAATAATACCGTTCCGATCGTTCCAACTAATGTGCCGACCGATTTAGCCAGGTCGGCTGCAGAGCCGCCAAGTGGATCTAACCCTTTGGTCGAAATCGCCACCATCGCCAAAGGAATCCCGATATATGAAATTGCCCGCACATCAGCAGATACTGTGCCTCCAGGTGTGACCAAAGCAATGTAAACTAATTGCATTGCTACGCCACAAGCGATTCCTAATTTTAAATCTCCTAAAATAATGCCACAAACTAATCCGCCGACTAAAGGACGCCCAATCGTATAATTTCCCACCGCTTGTCCAGCCATACAAGAATTTGAACACAGACAAGCAAATAGGCCTAAAATAGCCGCTTGTATCCAGTTGATTGTCATAATACTACTCTCCTCTTTTCAAAACTTCTAGAATCAGTAACCAAATTTAGCTTTAAAATGCGCCCAAGAACCAATTCGTTGATCAGGTAACAAGGCAAAATCCACTTTGTAACCAGCCTTTTCAATTTCTTCAAAAGCCGCTGCTTCTTCTGCTGTAAAGGATTGGTTATCCCCTAATTTAATTGTCCCTTCGCGATCATTCCCCGGTCCAACATTAATCATTTTTACTTCACTTGGAACAAAATGCCAATCCACCAAAATTTTTTTCATATCCAAAGGGCTCTTTGTAATCAAAAAGTATTTTGACTTAGACGCTAACACTTTATCCTTTACATCAAAAAAATGCGCCATTGTCCAAATAAAGGTTTTTTTATCTTGTGCAGCTGCTTTATAAGCTTCCTTTAAAATAGGGTTACTTGCTGCTTTGTCATTCACAGCTATAATGCCATCACAAGGCATTTCTTTAGTCCAACGTAAAGTAATTAAGCCATGAATCATTCGATCATCGATTCGAACAAAAGAAATTGACATGTTCATCTTCTCCTTTAGATATCCTCTTCAGTTATATCGTTTTCAGTTACATCGTCCTCAGTTATAGTTAACTCTCTAATGCCATGACAAGCATCTGCTACTATCATTTTTTTCAAATCAGATAATTCACTAGTTTCTTTCAATAGAAGCGCATTTAAAGCCATTGGAAAATTTACTCCTCCAACAATCAGAGAATTTTCTAGCATTTTTTGCTTATCTAATACTTTACAAATAGTAGCAAGTGGACTCCCGCCTACAATATCAGCCAAAACGATTAGCCTCGTTTCCTGCGGTAATTTTTCAACTTCACAAAGAAACCGCTTACCAAAATTATCGGTAGATTCACCAGGTTGTAAGCCAAACACTCTGACTTTCTCTATCTCCTCGCTAGCAAACATCCCTAATGAATTTTTTAACCCTCTAGCAAAATCGCCATGACTGACCAGAACTAAATAAGTCATTTCCTCTCTCCTTTCTTAACATTTCCACTTCAAAATTTTTTAAATCACCTCTTTTTAAGAGTCCATAATACAACTTTTATAAAATGAAAATATTTGCTTCGTTCGCCTCACACTCCTTTGATAGCATGAATGTTTAACAACAGTACCTTTCTAAAATTAAAGTCATTCACTAAAAAAGTTCTAATGAATTTGGCTGTTGTAGCTTGATGACAAGGAACAATGACTTTCTTTATCCATAAAAACATTTAGTTGATTACGCTTAAAAAAATAAATAATATAGCAATTCCCAAAAAAGTTGCTTTTGAATAGTCCCTTTTCTAAATTTATTGATTCATTTTTTCAACTATTAGGTTAGCAAAGTCCCAACACACATTCCACCCACAATAGGTGTACATAGTTGTACATTATTCGGAGTTAATCAACTCATTTAAGCTATGGTAAAATAACTATATATCACTCCAATTTTCTAATTATATAGGTCATTCCAGGTCATGCTCTTTTGGATACAACAAAATGAACTTATATCGAATCTATGGTTTTATGCTCTTAATAAATTAAAAAGTAAAGTAGGGATATTTATATGTCAGCAAAAGAAAAAACGATGAAATATGGATTGGTAGGCCTCTTTTTGGGGATATTGTTATTAGCTCATCTAGATTTATTAGCTGAAAATCTTAGTTATCTTCTCTTAGGATTATTACTTTTACTTGTTGCATATCTAATCTTGGTAAAAAAATTTTATTTTTTCTCAAACTTGATTCCTAAAAATACTACTGATATACATCTAAGTAAAAAATATGGTACGGCTTCTGGCATCGGCAGTTTAGTTATCGGGATTATTTTAATAATTCTGGGACTATTTTTATAGAAAAATAATTACTAAAATAAAACAAGTAGTAAAACCATAAAAAGTACACGAGAAAAGAACTCGTGTACTTTTTATGGTTACCTGTATAGCCTTCAATTTGTTCCTTTGTTACTTCTTTTTCTTAATAATGCTCTTTACAGTGCTACGTTAAAACAGCAATAAAAATTAATGAAGGGGAATTTAACTCAAATACCAATGATTATTATTTAAGACCACTTTCTTAAGTAACCTTCATTGATTAAATACTAATCGTGATCGTGATAGACTCCTCGTTGCCATTTATCTAAAAATTCATCGAAAAAGTGCGCATCTTGTTGTTCTGGATGTTGTTTTTCAACTTGATTAATTTTTTCAATTAGTTGTTCGTTGTCTTCTGTTGGATGATAGTGTGCTTCAATAAAGGCAGCAGCGATATCACAGATCAAGAATTCTCCTGTTATTTTCCCACCGAAACCAATAACATTTGCGTTCAATTCCTCTTTCGCATACAACGCTGTAGTCATATCGCGAACTAAAGCAGAACGGATACCCGGCACTTTGTTAACCGCATTGTTAATTCCAACGCCTGTTCCGCAAATACATATACCCAAATCAGCCTGATTGCTCATTACGGCTTCTCCCACTTTTTTTCCGAAAATAGGATAGTGAGTTCGAGTAAAATCATACGTGCCTACATCTAAAATTTCATATCCCTTTGCTTTCAAAAAATCAGAAACTGCTATTTTGGTATCCGTCACAATATGATCACAACCAATGGCAATTTTCATAAAAACGCTTCCTTTCTATTATTTGTTAAGCCATTTTATTTAACATATCTACACGTATTTGATGACGCCCGCCTGCATAATGACCTGTTAAGAATTCTTTTATTATGTTTTTGGCTAGTTCCGTTCCAACAATTTTTGCGCCCACCGTGATCATCCGAGCATTGTTGTGTTCTCGCGCCATATATGCAGAACGCTCATCTGACAACTCAGCGACAATCATTCCTTTAATTTTAGCAGCAGTCATAAAACTACCTGCCCCATAACCATCAAAAACGATTCCTAAACTTTCAGTATCCTTTAAAACTTCATGAGCAACAGCAAGCGTTGCTTCTATAAAGTCTTCCGAAGCACTTTCACTTTTATCGATTACCTCAACTTTTTCTTGCAATAAGTATTGTTTCATTTCTGCTTTTAATTTTATTCCATCTAAATCTGAACCAAGTATGACACGCATTTTGTTTTCCTCCTTACCTCGTGTATCTACTATTAAAATTCTGTCCCTTTCTTTAAACTCAAATCCCCTTCTCGAAAACATAATAAAACAATATCGAACTTTATTCAACATTTATTTTCTTTTTTGTTTATTATTGTTTAATATTGTGTTGACATCTTTTTGAAAGCGTTTTATATTATACTTGTAAATAAATAATAATATATTAAAGAAACGAGGGGTTCTATGGTTATTAAAACATCGATTTTTTCATTAGATACTACCTATATTTCAAACAAAAAAACACAAGAAGAAGTTTTTGAAGAAGTTTATTTAGACTTGTTAAAAAAGAAATTAGTTACACCTGATTTTCTAACTAATTTATTGGAACGAGAACACAACTATCCGACTGGTTTAAGTTTAACACCGATTGATCCTGCACTACCGAATATCGCCATTCCGCATACCGAAAGTACCTTTGTACGCACGACAAGAATTATCCCGATTAAATTGAAACAATCCTTATCATTTCATAACATGATTATCCCAGATGAAACGCTCTCTGTTTCCTTTCTTTTCATGATTTTAAATGAAAACGGTATTGAACAAACGGGTCTTTTAGCGACTATCATGGATTTTATTAACACGACAGACCGTTCATCACTATTGGCTTTTTTTCAATGTGAAGATAAAGAAGAAGTTTATCGTTTTTTACAAAAAAATTTTAAAGGAGAGATTTAACATGATTAAAATTTTAGCTGCATGTGGGGCTGGGGTAAACTCTAGCCATCAAATCAAATCTGCATTAGAAACAGAATTATCTAAAAGAGGCTACCAAGTTTCTTGCGATGCCGTAATGATTAAAGATATCAATCAAGAGATACTATCCCACTATGATATTTTCGCCCAAATCGCCAAAACAGATTTGGGTTTCCCAATCACGATTCCTGTAGTTGATGCAGGCGCAATTCTTTATCGAATTCCAGCAATGGCTGAACCTGTTTATCAACAAATGGAAAGTATCATTCACTCTTTAAACAAATGATTTCCTTTTCAGACTAATTACTTACGCTTCACTGTCAACACTAACAAAACTAAGATAAAAATTTTGTTATCTTAGCTTATGAAGGAGAAAATAAATGAATACGATTATTGACCTAGCAAATACAATTTTTAAACCTTTAATTGATTTAGGTGCTGCTCCTTTAATGACTATTGTTTTAACACTGATTGCCCTTTGTTTTAAGGTAAAACCCACTCGCGCATTAGAAGGTGGTCTTAAACTAGGAATTGCTTTAACTGGTATCAGTGCTATTATAGGAATTTTAACTACTGCTTTCTCAGATGCAATGGCCTCTTTCGTAGAACGTACAGGAATTTCTTTAAATATTACCGATGTTGGTTGGGCACCTTTGGCCACCATCACTTGGGGATCTCCTTACACCCTTTACTTTCTTTTAATTATGGTGATTGTCAATGTCATTATGTTAATTCTAAATAAAACAAACACATTAGATGTGGATATTTTCGACATTTGGCATCTATCGATTGTTGGTTTATTTGCTATTTTTTGTGGCGCAAACTTAATAATTGCAACAATCTTAGTTATTTTCATAGGTGTTTTAAAAATTATCAATTCTGACTTAATGAAACCAACGTTTAACGATTTACTTAACGCCCCAGATACCAATCCTATGACTACCACACATATGAACTATATGATGAACCCAATCATTATGGTTTTTGATAAAATTTTTGATAAGCTTTTTCCTTGGTTAGACAAATACGATTTTGACGCTGCCAAATTGAATAGTAAAATTGGCTTTTGGGGATCAAAATTTGCCATCGGGATTTACTTAGGGATTTTTGTGGGTCTTTTAGCTGGCCAAACACCCACGCAAATTTTTTCTCTATCCTTTACGGCTGCAGTCTGTTTGGAACTATTCTCTTTAATTGGAACTTGGTTTATCGCTGCAGTTGAGCCTTTATCCCAAGGGATTACTGATTTTGCTTCGAATAAATTAAAAGGGCGTACACTTAATATTGGTTTAGATTGGCCTTTCTTAGCTGGTCGTGCTGAAATCTGGGCAGCAGCTAACGTATTGGCTCCAATTATGCTATTAGAAGCCATTGTCCTACCTGGCAATAAACTTTTACCACTTGGCGGAATTATTGCAATGGGTGTAACCCCTGCTCTACTAGTAGTAACAAGAGGTAAACTCATCCGAATGATTATCATTGGAGCAATCGAATTACCTTTGTTCTTATGGTCTGGTACCCTAATTGCACCGTTCGTTACCGAAACCGCAAAAAAAGTTGGCGCTTTCCCAGCGGGTCTAAATAATAATACTTTAATTTCACATACTACCATGGAAGGGCCAATGGAAAAATTCTTAGGATACTTAGTCGGCAATGCATCACAAGGTCAACTCGAATTTATTTTATACGCATGTCTGGCGCTAGTCGCCTATCTACTGATTTTCATTTGGTATGCAAAACAAATGAAGAAGCGAAATATTATTTATGCTCAAAAAGCTCAATAAGGGGAACTAAAAAGAAGAGGTGCAGATGCACCTCTTCTTTTTAGTAGATCACCCTGACAACTTTTTCCAATACTTTAGATGTGTCAAATTTATCTTTATTTGTAACTACCGCTGTCACTTCTTCTAATTGATAAAAAGAATAAAAATCCTGTTTCTCTACTTTAGAAGTATCCATTAACAAATATTTTTCTATTGAGTTATCTAATGCAATAGCTTGTGTTTGTCCTTCTTCAATAGTGGCTGTCATAATTTTATTATCTTTTAACGCATTACAACTAAAAAATGCTTTATGGAAATGCATTTCTTCTAATGCTTTATTAGCGATTTCACCAAAAAAAGATTTAGTTAAAAGTCGCATTTCTCCACCAACCAAATAAATGGTCAACGCATTCTTTTTTTTACTTAACGTTTCAAACACAGGCAAACAGTTTGTTACTACTCTTAAATGTTTAAATTCCATTGCCTCGGCCAAAAGTTCAATAGTTGTTCCTGGTCCTAGGAAGATAGTTTCTTCTTCGTGAATTAAACTTAATGCTTTTTGGACAATTTCTTTTTTTTCAACACTATTAATAATTTGTTTATCAGCATGAGACAATTCATGTGGACGATATGTATTTAAACTGCTAGCTCCTCCATGTACTCGTTTTAAACGCCCCGCTGCTTCTAATTCTGTCAAATCTCTACGAACAGTCATATCCGAAACATTTAATCGTTCCATAATTTCAGTAACTTTGATTGCCCCTTTTTGATCTACTAGAGAGACTATCGCATTTAATCTTTCTTCTTTTAGCATTTTCATCGCTCCATTGTTAGTATATCTTTTATTCTACGATAAAATACTTACTATGAATACTAAAACATTTCTCCATTTATTTTAACATGAACGACGATTCGTAAAAAAATGACAATTTAGCCTATCTTTATATAAACAGATATCACTTCAACGATTGATTCAGATCTATTTGAGCCTAGTCAAATAGAGATCTAGCATAAAAACTTCCCAGAAAAACATCCCCTACTCTGAGCACCTCTATCCAAAAAAATAGCACATAGGCAAAGGCAGGCTGCTTACCTTTTTATAAGTAACCTGCCTTTGCCTATGTTTAAGTAAACGACGTATTTCCCCTATTACTGATTCAAAGTCCTTAAAACTTTATAATCACTATTTTGCACGAGTAAAACGCTACTTGGGTTATCGGGATAAGAAGCATTGCCATCAAACGATACAACAACAGTATTCGTACCAACTTTCGTGAATTGTGTATATGAGCCCCCAGCACCGCCCACGTTGGCAAAATGTAATGTCAACGTGTCGCCTTTTGTTTCTACCTCGCGCCAATTTGCCCGCTGATAGTTATGCCAGTCAATTTGAGTTGAAATTTCGTTTGCCGTGTTTTTATACATTCCTTCATAAAAATCAATCGCTTCCTCTTTTGAAGACCACGGATTGACTGAAATATTTGGGATTTGTTCTTTAGTAATTGACGGGGCACCTACAATTTTTTCAAAGCCAGCCCTCAACTCTGCGTTATCTGTTGCTCCAAAATATAGATAGCCATAAGGATCTCCTTGATTTTGCATCGTCACTAAAACTAAGGGCTGATTGTTAACGATGGTGAATAAATACAAATGCTTTTGCATTTCTGGTTGCGTTTCTGCATCAGAGTAAACAGCAACTAACGCATATCCATCCTTCACTTGTCCATTTTCAGACCATTCTAAATAAATGGGATGCTGACCAATCGCTGGCTGCATAGTAACATTTCCTACTAGACCATCAGGCACTTGGACGCCATTAAAATTGATTGAATTTCCTGGTGTATATTCTTTATACGTTTGGTTCATCCGTTGCCCCCAATCAGCCATAAATTGTTGTAGTTGTGCCTTTTTTTGCGCAGACCACAACTGATTTTCAGCTTTACTAGAAGCAGAAGAATTACTTTGAGTCGTACTAGATTTTGACTCCGTGCTCATTTGACTCGCTTGGCTACTGTTAACGGTAGCAGGTGCTTTCATTTCTGATGTTGCTGTCGGCTTGCTTGCAGTGCTATCACCACTTTTGTTGGAAGAACATCCTGATAAAATACTCAATAAAAGACCTATCAAGATTATTTTTTTCATTGGGAATCCCTTCTTTCTGACAAGAATACTATACTACTTTTCCACTTTTCTCACCAGCAAAACTCGACTAAAAACGGCTATGTTTATTTGTTATTTAATTATCAAATTAAGTTGATTGTAAGCATCCCATAACCAAGGATGCACAACTTTAATATCGTGTTTCAAAATATAATCAATATAGAAATATGCGGCATTTTCTAAAGAACAATTTAAAGCTTGTAATAAACCATCTAAGTATGGTGGTTTACCTTCTTGATCCCACTTTATTTTATCAGCGACAAACAAAACTAAATCTATGTCCGAATAGTTTTTCTTCAATGTTGTATGGCATTCAATAGCTGATAAAATTTCATTGTCTTCAATACCAAAATCCATTTTCGCAATAGACTTAGAAATTTTTTGATGAATTATCATTGGAAAGGCCATTTCTGCTTCGTTTAATTCAATCCCATATTTTTGTGCGACACTAATTCTCTGATTATTTGGATAAATCGCAGAGATATCGTGTAAATATCCTGCAATACTTACTTTTTCTGGACTAGTTAAATATTTTTCACCAAGTTGATAGGCATACTCTCCAACTTCCATACAATGATAATACGTCTTCTCACAGTTTTTACTCACTAAATATTGTTTAATTTCATTTTTCAACACCTGTTGATGATCCATTTCCACAGCCCTTTCTCATTCCGATTACTCTTCTAGATAAATAAATTATACTCCTTTCATCCTCTAGCAACCTTTTATTTTTTATTAAATAAACAACTAACTAAATTGAAAAAATTGAAACTTTTTGGTCCTCAAATTCGTCTATAACTAATAGGACGTTCAATTTTGTATAACGTGGAGGTGTATTTTTTAACTTTTTCATTAACCAAAGAGGAGTGAAAGTATGCGACATAAGAAAAGAAAATTCAAAATAAACGGGTATGTATTATTTAGTGCGTTAATCCTCATTGTTCTTGTTTTCATTCAAACGTTCCTATTAACTCAACCCAAGATAACAAGTAAAAATGATGATACTACGCAGACATCGACTAAAAATTCAACTGCAAAAAAAGATTCCCCGACCAAGTTAGAAAAGGAATCAACACACATGACTATTTCATCAAAAAAATATGCTTACTCAGCAGACAAAATCAGAAAATATATAACTGGAGAAGAACCTTACAAAGGTGAAAAATTAGTATTCTTAACCTTTGATGATGGCGTTAATAATCAAATAACCCCACAAGTCCTAGATACATTAAAAAAGTATAACGTCCACGCAACTTTTTTTCTTGTAGGAAATACCCTAACTTCCGAAAATCAAAACATAGTGAAACGCGAAGTCGCAGAAGGGCATTCAATAGGCTTTCATAGTTCAACTCATGATTATGCAACGTTATATCCAAACGGGATTGTCAACACTGAAGAAATACAAGCGGAAATAGCAACCATGGAGAACTCTCTTAAAAAAATATTGGGCGAAACATTTCAAACAACTCTCTGGCGATACCCAGGAGGTCATATGTCATGGGGAGGTACAGAAAAATCTGATGAATTATTCAAACAACTTGGCATCCATTGGATTGACTGGAATGCGATGGTTGGAGATGCGGAGCCGTTAGACAGACAGCCTACTACAGTCGCAGAAATGCTCGCTTTCCATCAACATTCACTTGAGGTTTATCCGGATTATAATATTAGAGTAGTCTTAATGCATGATTCAGTAGATAAGGAATTAACAAAACAAGCATTGCCACAATTAATAGAGTTTTATCAAGCAAATGGTTATCAATTTGGCGTGTTATATTAAAGCAACTCGGAACACTAAAGGAAGCATTTCTGGTCTTAGTCAATGTTGATTTTCTACTTAATTACACACAAAAACACCCTCTTGCTGAGCAAGAGGGTGTTCGTTTGTCGAATAGTAAAGATTAACGACGGATTTCTTTGCTAGTATGAATGTCCTGAAAAGACTGATTTGTAGCTATTATTTCCCAACTGACTACCAGTTGACTACATTTTTCATGTATTTTCAATAGATAAAAAAGCATTTAATGGTGAAACTTTTTCTGTTGACGTGATATGTCGATAAATTTCAGAAGTTGATTTGTCGGTATGACCTAACCGTTCTTTTAAAACATCCAAACTGCAATAACTAGCACACAAACTAGTCATCGTATGTCTGGTTAAATGTGTGTGAAAGGGTTTATCGATACCAGCTCTAGCGACGCATCTTTTAATATGAGTATTGACATAATCTCTTCGAAAAGGAATTCCTTGCTTCCCTTCGCCTAAATAAACAAATAAGTAAGGTTCTTCAATTTGAAAAGAAATGGTCCTCTTCATCTCTTCTAAGTAATAAATTAGTCTTTTTAGTTTTTCCATTAAAAATGGTGTAACCACCACTCTTCTGGCTGAACTAATGGTTTTCGTTGTTTCAACTGTAAAATCTTTGGCTTTACTACTTTTAGATATTTGTTTAAAAAATAAAATTTCATTATTTTCAAAATCAATATCCTGAGGTTGAATCGCCAACGCTTCACCAATGCGACAACCAGTATAAAACAAAACGTGAAATAACGTTGACATTGGTAAATCCTCGTTTACTATGGCATAATTCAATACGGTTTGTAATTCGTCTTTGGTTAAATATTTTTGATTGACTGAATATAAGGATTGCTTAAGCTCTTCCACTGTTTTCTGATATTTAGGAAAACGAACGCCTTCCATGGGATTTTTATGAAGAATCTTTTTCTTCACACAGTACTTAAAAATTAAATTTAACGTTTGCCGAAGGGCTTGTAAGGAATTCTTAGCATACCCTTTGGCTTCACCGTCAATGCCACGCTCTTTCAGAACGAACAATAACTCTTCCAAATAGTCTGAATCTAACGCTTCTAATTCTTTCTCACCAATCCAACGGTTCAACGTTTTTAAAATTTCTTTCTTTTTGTCGTAAGTTGCTCTCTTTTGCTCATTTAAAGAACGATAATACTCAAACCATTGATTAGATATTTCTTGAAAGGTTGGATTGAAATCAATTGTATTCTTCCTAACCTTCTTCCGTTCCTTTTGTTGTTTTTTCATCTTTAAGTACTCTAATTGAGCTGCTCGTTTTGATTTAAAGCCACGACGAGTCGTTCTAAATGCTTGAAAGTACCAAGTTACTTGGCCATTAGCTGCTATTTTCTTTTTAAAACGATCCTGTGTTTCCAATTTGCATATCCTCCTTTACAGAAGGAGCCAAATCAACTGCTTTTTCTTTGGATAATCGCGTTCCATAAAATAATTATACCGCGCTTTTGCGAAATTAAAAATACTACAAATACCGTAATAATTCCAGATTTTCACGAAATTCATCTTGATTACTCATCTCCAACCATTCTAAAACTTCATCTCTCAAATAATGTCCTCGAATTCCTAACCAACACATTGGAAAGCTTCCTGTTTTAAATAATCGATTCAATGTGCTGTCACTGACTTGGAACATATTTCTCAAATCTTCATTGGTTAAAACCAAAGGTAATTGTTGCCTAGTTAGGAGTTTTTGAAAACTTTGGTTCATCTTTTCTACTAGGTTCTCTAACCATTCATTTTGATTTTCCTCCAAAAATTATTTCTCCTTTCTTTTCTTGCTGTTAAAAGCTTGCATCATTCTATCAGCTGCTTTTGTCAGAAGCCTCATAGGAATTTCACCTCTCCCCTCATTATGGCGAGCCTCACGGAAGTATCATTAATACATTTACGACTCTTGGCCTTAATTGACAGTTAAGTAGTTTTAGAAATTATTCGCTCGAAGAATTTTTTCTTTGTCTTGGCGTAGCTAAAACATGCTCCTCGTAAATGGAAGGTACTGATAGATTTTATTTAGTTGTCAAAGGTCATGAGCAGGAAAATTAGCGGTTGTTTCCTGTTTCATATCTATAACAACTTGGAAGGGAGGATTTTCAAGAATATATATTAATTAGATAAAAAATAGAGCAGGCTAATGAAACATATGTAATTTAACTTTATAATTTATGGGACTGATGAATTAGAATTGATTCACCAGCCCCATATTTGATTTTGTGTAACTATCTCTCCTGATTAACTAAGAGCCTACTTATTGTAACTGATAATTCCTACTTTAAATTTTACTTCCTTTAAAATAAAATATCATATATTACTGATAAAATTTATTTTCTGTACCTAACAAACCACAATAAAAATACAGCAACCATCGTGGCTAATAAAATAATAAATATGTATATAGTAATCATACTATTATTATTTTGTAAGTCAACGGATGTAGCATTTAACTTTTGAGCTTGTTCAGACTTCACTTCAAATTCTTTTTCAAACTTCCAAGTCTTATCCTGAGAATTTATAATACCTTTAAATACATATTTACCAGACTTAAATTCACTATTACTTAAAGGTATTTGAAAATTAAAGTTAGAATTAGGAGCCATTTTTAAAGAATTATTTGTTTCTTTATATAAAACTTTTTTATTCCCAAATTGATTTATCTCTCCTGTAATTTTTGCTTCTTTCAAAATTGCAGGCTGATTATTTTGTATATTTATTTTGAATACGTTTCTATTATTCCTTTGACCTAAAGAAATATTTTGTAATTTTAACTCAGGGATTACTTCTGTATCAGTCTCTTGTAATTTTACGCCAATCACATAACCAAACTGACTTTTCACTTGATTCCCTTTTTTTAAATTAGTATTTATTTTTTCATTTTTTTCAGTAAAGTATAAACCACCTAAGATAATACCATCAAATTCTTTTACAGGCATTTTTATTGTTATAGGAACAAAAATAGTACTATTAGAAGGGAGTATGATTTCGTTTTCTACCATTACAATGTCAGAAAAATCTACTTTTAAGCTAGAATCTTTCTCGCTTAACTTAGTTTGATAGTCAACAATTCCATTATCATTAGTTATAGCTGTGTTAGCTTCAATACTAATTTTTTTTTCTTCATTTGATTTATTTATTAATTGGACTTGGAGATTTTGTTCTTTTCCTGCCTCTACTTTTAAATCAAAATAACTATTTCCATTATCCATTTGGTTCTCTGGCAAAACTGCTGCAACAGAAAATCCAGTATCGCTTGCCGTACTAGAAATTGGTATAGATATACTGAAAAATAGCATACTAAATATTAAAAATTTTACAAATTTTAATTGATTCACTTATGAATAACCACCTTGAAATATTTCATATGTTATTAATGCAATATTCACATAAAATGTTATACTGGAACGTCATTTAGAGTCCATGTAAGTGTAGTCACGTATGGAACATCTTTAACTTTTTCTGTAACGCCAGGTACAAATAATTCAATTGACTGTGCCCCAGTCGATAAATCCCCAAATGATTCTAACCACGTACCCATCCCGGTATTTACAGCTGCGTTCATTATTGTGTGTGTAGATCCAGGTATTAATACTAATGGACTTCCAAAACCTGAAGGGGCTCCTGATTCATTATCTGTTGTTGTCTTGACTACACCATTTTTTAATGTAATTTGTGCGCCCCTTAATTCTTTTTTATCTCCGTCACTTCCAGTAGTAAATTGTTCCTCTTGTTTTACTGATAGATTCCATCCTGTGTTTGTTCCACGCTTGTCTGTTACTTGTACCCAGTTAGGTACCTCTCGAAAGTCTGAATCACTAGCCGACTTTGCCCGATCTAACTTTGCATAGTATATTTCATTTTTTGCTGAAATATTTTGTGTCCCAAAATTAAATTCCGAAATGTAATCTATCGCTAAGCTTCCACCATTTTGTTTAATTGGTTTTTCAGGTACTACTGGTATATCAGGATTTGTGGGGTCTAGAGGAGAAACAACAGAAGTATCCTCTTTAAAGTTCACCTTACCATTTGTCTCCTGTTTATCCGTGGCTTCGGCTACCACATTTCCACCTAAAGTTATAATGACTAAAACTAAGCCTAAAATCTTTTTTTTCATTTTTTATCCTCCAATTTTTTATATCTATTTATAAATAACTCCCTTACACTTACTACGATAAATACTATCCCAATAAGGGGTAGAAATTTATTATCTTTTATTTGATTTGCTTTTGGAAATATACCATTCATTTTATTTTTAGTTTTATTCGTTTTTTCTGGATAATTATCTCCGACTAAATCAGGATCACTTTTAAAAATAATTGTTCCTTCTTTCTCCACGTTCCTAGCAAAAGCTTCACTAAATGTTAATTGTATAGGAACAGATAGGAACAAATAAACGAGAATAATATACATTATATTGTTGATTATGGCGCTTGAACAATTGTCCATTGAATCACTCCTTCATAAGAATCCGCATTTACTTGACCTGGCCTTACTTTTAAAATCAGACCTTCTGTAGAGGGCCATCTTACCAAGGTTAATTTTGGTTTTTCTTCTTTATATTCATATTTGAATACTTCTATATTATTCGTAGAATCAATGTGTTGATCTGGTAATCCACTCTCTCTATAAAACAACGGATTAATTTCCTCTCCTTTAGAATCTTTAAAAGGAGTGATTAGATTAGCAGTTATAGACCAGTTTGTTTTTATATCTCTATCATCTAAAACTGTCATCATCCAACTTGGATTTTCTCTTGGTATTTCCTGCGCCCTATTTGATATATTGCTTTCTATAAAATTCAATTCACTAGGCACTTCTTCAAAAGATAGCGTCCCAGTTCGTACAGTGATTTTTGCAACATTTGAAATAATTACTTCTCTACCTGTATCAGGATTTATACTATTAGATTGAAAAGAATAATTTGCATGCATTTCTCCAAATTTTGAAGTATCTACATCCCCTACTACTTTTATATTTCGCAGTTCTATTTTATTGCCTTCATCATCTATTGCTAAGATAAAATTATCTTGTGGTTGCCATGTATTCTCTTTAGTTCTATAAACAATAGTATCTTTCGTTTTTATCTCTGCACGACTCTCTGTCCAAGCCCACCACCCATCTAAGGATGATCGATCTTCAATATTCATTAATTCCTCAGAAGTAACTGTTAAATCAGTATCTTCAAAACGCCACTTACCAAAATAGGGATAATAGGTTGATACGGAAGGTAATCTAGAATCTAGTATTTGTTTAAAATTTTTACCTAGATTAATCTTCTTTAACTTATTCATTTTTTCAAATATTCCATTTATTCTTACCCTATTTGAACTTACTTTAAAGTTACTTAGATTCAACTTTTCAATGGCAGATTCTGCAAACATAAATTCAAAATTAATTACATTTGATGTATCCCAATTACTTAAATTTAATTCTTTAAGATTAATTGCTGCGTAAAACATATACTCCATATTTATAATTTTTTGTGTATTCCATTGATTAAGGTTGATATCATCTAACTCTCTTGCAAATTGAAACATGAACCTAACATTCTTAACATTACTTGTATCCCATTTACTTACATCTATATTGTTTAAAATATAGCAAAAACGAAACATTGAATCCATGGTTTCTACACTTTTAGTATTCCAATTACGGACATCTATAGTTTTTAAGTTCATATTTGTACTAAACATATTAGACATGTTTTTAACATTAGAAACATTCCATAGACTAACATCAATTGCTTCTAAGTAATGCATATTAGCAAACATACTTTCCATTGTTTTTACCTTTTCTGTGTTCCAGTTACTTACATTAAGATATTTAAAATTTGTACCCTCAAACATATGCCCCATATTTTCTATATTTTGGATATCCCAATTACTGACATCTAATTGGGATAGAGATTTATTACCATAGAACATATAAGAGGTTGATATGACACTACTAGTATCCCAATTGCTAACATCTAATACCATTAAGTTTTGTGTGCTCTCAAACATTCTCTCCATATTGATTACATTACTAGTATTCCAATTTGAAACGTTTACTTCTCTTAGATTATTATCCCCTGAAAACAAGACTGACATGTCTTGAATTTTAGATGTATTCCAATTGCTTACATTTATAACTTCCAATGCCGACATCATTTTGAACATTCCATTTATTGATTTTACATTACTCATATCCCAGTGATTAATATCTAATATTTTTATCTTATTAGAATACGAAAACATGCCATCCATAAATGTCGTATTCGTTGTATCCAAATTCCCAGATATATCTGTTAAGTTAGGTAAATAGTAAAATAAATTTTTTGAATTATCTGGAGCTACTACTTGTTCTTCAAATATAATTTTTTGAATCGCATGTCTTGATAATTCCCCTCCTACACTCCAAGGAGACTCTCCTTCTACACCTAATGTTCCATTTTTTAGAGTAAGTACTCCCTCTGAAAAAATCCAATTTGCTGTCCCCCACTTCCCAGATAATACTTTCTCTGATGCTTTACCCTCCTCATCTATTTTTGTTTCAATTGGTGTAGACTCTTCCTCTATATTGTCCTCACTATCGGATCTATTATAAGTTTCTGAAGATAATACTTCACTACTCATAGAATTACTAGAATATGTTTCATCCAGTTTAGTTTCAGATGTTACTTCTATATCAGTAGTCTGTTGTTGACTACTATTAGTATCTGATGAAACGATTTCTCCTTCTAAACTATACATATTGGAAAATACTCTTTTATCATTACGTATCGTTTCTGCTCGAAATTGATAATTATTCTTTTGGTGAATCTCTAAGATAATTTCTGTATTTTTTTCTTGGTGTTCTGACCATTCAATAACAATTTGATTTTGAATTTTATCGTATCTGCTACTACTTCCGTTAACCTCATTATCTGATGCATAAGTAACTACATTAGTATTTATAGGAATTACAACTTTAGAATCACCTTCATGAAGAGATTTAACGTTTAAATAAAGTTGGTCTCCTTCTACCTCTCCATCCAAAATCAAATCCTTTACCTCACTGTCTAACGCTAATAATTCAAATGTAGTAGCAAAATAAAAAAATACTAATATCCCTATCATACTCAGACCATAAAATAAACTATTCTTTTTAAATTTCATTATTCACACCCACTTATCAATAAATCAATTTCCCTTCAATCTCTTCTTCTGCGACAAACCCAAAAGAACGACTATCCGTCGAGTTATTAATATTATCTCCTAATACAAAAAAGTGTTTTTCTGGAACTTTTTTTTGTCCTGTAAGTGAATATAAATCAAAATTATCGACCTTTTGATATTCCCCTTGAATTGGCTGACCATTTACATAGATATAACCTTCAGAAGTATAAATCTCATCACCAGGTAAACCAATAATTCGCTTTACGAATCGTTCATGATCATAAGCGTTTAATTTAAATGAAATGATATCTCCTCTTTTTAATTCACTTATACTTTTAAAAATAGCCACTATTTGATTGTTTCTTAAAGTCGGAAGCATTGAATCTCCTGAAATTTTCCCTGCACTCACAAATTGTTGCAATGAAATAATAATCAATAATATTGTGAGAAACAAACCTATCATCAATGGTAGAAAAATTATGGATTTCTGTTTTATTTTTTTTTTCTTACCATTTGTTTTTTCTTTTTCTATTATATGTTCAATTCTTTCAACAACCGTGTTTTCTTCTATTAGTGTTTTCACGGAAGCTTCAAAAATTTCGAGCAAATCATAGCAAAACTTTTTATAAATACTTTCTTCCGTATAACCCATATAGCATAGAGATTCTCTAAGACGTGTTTCTATTGAGTGACCCAATCTGCTTGGCATAAATTCTATAAAAAAATGCCCAGGAAATCGATAAAGTATTTTCAACCAAGTCAACTCAGGGAAGGTCAATGATAATTCATCACAAATTTTTTTTGATAAATCACTAGGAAATAGCTTTTCATCTATAATTTCAATACAACATATTTCATCAATATTTATGTCATTCTTATCTAAATATGCAAGATTTTCAAACATGATTTTATCTCCTAGTTGTGTCTCTAAACTTTCGAGATAAATATTTATTTTCATAGATTACTCTTTTCTTTCATATAATTAAGTTCTGAAATTGCTTTTTCAAACTTTAAATTTAATTTATATTGTAATGTTTCAAAGTTTATTTTACTTTCCTCAACGTCACTAATTAAATTGGTAGATATCCCAATTCTTTGATGGATAGTTTCCTCAGCAGATCTAATAATTGCGTCTGCTTTTTTTTCTGCTTCTATAATTTTCTCGTCCGCTTTCTTTTGAGCAACTAGTAAAATTTTCTTTAATTTAGATTGACCCTCTTGCTTTTCTAGTTCTAATTTTTTGTTGCTATTTTTAAATTTTTCTACTTCTTTTGACAATTGTTTTACTTTTAAGCTTTCTTCATTTACTTTTATTTCTAATCTCTGTATCTGAGAATAATATTGCTCAACTAAGCTTTGTTGAGCAACTTTTTCTTCTTTTAGTTGTCTAATTTTACTATTTAATTTATCTATACTTTCACTGTTTAATTTCGCTTGTTCCAATTCATATTGTAAGTCAGTGATTTCTTCATAAGCATCAAACAAGACTTGATTTACACCTTGTTTATCCCCTCCAACAACAAAATCATTATTTTTCTTATATCCTTCTCCTTCTTTTTTTAATGATGTATGCGTAGCATTGTTTTTATTTGTTTCTTTCTTTTTTTCTATGGTAGACGTCATTGTGCAAGAATTTTTTTTTATTTCACTACTCTTTTTTGTATCTTGGCCAAGACTGCTAAAATCTTCAGAATCAAATTCAAACACGCTTTTCATCTCAGTCATTCTATCACCCTTTTCAAGTGGATTTGTTAGTATATTAATCTTATGAAATTATCTGCCCCAAAAAAATCTTTTTATGTTTTAACTTAACACAAAAAAAGAATCTATTTATTTAAATTACCTTTCCATTCCAAATTGGCAATCTACTTCTCATAGATTTGGCAAAATTAATAACGGCTATATAGATTTTAATTTGTAACATGGGAGCCATCCTTTGTCCCCTCTAATTGTTTCAACTAATGCCCATTCATAGGCTATTTCTAACAAGTTAACAATAGAAAGCTCTCCAATAACTAATTCAGTAGGATTATAATTTCGTACTAATCTTTCTTTAAGAATGTAACATTCTGGTACAAAAGTTTCATATTCATCGATTTGTACAGCTATCCAGTGGTCGTATCTCCCACAAGGGCTTATTTTTTTTAAACTAGTTCCTTTAATGAAGGTTGGAAATCTACCTTCACCATCATGTGATTCTATCACCATTAACTGCATATCTTTCACCTTTCTAATAAAGTTTAGACCAAAATGGAAACCGAATAGATTGATTGTCTAAAGTTAATTTATATAAAAAACGATTATTATAATCTAAAATCCATTCTTTCTCGACATCTAAAATAAATGTTCTTACAGGTTTTATAACTGTCAAAAAATTCATTATTGCTTCGATGATCATTTGCATCTTGATATCAATTTCAAGTATTCTAGGATAGACTGTAGCAAAATTTTCATTTGTGACTATTCTTAACAATCTATGAACAACAGTTTGTAAGTACTTACCATATCTAATAATTATCTTTTCTTCATTGGTAGCTAAATATGACGTTTTAGGATGCGATTCTTTCAACAGACTATGCAGGTCAACATCCCATAGATATTTATTAGTCAAACTTTCTTTAATTTCACTGGAATCTCCTAATTGAAAACAAAGTGATCTTTCCTTTATTAAAATAATATCTGGACAACTTACTTCCTCAAAAAAAAATTGAGTAGATTCTTTTTCAACTAATTTTATGATTTCAGCATCTGTATATTCTTCTCGTAAATCAGTATTTTCTACATAAAAAATAACTAGACGTATTTTAACATCAATCTTGTTTAATGCAGCTACTGTAGAGAAAAAATTTTTTTCTGAAATATTGTTAATTGCTCTTGTTAATTGTAGTTGTAGCTCATCATAATAATTGTTCAACATTTGTGATACTCTATATCTATCGAACCTTGTCAACTCATTCTTTTTAAAATTATTCACTGGTAACTCCTTATTTAACTTTTTATCATCATTATTTTATCAAGGAAACTAATCATAAAAGATCGTTTTTTTTTCTAAAGCAATTCAAATATTGACATTTTTGTAAATCTAAAAAAGGATAAAAAACAGATTGGTAACCTGTCTTTTATCCTTTTTTAGATAATGTAAATTACTAGACGTAATCGTTATTTTTTATGTCAGTGATGACTTTTTCAATATTTTGATAGTCTCTATTTGTTAAATACGTATTAACGCTTGCTACTAAATGTTTTTCTGCATATCCTATGTGCGGCTGATTAGTGATTATTAAATCTTTATCCTCGGTGTGTGTAACAAATTTTAACTTGAATTTTTCTTTGAAATGATGAAGAAGTTTCTTTTTAACTACCTCCTCATAAATCAATCCTTCTGAAAAACTTAACGAGATACGAATTACTTTTTCAAAAATATCGATTTTAAATTTTTGGAGGGCTAGTAAAGCATACGATTCTATTAGGTAGTCCTTATTTTTCATAATTTGTGGATAGATAACAAGAAGCTGTTCATATAGCTTAGATAGTTTATCAAAATAAATTGGATGGTTCGCAACTACTTCTTGAACATAGCTTTCTTTTTCATAAATTGGTCCACCTAATTTATATAAATACGAGTATGAATGTATTCTAAGTAAATTCTGCATAAAAAAACAACGTTCGTTATCCGAAAAATGATAATGAAAATCTTTTTCATATAGGGTCAGCCAATCTCGAGTGGCACTATATATTTTTGTTTCTCCTGTTTTATGTGCAATATAAACCGCTTCGCTATGTCCAATATGTTTTTCTAAAACGGGCAAAGCATTGGCTATAAAAAAAAGATATTGCATTTCACCTAAACCACGATCATCTGCAACCTGTGCCTCACTTGGAAAAAGTTCACTTAAAATCTGCACAAACGGTTTAAACAACGGACTACTTTCAGCATATTTTACGATTTCAGAATCCGAATCCACACGATATCCTCTTACATGTCGTAGTCCGTTAACTGTTAACCAATACATTAGCTTTTCTCTAACCTCAGGTATAACCTTTATTTCAAAAAAATTTTCAATGGTTGCCAATACATTTTCAACAAACGATTTCGGGATTAATTGAAATGGCCATTCAGTCCCCATATAAACTTCCCAATAAAATTCAGAAAAAAACCAGCGGATTTGTCGTTCATCCCCTAAAATTTTGTCTTTTTTTATCATCAAGTCTAAATCATTAAAGTAGTTATTGATCATTTTGTATTTTCGACGAATCGAAGCAACACTGACATAATTTTTTTGCGCTAATTTATTAATTGAAAAGTGTTCATTGTACAACAGACCGTCTATAATTGAATAAGTAAGAAGATTTTTGATAATTTTTACATAAAGAAGTTGTAAATTAAAAGACGGAGATCGATAAAAATATATTCCCTTACTAGTACTTGTTTGTAAAAAAATTTCATTTTGCTGAAATTCTCCAACCTTTTCTTTTAGAGAAACTAAATATTTTTGTACTGTAGCTTTAGAGAGAGAGAGAGTTTCTGCAAGTTCTTCACTCTTCCACCATCTATTCTCACTTTCCAACATTTGTACAATTCTTAATTCAATAATATCTCCTGATTCGATCACTATACATTAGCTCCTTTTTATTTTTTTGTTTATTTTTCTATAATATCTTTTTAAAAGAAAAAAAACTATTATTCCGTTTTAGAATTCTACTTCTTCTAAAAGTACATACTAATTTTCACTTCTATATTTAGCCAATTTTTTTAATAAAAAAAAACGTTAAATTTCTTAACGTTTCTATATATTTTCATTTTTTAATTAAGTTTATAATATTCACTTAATATCCTTGCTGTTTCTGCAATTAACTGGTCATTATATTCCGCATCTTTTTCTTTCTTATTTGAAAATATCACCCAAATAAGTGGCTTTTTATTCATTTTTTTTGGTTGAATAAATGCAATATCATTTCTTGTACCATATGAGCCAGCTCCAGTCTTATCCCCAACTTCATAGCCTTTCGGTACGCCTGCTCGAATTAATTTGTTTCCTGTAGTATTGTCTATCATAGTTTTCAAAAAAAACTTATAAGATTTCTCTTCAAATTTACTACTCAAAATTAAGTTCTCAAATATTTTCCCAAAAGTCTCTGGAGTTGTTGTATCTCTTAAATCACCAGGAACTGCTTGATTCAAAGCAGTTTCATAGCGATCTGCTTGAGTAACAGTATCTCCCATTTTATTCAATTCTTTTTCAAAACCTTTTGGTCCTCCCAGCTCATTAAATAATATATTACCTGCTGTATTATCACTATAAGCGATTGCTGCATGAATTATCTCTTTTAAAGTCATTCCATTATTAATATATTCTTGAGTAATTGGAGAGTATTCTACTATATCTTCTTGCTTAAAAATGATCCTTTTATTTAACTCTGTATCGGTCAAATTTTTCAATAATATTCCACCAGCAATTGCTTTATAAGTTGATGTATACGCAAAACGTTGATTAGAATTGTAGTTAAAAAATTTTTTCGTATGAGTATCTATTGAGTAAATACCTAATTTAGCGTCATACTTATTTTCAATTTCTTTAATTTTTTTCTTAACTACTTTTTGTCCATCATTATAATTTTCACTGGAACTATCTGTACTTTTTCCACTATTACTAAATACATATATACACAACCCAGCTAATAGAAGTACACCAACAAAAAAATTTCTCATTTCCATACATATCACCTTTCTAATTTGAAATATTTTAAATACTATGTTTATAGTTGATAATATTTTTAAATTACTTTTTAATAAAATAAGCGTATTGAATCATAACTCTACTTTTCCATTAAAATATTTTTTTATCTATTTTATTTAGATAAACTTTTTTACTGACTTCAAATAATATTACTTGAAAAAGAATATAGCAAAAAATCATAATCCAATAGTAATGCCAAATATTGATATTCACAGCTGCTTTAAGCGCAATAAAAGCAACTGTAAAGTGTAAGATACTAATAACCATTGGTACAAAGTAGATCTGACTTAATTCTTTTGTGATAATTTCCGTTCTTTCTTTAGGTTTTAAACCAATTTGGTAGAGTGTCTGATGGTATCTAATGTCTTCCTCTAAGCTGCCAAAAACTTTAAATGACAGAATTGATCCAGAAAAAACAAAAAATACACTGGCTAATAAAACAGCTAAAAGTAAAATATAACTATTGGAACGTTTCTTTTCCATTTTTTCTTCATATTTAGAACTATACGAAATAGGATCTTTTTCTTTATTCGTTAATCCACTTAAATAATTTTGAATTTGCTTGTTTAACTCAGGATTTTTATCCCATTCCTTAAAATCAATTAAGGTATACATAATATATGGTAATCCCTCTTGCTTTTGGCTTTTGATCACTTTCTCAACAAAATCATCTGAAGCAACTCGTGTACTTTCTTCAAAAGAAGCTAGCACCACGGGAATATCTTTTTGAATGATCGTTCCTTCTTCGTTGCCAAATAACTGGTAGATTTTCTCAGATTGCTTTCCCTCTTCATCATTGTTTTCTTGTTGTTTCGCATTCAAACTATATATTTCATTATTTTTTGGATTAATTTCCGGAAGTCCAAATTGCTGACTAATTTTTTGATAATCAGATAATCGAATAATTGGCACAGACATCCCATAATCTTCTTCTGGCGAAAGATTATAAGAAACCATGACTGCTGGTAGGTTATAAATATTCGCTTGATATCCTTTCTCCTCTATCCATTGTTCAATTTGCGTACTGGCTCTTTGAACGATTGGGTCTTTTTCATTATATTTTTCCGAGTAATAAGGAGAAAAAGAATACGCTGCAATACTGCTATCTTTTGTTGAAAATTCGTTTCCTCCGAGAACTTGAGTCACTGATACTCCTACTAGCGCAACTGACGTACTACAAACAATCACCACAAATAATAAAATATTGTCTTTTGCTTTGTAAATTGCATCTGAAAGTGTCAAAATTTTTATACCATCTAACTGTTGCTTATTTTTTTTGATTCGTAATACTAATGGATAAACCGTATTGAAAAATAAAAATGTGCCAACAATTGTTAGTAGAATACAGGATAATAACCACCAATATTGGCTTGTTTCTAAAAAGATAAATACACTGGCATACCCAGCAATTAAAAATAAAACACAACCAATCTCACCGAGCAAATGTTTATTTTTAACTCCTTCTTTTTTTCCTTTTCCTTTGTTTAGCGTCACCCGCTCAATTTGTAAGGTCATTACAAAACTAATGATTAAGTAAACCAATAAGAAAGAAAAAAAAGTTAGCACAAGAGCTTGAAATGGAAAATAAAAAGGTAAGTCAGAAAGACTTAAAACGTTAGCAACTACCAGTAAAAAAACTTTTGTAAAAAGTGTACCGATAACAATACCAGATACTATCGCCAATAAGCCAATAAACATATTTTCACCAAACAAGATTTTGCGAACATCTTTGGGTCTCATGCCAAGCATTTGATAAATAGTAATGTCCTGCTGCCGCCTTTTTATAAATGATTGAAAAGAATAACCTAAGAAAATAAACGCCAAAATAATCACTAGTAATTGGCTTGCTTTTACGCCAATTGTAGCAAAATTACTAACTAATTGACTGCTTCCGCCGACTCCACTATTTAATATTGGGTGATACCGTAAAATTGAAAATATATAAAAAACAAGCACAGCGAACAGACTATTAAAAAAATAACTTACATATTTTCGAGGAGAACGTAAGACATTTTTTATAATTAAATTAGAAAATGTCATTATTTTTTCCTCCTAATTCACTTAAAACACGAAGAATATTTTTATGAAATTCTGTTTGGTTATTTTCAGATATAAGACTGTCATAGAAAACGCCATCTTTAATAAAAATTACTTTTGAACAAAAACTTGCTGCATAAGCATCATGCGTAACCATTAATGTCGTAACTTTTTCCTGTTTATTGATTGTACTCAAAATATCTAAAACATCATTTGCTGCTTTAGAATCTAAACTACCCGTTGGTTCATCAGCTAAAAGTAATGTAGGACGATGAATTAACGCACGACAAATCGCAACACGCTGAGCTTCTCCACCTGATAATTGATAAATTCTTTTATTTTTCAATTGCAGAATATTCAATTGAGTCAGCAATTTGATTGCTCTATTCTGAGCTTTTTTCGTACTAATTCTTTCCAGAGTCAAGGGTAACATAATATTTTCAATCACTGTTAAGGGTTCTAAAAGGTTAAACTTTTGAAAAACAAAGCCTAAATTTTTCCGCCGAAACTCCGCTAATTTATTTTTATCCGTAATTAATGCATCTTGACCATTGAATAGTAATTCCCCCGATGTGGGTTTATCTAAGGTTGCAATGATATTTAATAAAGTCGACTTTCCACTGCCTGAGGGCCCCATAATCGCTACAAACTCTCCCTCATTCACTTTTAAGTCCACACCATGTAAGACTTTCACAGACACTTCATCATAATAGGTTTTATTAATATTTTTCAATTCAACAGTTGACATTTATATCCTCTTTTCTTGACTATTTTATCAATCGTTTTCAACAAATTTATTTTAATTAATGTGATTTTCTGTTTCAGATATCGCTACAGATACATCATTGTTATCAACTAATTGTTTTTATTACATAATAAAGTACATATATGCTAGGCGACGTTCAATAATTCGATTAACCAAAACAATTTTTTGTTACAAATAAAGAGTTCAGCATACTCAATTTATTTAAAGCCTGCTGAACTCTTATACAAATATAAAATAAAAATAGTGGTTTTCTTATGTCCTTAATTAATTGTTAGTAATTCTTTCTGTTTTTTCAATATTAACGCTGTATGGGGTTGTATTTTTTTATTATCTTTTGTAATATACTCTTGATCAGAGAAATTAGCAATAACCATCAAATCTTTGCCATAAGTTGTTGACTGTACTAATTTATTTTTTGTTAAATAATTAAAGGCTGTCATTTCTTCATTTATCGCTAGGCTTTGAAAAATTTCCCAATTTATACCGTTGCCTAATATATCTGATTTACGTTTCTCCCACGTTTCTGCATTTAGATGGAATAATGCTGGGGAATTATATAAGTATTCTCTAATTCGACGATTCGCTTCTTCCCCTTTAATTTTATTACTATCCCATTCCCAATGATGACTAGTAATTACTGATTGATTGTAGACTAATTTATATAAAGGAATCGAATAGACTGGATCAATTGTCGTAGCAATGTATTCTTCTTTTAATGGGACTTGTTTTCCATAACGGTCAGGAATACCATCATTCATCGTACCATAACTCCCTAAATAATAAGGGCTTTCTTTATCATTACGCATTTCTTCATCACCCCAAATAACTGGTGTTTCTAAACCATGCGCAAAATCCATACCTTTATTAAAATAATCATTGCCTGTTTCAGTCCCAATAACCTGTCCTTTTTCTGTTAATTTCGCTGCTCGATCTAAGCGTGCAGCAATATCCTCTTCCATCGAAGTTAAATGCTCTGGATGAAAATCATCATAAATTTCTCCAGCTGCATCTGTATCTAAAAACCAACTATTAAACGGAATATTCTCCGTCAATATATTCTGAATACGATAGTCCAGTTCATCGTCAATCATTGTTTGATTTACCTTACGACCCTTTCCAAGGAAACCCGCTACATATTCTCCAGACTCATTCATAATCGTTTTATTTTTATAGACCTCAGCGTTATTTTTAAATCCTGCCGTATTCCATTCATATGAAGGATTTTCATGAATAGATTGATAGGAATCATAAGGACCAACTAAATAACCATCTTTTTCTGATTCTTTTACAAATTCTGGATTAATTAATCCTTGATTCCAATTTGCTAATCCTAACCAAGCTTTATTTAACCCACTATTTTTCATATTTTTGATTACTTCGGTGCTAGTCTCTTGTCCCCATTGCTTCATTTCTCCTAATGCATCTTTTAGAATGGCTTTCATTATCTTTTTATTAATCGAATATCTTTTTTCTGTCGGCATTTCTTCTTTTGTTTCTTCCAGATATTTCTTTTCTTCTTCCGATAAAGAAGGAGCCAAGTCTTCATTATAAAAATCAGGGTAGGACAAAGCATTATTCAACGCTGTTAAAATTGTATTTTTTTCTGCTTTATATGCCTCACCATTTTTTAGAGCAGTAATAGCTTGGTCGTATTCTTCACGACCATCTTCTGTATATTTATCAACTAAGCTTCCGACATGTTCGTAAAATTCATCATTTTTTTGTTTTTGTAGTTTTTGCCAGTTAATATCTTTATCTGTTATGATCCGACTTTGCCAAAAATAAATATGTTGGGCTCCAACTAACTTTTCTAATTGAGGGTTTTTCTTTTGTTTTTCACTGAACAATTCAAATTGGCCATTTTCAATTCGATTCGATTGATAGGTTTTAGCAACAGCAACAGGGTCAGATTCTGTTAGATAAATATCATATTTAATTGCTTTCTTTTGATTGTATTGATTAATCGTTGTATTTAAACCCAGTGCTAATTTGTCATTCGCTTCGTCGATCGTTAATTGTTTTCTAAAATTATTTTCCATCACAACCGTTGCTGTCGTATCTCCTTGACTAGCAGAATAAAAGGACATCGAAAAAGCTTCATTTAAATCTAATTTTTTCTCTTCTTTGAAATACTTTTGCCAGTTTTGATCGTCAGCAGGAATGGATTTACCTTCACCAATTGGTAAATAGTAGTTATTTCCTTTAACATTTAAAAATGAAAAATCTTTTGTTTGTCCATCCAATGTCAATAATTCAATGGATAAATGATCATTTTTATTATGAACGGTCACAGAAATTCCTTTTTTAGGATACGTCCAGGAGACTTTATCCTTTTCTTCTTTATAATCTGAAATTTCTTCTTTTTCATTACCTGTGAAAGAGAAACTTTTTTCATTAGATTTCATGGTCAACTCAAAGGTTTCTGGATCTAACTGAAACTGTAAGTCATTCATCTGATACTTTTTATTTGCTTGAATTAACTCATATTTTTTCTCCTGATCCTTTTTTTTTTGATTACTGTATGCGTCTTGTTGAATTGCAAAACACAAGGCCGTTGCTGATAATACTAGTGCGCCTAGTACGCCTGCAACAATTTGCTTTCTTTTCTTTTTATTATTCATAGTATCGCCTCCTATGAAGCAATCTTACAAAAAGAATATGCAAAACTTGTGCAAATTTAAAGAGGCAATGAAATAGTCACAAAAAAAATATTTTCAACTTGTTTGATTGTACAAAAACCATTCAAATTTTCGACCGCTTGCTTTACTATTGTTAAGCCTAAACCAGTTCCTGATAAATAAGTATTGCGTGAGTCCTCTCCTACAACAAAAGGCTCTGGCAATTTTTTAATTAATTCTGCTGATAGTTTTTGAGCATGATTTTGAAAGGTAATTTCGTATCTGTTATTTATTTGTTGACCACTAATAGCTAATTGTTTGTCCGTGCTATATTTCAGGGCGTTAGTAATTAAGTTATCAAAAATTAGATCTAACATTGTTTCATTTGTATAAATCCCGATAGCGGGAAAATTGAGGTTGATTGTAAATGTTGGATCGAGTTGACGATAATATTCTTTTTGTCTTTTTACATAACTTTCTATGTTAATTGTACTATAGGATAATTCTTCTTTCAGTTGCATGCTATAAGCCAATATTTGGGTGATTTTATGGTTCATCTCTGCTAATTGTTTATCTAATTCAGCTAAAAATGTTGGACTGGGTAAACTCATTTTTTCCGCATCTATTAACAGTTGACTAACTGCCAAAGGTGTTTTTAACTCATGGGCGATATTCGCTGAGAATTCTTTCAATTGTTCATTTCTTGTTAGCATCTGCTGCTCATATTCTTGTAGCGAATCAGCCATTTGCTTCATGGAATCGCCTAATATTCCTAGTTCGTTTTTCGTTTCAAAATCACTTACCCTAAAGTTTAACGCACTCATTTGACGCGTAGCTTGCTCCATTTTACGAATTGGCAAAATCAACTCTTTTCTAACGTAAAAAACGATTAACAAAATTAAAGAGAATAAAATAACTATTGTGGCCATGAAAAGAAGAGGAAAGAGAACTGAAACTGTTTCACGAAAACTTGGGATAGAGCGTCCCACCAAATATAATTGATTATTTTTTATAAAAAAAAGAGCATAGAAGTCATTTTTCAATTTGCTTTGATGATACAAGCGTTGAATTGTTTTCCCTTCTATTAAAGTTTGATAGGCATCTTTGTCTAACCAAAATTTACTTAGCGTAATACCAGATTTTGTAAGTGCTAAATTCAATTGATTATTTAAATCATCTTCTGTAAGAGTTAGCCAATTGTCTCCCTTGATTGTGACTACTTCCTCACTAATTTTTTCTGTTTGATTATCTATTATCAATTTTTGCGCTTGTTTTACCGGCTTTTCCTGCTGCCAGTAATAGTATGTTGGAAAGATATATCGGTAAAACAAAAGAAAAGAGAGAATACTTAGTATAAAAATAACGGCAACTCTTTGAATTAGATTTCCTGTTAAACTATTTTTCAGGAATTTCAAACCGATACCCCATTCCGTAAACTGTCTTGATAAACTCTTTTCCTAATTTATCACGTAATAAACGAATAAAACTATCTACGGTTCGTTCATCTTTCTCTGTCTCCATTCCCCAAACAGATAGTAATAATTGTTCTCTTGTCACTACTTGACCTCTATTTTGATAAAGATAATACAACAAGTCATATTCTTTTCTGGTTAAATGAAGTCTCGTTCCATCAACTAGCGCACTATTTTCTTTAGGAAGTAATAGTAACCGTTCTTTAATTACCTGATTCATAATACCCAAAAGTTTGGCAATCCGAGTTAATAACACTTGTGCATGAAAAGGTTTTGCTAAATAATCATCAATGCCTGAAAGTAATACGGCGATTTCGTCTTCTGGTAAATTTTTCGCTGTCAACATAATAATAGGAACGTTTCGCTCCGCTTTAATCTGTTTAGCGACTTCGATTCCTGAAACTTTTGGCATCATCCAGTCTAAGACCACCAAATCAATTTTTGATTGATAAAATTGATTTAGTGCTTCTTCACCGTCTACTGCTTCAATCACTTTATATCCTTCATTCAACAAAAATTTACATAAAATTTTTCGCATGGAGGATTCATCTTCACATAATAATATTGTAAACATACGTACTCCTTTAATTGATTTTGTTCTTTAGTATAGCTAGCTGAAAAAAAGCATCAAGTTTTTTCGATAGACTTTATAAAAAAATTATTGTGTATTTCCGTTACAAGATAAATAATAGACCTATAAATCAATCGTTATTCTTGCTTAGCTCAAAAATAACTCCGTTTTCTATATTTTTAAATGAATAGGAAATTTGTAAAGTTGTTAAAAATTGTTGTGTTAAAAATAATCCTAATCCATTGCCTCCAGTTGTTTTATTTCCTGATTTTTCCAAACGATAAAAAGGAGCGAAAATTCTTTTTAATTCTTGATTAGAAATATAATCTGCTGTATTAAAAATACTTAGATACCATCCATTTTCTAGGCTTTTACAACTAATTTTAATCTTTCCATGTTCCCCTGAGTATTGAAAAGCATTACTTACAATATTATGTAATGCTTTTTCAAACAATTGTGCCGTCGTTTGTGTAACCACATCCATCTCCAAGTCCCACAATACTTCTCTATCTTTAAAAACAGGTTGGAGTTGTAGCGTATTAACCATTTTTTTCAATGTTTCAGTGACGTTTATCTGTTGCTCTTTCATCACTTGAAACGATTGTTCTAGGCGCGATACCTCTAACATTTCTTGAATTAACGCTGCCATATTTTCCAAAATTTGGTATGTTTTTTTTAAGTACTCTTCATGATTGTCATAAGGCGCAATATTAGACTCCATTGCTTCAACAATTCCCATAGCAGAAGCGATAGGTGACTTTAATTCATGAGAAATAGCCATAATAAAATTTTTTCTTAATTGTTCTATTTCTCTCTCTCTTTCTAAATCTGAAACTAACAGTGCGTTTTTATTTTCTAAATCATTTAATGCTTCTTTTAATGATTTGCCTAATTGATTGAGATTTTTAGAAAGCTCCCCTAACTCATCTTCAGAAGTCACGCTGACTTGGTTTTGAAAATTTAACTGGACCATTTCTTCAGCGACTTGATTCATTTCCTTTAATGGCGCTACCATTTTTTTAGAGAATATATAAGCAACCAAACTACTTAAGAGCGTTGCAAATAAAAGAAAGTATGGTGCAAATTGAATCAGAACCTGTGTACTATCCGTAATCGTTCTAATATTCGGGGAGTAACGAAAAATCAACTCTTGGTTTTGAAAGCGGATTTTTTGAATAATTTGAGTCGTTTCTTCTTGTGTACTTTCTCGAATAACAGGCGTCTGATAGCTATGAACAGCAGTACTTTCGATTACTTCAACACCAGGGATATAAACTAATGAATTATTTTCATCTGTAATGATTGGTGTAATCTCCGTATTTTTAAAAAAATTGTTCAGCGCTTGTTTAAATTCCGTTTCACTATTCGATTGAGCTGCTGCCACAACTTTACCCGCTTGTCTATCCAAATTTTTTGATTGATAATTATAATAAAATGTTGGGAAAAATAGAGTCAATAATGTGTAAATTAATAAGGTAAATAGAAACAAAATACCTAAAATCATCGCAAACGTTTTGTAACTAATCTTATGTTTAAAATTATTCAGAAATTTTATAACCAACACCCCGAATCGTCTGAATCATCTCTGTATCAAGCTTTTGACGTAAATTTTTCAAGTGAGAATTTAACATGGTCGTGTCCACTACATCAGAATAATCCCAAACTTGATCAATAATCGTTTCTCGAGTCACAGGCTTATTTTTACGCATCATTAAAGTAGTCAAAATATCAAACTCTTTTCTCGTTAATTCCACTTCTTGATTATCCTTCAATGTCCGATAACTCTCAGGATATATCTTAATATTTCCACAAGTGAGACATGCTTCTGTCGAAATTGATTTCTTCCTTTGTATGATGTTCTCCACTCGCTTTAAGAAAATCTTATAAGAAAATGGTTTTCTTATGTAATCATCTACGCCTAAATCTAGCCCTTTTAGTTCATCTTCTTCCCCACCTAAAGCTGTAATCATTAAAATAGGCACTTGTTGATTGTCCATACGAATCAATTCTGCTAAAGCGTAACCATCCATCCTAGGCATCATAATATCGGTTACTAATAAATCAATTGTCTGTGTTTTCCATTTTTCATAGGCTTGAATACCATCTGCTGCTTCAATCACTTGGTAGCCGGCTTCTTTTAAAAAAGTACTGGCGACATTCAATATCTGTTCGTCATCTTCTACTAATAAAATTTTTTTCATCTGTCTTCCTTTCTTTGATTGCTTTATTTAAAAATAACACAAATAACATAAGAGAACGACTAAAAAAGCCTTATGTTATTTGTGCAACTATATTATTCGTAACGTAAAGCTTCAATTGGATCAAGTTTCGAAGCTTTCATAGCGGGTAGCAAGCCAAACAATAAGCCAATTATGACTGAAAATAGCAAACTGCCTAAAATAGCTAAGAATGAGATATAATAAGGATATCCTAGCATGACAGTAGCGATCTTGCCCCCTATCAATCCGAAGCTGATACCAAGAATCCCGCCAACAATTGTTAAAACAATTGATTCCAATAAAAATTGTTCTAATATTATTTTTCTTTTTGCACCTAATGCTTTCTTAATTCCAATTTCCCTTGTTCTTTCTGTGACAGAAACTAACATAATGTTCATTACGCCTATCCCTCCAACTAGAAGAGAAATACTTGCAATTCCACCTAATAATTGAAATTGTGATTTCGCATATTCATCTATTCTTTTTTCCATTTCTTCAGAGTTGTAGATGCCAAACAAATAATCAGAAGTAGGAAGATTTTGGTTTAATTGCTCCGCCACTAATTGGGCAGTTGGTTGTAAATCATCAGCTTTTTCAGCTTTAACCATCACTGTCGGAATTGGATTTAGAGTCCCCATATACTTTGGCCAATTAAGATAACTCGTAAACGCTTTTTTCGTTTGCTGATCCATTGAATAAATACCTGCCGACTTTTCTTCAGCTTTTCGAACAACGCCCACAACTTTATAAGGGACACCTTTTATTTCAATTAAATTTCCTAATCCATCATTCTTAGGAAATAATTCTTGATATAATTTTTCGTCCAAAACAAGGACTTGTTTCTGTGATGAATAATCATCTGGCCTAAGTAACCGTCCTTTTATTAATGAATAATTTTCGTAATTAAAATAATTATCTGTGATTCCGACCATTTTCCCTTCTGACTTTTTCTCGCCTAATAAAAAATCCGTTTCATTTTCATAGGTGAAAGTTGCTTCTTGGACATTGGGAATTTCCTGCATCATCTGTCTTTCTTTTAATGAAAACGGTTCAAGATAATTGGGCTTTTTCCCTTCGCCACCGAAACCACCAGATAAATTTTCTTTTGTATCAAACTTTAATGAAATACTATTATTTTCTCCACCTAACATACTTTTTTTCGTATTCTCTGTGTTACCTTCAACAATACTAAAAATAGCAACGATTGAACCAATACCAATAATGATACCTATCATGGTCAAGATGGAGCGAAGTTTATGAACCCAGATAGATTCTAAAGAAAGTACAATTGTTTCAAACATTATTACCGCTCCTTTCAGAATCTAACGTAATCTGACCATCACGAATCACAATTTTACGTTTGGTATAATCTGCAATTTCCTGTTCGTGTGTGATTAGGATAATAGTCTTCCCTGATTGATGTAAACGATCAAATAAGGCCATTACTTCTTGACTTGTCTTAGTATCTAAAGCACCTGTTGGTTCGTCTGCTAAAATAAAATCCGCATTGGTTACTAACGCTCGCGCAATCGCTACTCGCTGTTTTTGACCACCTGACAAAGCAGCAGGTTTAAAAGTGCTTCTCGCCTCTAATCCTACTTTTTTTATTGAATCCAATGCGCGATCGTTTCTTTTTCGTTTAGAAACTTTTGCATAAATCAACGGTAATTCAACATTCTTCTGAACAGTTAGTCGCGGCATTAAATTAAAACTTTGAAAGACAAAACCAATTGCTTGATTTCTGATATCTGATAATTGATTTTCATTCAAGTTTGCTACATTTTGCTCATGCAAATAATAACTACCTGAAGTCGGACGGTCTAAGCAACCAATAATATTCATTAAGGTAGATTTTCCCGATCCAGAAGGGCCCATAATAGATACATATTCTCCTTCTTGAATGGTTAAATTTATATCGCGTAAAACAGTAACTTCAGTATCGCCTTGTTTGTAAGATTTGAAAATATTTTTCAATGTAATCATATTATGCCACCTCCATTCCCTCTTTAATTTTAGAAGTAGGTACAATCAATTTGTCTTCTTCCTTAAGTCCTGCTTTGATTTCTATCCGCTCAGTTGCATCTTCCGTTTCACCAACTGTCACTTCTTGTTTCACAGCTTTTCCGTCTAACACTTTCCAGACATAGGACTTATCTTGTTCTTTAAATACAAAGGATAATGGAATCATCTGCTTTTTTTGGTCCGATGATTGCGGTTGTATATAGACATGACTGCCTATTGTCGGCATATTCTCTTGATTTTCAATCGTTGCTAAAAAAGGATATTTTGAAACAGTATTTTCTTCTTTTTCTTCTTTGGCCACAGCATCAATTTTTTCAATTTTCCCTTGCCATTGTTTTTTTTGATTTTTACGATCAATAATTTTTATTGATTGACCGCTCGAAACGGTTTCTTTTCTAAATTCATCAAGGTCTCCTTGAATTTTTAGAGAAGAAGTATCCATAATCTCCATGAAACTTTCTGTCTGTCCACCTGAATTGTTAACCGTGTTCACTTGTTTCTCGTCAATTTTTTGGACAATCCCATCCACTGTTGATAAAACTTCCTCTTCATTTTGTTTTCCTTGCAACACTTCGTAATTTTTAGATGCTTTTTCTAATTCCAAATTCATATCGGTCAATTCACTATTCGTAGATTGCAACTCTGATTGTAAATTATTTAAGCTTTCTTCTAGTGCTTTTTTGTCTTGAACAAAGGCATTTTTTTCTTCTTCCTTAGCTGTTGTTATTTTCGAATTTACTTCTGCTAATTCATTTGTTTTTTTATTTACTTCGGCAGTTTTATCATTAATTGTCTGATTCAATAAACTAATTTTATTTTGAATTTTAGCAATCTCTGTTTGAGCATCACTTAAAGCAATTTGACCTTCTGGATTATGATACGTAAATAATTTTTGGCCTTTTTTTACTTGATCCCCAACCTTCACGTGGACCTCACTAATGGTTCCTTTTGATGCATCTGCATTTATTTTACTGATTTCATTAGGAATTACTTTTCCTGTTAAATAATTTGTCCCTTCTTTATTTTCTTCATATAATTCCTTCACTGAAACAACTTGTGGCCTTTCTTCTAAATTTTTTGATGTTTTTTGTTGACTGAAGGAATAGATTCCTCCACACACGATCGTTGCAAGTACTAATAAAATCATACTACGTGTAACTATTTTTTTATTTTTCATCCAAAATAAGCTCCTCTACTAATTGATAGTCATTATTCTAGCAAATACAGATGCAGCGAAAATGGATCTTATGTGGAGTTTATCTGGATTTCCCCCAGAAAGTTATCCATTTAAAATCCATAGAAACTCTATTTTCACTCCATCGTTTTATCTTCACAATCTGTTTATACTGAAAACAACTTAAGAAAAGGAGTCCTACTATGACATCAAAAAAAACAAGAATTTCAACAGTTTTACTACTAAGTTTCATTCTAACAATCGGTTTTATGACAGGATGCGGTAAAAAAGAAGCAGATACTGCACCGAAGACAAGCATCAAAGAAGTAAATGGTGAAAAAGTGAAAGTCACTGAAAATGGCGATGGTGCCGTCGAAGTTCAAAAAATCGAAGAATAAGGAGGATTACTATGTTAAATAGTCAAACAAAAAAATATTTAGTCTCATTCATACTGTTTACTTCCATTTTCAGTTTACTAACTGCTTGTGGTAAAAAAGAAGTAGAAGAAAAACAAAATCCTACTGCTGTTAAGGTCATTGATGGGGATGATGTTGAATTTAAAGAGCCTGAATCCAAGTAACTAAAAAAAGCAAGTATGAGATGTACATCTCATACTTGCTTTTTTTAGTTGCTTTTTTATTTGGCTGCCCAAATTTCAATTTCAATCTTAATTTCTGGTAACCCTAAAGCATCAATATATCCAACAGTCATAGAAGGGTAATCATCTTTAAACAAATTTTTCCACTGTTCATAAAAATATGTCCAATCTATTTCTTCAACTGACCAGATGTTTACTTTAATAATATTTTCAGGTTGTAGATTTTCTGAATTCAAAATCTTTTGAATATTCTGTAATGTATTGCATACTTGTTCATTAAATAAAATTGGAATGTTTCCATTAATTTCTGTACCGATTTGACCAGAAAGAACAAATAAATCTGCATCTTTGGGTATTTTAGTTATATGTGAATACAATCCGACCGGATCTGGTACTTGTTTTGGGTTTTTTCTTATAATATTTGTCATAATTCTACTCCTCTTATAATTTTATATAGGTTAAAACAACATATAACAAACATACAAAAACTGAGATTGAGTACCCATAGCCCATAGATAAAAAACATATTTTCTTTTTCATGCGCATCTCCTCTCCTTAGTCATACAAAATTACTATTAAAACAAAAAAATGTCAATAAATTTTAGTGAATTTTAATAAACATACTAAGAAACAACCAGAAGATACCTTATACAAAAAAATATTAACTCTTTATATTCTTACTGCTCAATATTATTATTCAAACTTTATAATTTCAAATTACAGATATTTTATAGTAATTTATTATTTCGCCTGCTTTATTTCTGAAAAATACTCAGTGTTTAAATCTTTCCAGTCAAACTATATGTGCTACTACTGTACTTATAATCATTGCCTACGTAGTATAGTAAGTCCATCAAAAAAAGAGGTATTCACATAAAAACTTTACTAATTAATTTCCATCCTAAGTTTACAAAAATAGAACTTATTCAAGTAAGTAACGATATTTTTTAAATAAGTTTCACGAGCAATGTGATACAAATAAAATAACTACTATCAACCTTTATAATATAGAAATTCCGAGAGTTTAAATAAGTAGGGTCGTTATTCTATCACCTCTTCATAATTTCAATTTATCATCTCATAAAATTGTTATAATGCAGTGTTGAATCTTCAAGGAATCAATTTTTTAGCTACTTTCCCACCATTCCATTTATATGAATTAGATTTCTTATATTTCTTGTTAAATGCTTTTACTTGTATCTGTAGCTTTTACATGAATCATTTTGTTATTATTTTGTAACACAACTCTTCTATCTAATCCTCTCTGATTTTTGTAATGTTCATGTATATCATTTCTTTTTTCTACAAATATTCTATTTCCAGAACCTTTACCAACATAATAGTAATTTTTTCCATCGCTTGTATAATCTAAATAAACATAAAACTGCCTTCTTCTGCTAAAATCTAATTGAATATTTTGGCCCAAAATCTCATCGTAGTCTTCTGGAATCTCCACTTGCATAGTTACTCCTCCTTAACTTAAAATAATCTATAAAAATTTTGCAATCAATATTTATAAAAAACTATTAGTTAGAATCAAAATTTCTTTTTTTAAAATCTTGATATTGGGAGTACTTTTCTAATTGCTGTTTTATAGAATTATACAATCCTCTTTTATCATTGTTAGAAGATAAAATAACTCTATCTATATGCTTTTTAGTATCTACCTCACAAAAAAAAGTACCTCCACGAACTTCCGTCAATCCAAATACTTCCATATACTTAATTATTTTAAGATAGCTAATCGCATGGCCTTCTTGTTCTGTTATTAATCCATTTGGGATCCATTCAATTATTTCCAAAAGCTTACAGTCTCTTGTTAAAACTCTACCACCATTAATACGTTCTTTAAATATTGCTTCTTTACTTTTTGTTGTATGACCAATGTAGTATCTATAGTCACTATTTGCCAAAGTTAATACATACGTATTTCTATATTTCTTAGGATAATTTTTGTTCATAACATTTCCTCCAAGTTTTTATCAAACACATTTTCATCTCTATAATTCTTACTTTTATTAAAATAGTAAATTTTACTTTGCCAAACTATCTAACTATTTGTTCTGGTTTTCATGATATAATTAAAAAGATTTGACAATTAACTAAATGAATAGAGGTGAATACAAAATGAATGTCTTATACCCAGGTTCAGACGAAAAAAGAAATGATGGTAAAGGTGCTCCACCACCGCTTCCTACTCGTCCTCAACCTCGTCCATAGGAATAATATACAATTTGAACTTTTTCTCATAATCAATCAAAATGTTAATATCATATTTAGAGAATAAAATTTCAACAGATTCTACAGTTCGTCTTTTTTCAGGCTCTCTAGGTGCATAAAGAAGTAATTCATTATATACATCTGTATTATATTGATAAGTATGTAGATAACCTGACGCAATATATTTATTTTCAAAATCAAATATATAAATATACTGACTATATGGGTGGTCTAAAGCACTATCCCTAATTGCTTGACGTGTAAATTCAAGTTTACCTTGTTTTACACGTTGCTTGTTTATCCAATGAAAAAAGTAAGTAATAATTTTAGGCAGTATAAACAATCCTATAACTAAGACGGCAAAAAAAGAGAAAATAGTTGTTACAATAACATTCAATCCTTCATTTATATTCGAAAATACAACCTCAACTACTTTTTGTATCAGCCAGTAGATTGATAAATTAAATGCAGAAAGAAGCAACACTAAAGCTGTTTTTTCCTCTTTTTGTGCATTTGACAAAATCAATACGTCATTACTCTTTAATAAAAAATAAGTGAAATATCCTGTGGCTGCAGATTGAAATATTATCGTAAATAAATTGGATTTTTCAACAAACATTTACTAACCTCCTGATAAAAATAAATGATAATTCATTTCCCTAATTTTACTTTTTCCCACTCATTTTTATAATAGACTCTAAGTAGTTGTACTAGTCTTTTCGTTTCATTAAATACTTCACTTTTCTTATCTAACGCAGAGTTTAGTTCTCTTTCCGTAATTTCACTACGATTTTCATCTCTATAGTTGCTAGAAAAATTGATTTCATATACAATTCTGTCAATAACATCTATTATTGGAGCGTGCTCTTCTGAGTCACTAAAATTTAGTTTTATTAACATTGAATTTTTGTGTATTATATCTAAATGCTGACTAACTTGATCAAATAATTTATTAATCTCTATTTGCATGTCCTTGTCTATCATGTCATCTTCCAAATCTTTCACTCGTTGCAAAACTTCTATAAGATGAGGAAAAAATTTTTCTACATCATTTATAAATTCTGAAAGAATTTCTTTAGTAGTATCTATCCAACTTATTCGTGATTTAGCAATAATATCAGCATCTATTTTTTTCTGTTCCATCTCAAATTGTTTCTCTTTCATCTTTTCTTGAAATACTATATTCAACTTATTTTGTTTCTTATTAGAGGATACAGTTATTACAGCTGAAATAATTGGAACAATAATACCACCAATTGCTGTTGCGACTGCTATTGCAATTTCAGTTTTCATCGTTTATTACCCACCTAGACTAAAATTAAATTTGTTCAAAAAATCACATATTTTTCCAATTATTTAAACTATGATAGTAAATAACCACTCCATAGGAAAATTTATTTCTTATGGAGTCGTCGTATTTATCTAGTTATTTTTTAAGTACTAGACTACCTGTTATAAATAAGCTTTCAATATATAAGCCAGTACTCTAATTAAAATTAACTTAAATTATGCAATGCTAGAACAATATTTCATCAATTTACATTCAAATATTCTAAACATATTACATATACCAACGAGTTACTAAAACCAAAATTCCAATGGTGGATTTTCTACCTCTTTCTTAACTTCTTCGTACCAAGCCATGAAAATATCATAGTTAGTTAAATCATCAGAATCTAAATACTGAAAATCGTATTTATACTTTGCTTCAAGGCTGTTTTCTTTAACATCATAAAACAGTTTAAACTGTGTAGGTACAGGTTTAGAATACTTTTTACACACAGCTATTTCTTGTAAATCCTTCGTACCAAGCTTTAATGCTTCCTAACACCTATCGTCAAAGTTATCATACTTTTTTTCTTCAGGTTTTAATGCCGTATTTACTTCGTCCATCGTGACAATTTTATTATTAATTTTAAAAAATAGGTTAAATGAGTAACTACCGCCTTCTATTGAACCATACAAATAAATTTTTTCTGCGCGCTCTTCAATAAATTCTTCTGCGATGGCAACCATATCTACTTGCCATTCCATAAACTCATCTTCAAATACTTTTGTCATCTACCTTTCTCCAACAAGTTATTAAAATCCAAATTCTTGGGGATTTTCTACAGCACTTTTTACTTCTTCGTACCAAGCCATGAAAATATCATCGGTATATAAGTCTTCTGTGTTAGAATATTGTAAATCATACTGGTACTTTGCCTTTAGATTATTCTTTTGAACATCATAATACAGCTTAAACTGAGTGGGAATTGGTTTATCATATTTCTTACATACTTCGGCTATTTCTTTTAAGTCCTGTACACCGATCTCCAATACTTTCCGCCGTCTATCACTTGATACATCATATTTTTCTTCAAAATTTTTTAACGCATCATTTACCTTACTCATAAAAACAATTTTGTTATTAATTTGATAAAATAAATTAAAGGCGTACGTACCTCCTTCTATAGATCCATACAAATAAATTTTTTCTGCTCGATCGTCAATATATTCTTTTGCAATATCTACCATATCTGCTTGCCAGTCCATAAATTCATCTTCAAATATTTTTGTCATATAAGTTTCTCCTAAGTTTAATTTATATTTTCAATCAATGCAGAGTAGTCTACCCCGTCAATAGTATAATTAACATCAAAAGACTTTGGACGAAGAGAATTCCCTTTATAATGAATTTTTATTTTCACAGAGACTTCCTTTCCAGCTTCGATTGCTTTTTTCCAAGTTCTCTCTAAACGACCGTAATCTTTCAAATTCACGTTTTTAGCTTGCGACAATAGATTATTTAACTCAGGGGATCCACCAAACATATCCGCAAAGATATGTCCTGCATGATCATCAGAAAGTTTATCTGGAGTATTAGGATTATGGCGTAAACGACCATCATGTGTCTTCTTCTTTAATGAGGGTGCTTCTGCTTCCGAAATTCTCCCCAACTCATCCGTCTTATACCCATAATCATGTTCTCCAGATTGATATTCATTATTTGGTTTCAAATCTTTATGCTGGTGCCCATAATTCCGTGCAAAGCTATAACTCACCGAAGAGGTCGCCACACCCATTTTTCGAATAGCGTCTGTGACAGCGACGGTGCCTGCGCCCATGGTTGTTGCACCTGCAACCATTCCTGCTTGGCTGACACCAACAGCGGCCAGCGTTCCACCAGAGAAATACGTTCCTGTAAAGTCCAAACCGGTAATCCCTAAGCCAGTTAACGCAGTCACCACGCCTGTTGCTATTTGCAACAATGACTCATTCAACGCTTCCCATTGTTTTTGGTTCAGTTCTTTGTTGGCTTGCTCGGTCAGTTCCTTGTCATTTTTACCATTTTTCAGGATAATCACACCATTGCCTGCACCAAAATTCGTAGGCAGGACACGTAAAATATTCCCTTTTTCATCAAACAGCAACAGCTGATTCAATTCTTTAATGGCTTTATCCCATTGCTTTACAGGAACGTTTTTTAACGCTTCCTGCATAATTTCTTGATAATATTTCTGGGCTTCCACAGGCAAGTTCAACTGGACCATGCCTTTGGTCAACGCAATTTGTTTCTGTTCATCAGTGACACTACGTTTTTTCACGGAAGTAAACCAAGAATTATCAAAACCAATTGGTAATGTATAATTTCCTGTGGCTGAATCCACTTTGGTATCATTGAGTACTTGAATTGATTGTGCCACGATTTTCAATTGTTGTAAACTATCTTCAAAAAGTGAAGCGGTTTGAGCATCAAATTGTTTGAGTCCATTTAGCTTTTGTTCGGCTTCTCTCAGCTTGTCTAGCAAGGCAACTTTGGCATTATGGAGACGTTGTGTATCCATATGAATGGCGTGAAGAATCGGTTTCGCCAGTTCGCCAATCAAAGAATATTCCAATTGTCTCGCCAGATCAATTTGAGAATCAATGGTTTGAAGTTGACGTTGTAGCGAACGAATTAATTCTTGTTGTAGTTCTGAATCAATCAGCGACCAACGATTGACGATTTCATCAGCTTGCTGATAACGTCGCAAATCATTTTCTATTGATTCAATCGCCGAATCAGCACGTTTGATTGTGGGAATAATCACTTGCTCAAAAAGTCCTTTACCAGCAGTGAATGCAGCTCCTGAAAGTTGTTTGCCATCCACTGATTGAACCAACTGTTGACTGCCTTGATTCAACTTTCTGGTCAATTCCCGTGCTTGCTGAATCGTGGTTTTCATACTTGAAACCAGCGCTTGAGAATCTGCTCGAACATATCTTACCATGGAATCTGCCCTCGCTCTCTGAACAATGCTTCACGGTCATCGTCTAATTTCCGTTTGAGTGAACGATAATTTTCATCTAAAAGCTGTTGTTGACTCTGACAGGAATTTCTAACATCGCAAGTAATCGCTTGCAAAAAACTGCTCGTTTTCTGAGCATCTTGATCACCTAATGAATATAGTTTATGAAAAATATCCATGTATTTAGCTTCTTCTCTTTTTAATTCTTGAACCGTGCTTTCTAATTGTTCCATTTGCTTGCGTTCTTCTCTACGTAAGATATCTTCCTGTTCTTCCATTTGGGCAATTTTTCTTGTGATTGTCGCACGTAATTCATCGTTTCTCTCTTTTTCACTCATGCTTAACGTCCGCCTCCTCGGAATTGTTCCGCAGATTGTTGGTCTCGATACGCAATTTTTTCAGCGATTTGAGGGAATTTCTCGGCTTGCTTCCAGACACAATTGGCTAAATCCGTTAAATTTGTTAAAACTTGAGCATTCACTTGTTTACCTTTAGTCATTCCTGGAACCGTACTTCCTGAAAAAGTCACCTTTGGGGTTTCTAAACGTTCATTGATACCACTCAACTTTGAGACAGCAGTTTGGGCTGAACTCATACTTGAAACAATCTTTCCTTCCATCATTCTTCTCCTTTATTTGGTTTTACACCATAATTTTTTACTTATTTCATTGCATTATACCATTGAAATCACACTTAAATAAAATGCAAATACGCATATTTCATCAAAAAATAAGGAGCTTAGTTTTAATAATTTTTCCAAACTAAGCTCCTTATCTACTAATTATTCATCTAAAACCTTATACTTCAATACCGCTTCCATCAACTTTGTTTCTAAACGTCGTTTCATAAATTCATCTACTTGAATCGTTGTTGTTCTTCCTTCTTCATAAACATTATGTAAAGAGAATCGGCAAATATAATCTTGATAGTGTTTTAAAACTTTGGACATAGAAATAACATCTCCTTGTTGTGCTGAAAGTATGACTGAAACTTCTAATTTAGGACGATAGGTATGCATCATTTTTATTCCTCCAAATTGACTATAGTTATTTTTACACTAAACCTTGATACTTCTTCCAATATTGTTCAATTAATAACAAAAATGTTTATTGATGCTCCTTTCTATATTTACAACAACGTTAAACTCCGTATTTTTCAAAAAATTTATTAAAAATGACGTATAGGTCTTTCCTCCTATACGTCATTTCGTACAATCGTATCTTTACTGATTAGTTATTTTTTCTACGATTTTAAAAATAGTGATTACTTTTTTACTATCTAACTTTAGATAATTAATCGTAATTTTAGCATTCCATTTCAACTGGCTAAGTAAGATAATACGATTGTAATTCGTGATAGGCATGTGCAACTGTATCAATAATTGATCAATACTTAGCCCTTCATCAGCAGATTTCAAAAGTTTTTCTATATAATCCATATCTTCTATACTAAATGCCATTTTTCTTATTTCCTTTTACAAATTTCAAGACAAGCCAAATGATACTTAAAATAACAATCAAAATCCCCATAATCATTAAATAAAGTGAATTTTTTACCCCAGTATTAGGAAAATACGTATTTTCACTTTTTCCATATCTTGAAGATGGTTGAATAGAAGGGTTTTCTTCATTTTTAGAAACTTTTTTCTGTGTATTATAGACATCCAATGTCACAAAATTTTGTTTTTTATCCATTATAATAGTTATTGGTGACTCATCTAATTGATAGCCAGCCGGAGCTTTAGTTTCTTTTAATGTATACTCTCCAGCTTTTAAATTACCAACAACTGCAACACCTGCTTGATTTGTTTTGATGTTTTGTTGAATAATTTTTCCTTTTCCATCATACAAAGTGAATACTGCACCATCTAGTAACGTCTGGTTAACATTATCTTTTTTCACTATTCGCAAAGTATTTTCTTGCTCTTTATTGACTTTCGTTATTTTTTGCGCTTTTTCTTTGGAACCTTCAACAATAAACTTAAGTGGTGTTTTATCTAATTGGTAGCCATCAGGTGCTTGCGTTTCCACAAAGTAATAAGTACCTGGCGTTAGTTTTTCTACTGTTAATTTCCCTGATTCATCCGTCTTCATATTTTTTAAGATAACGTGATGATTTTCATCTTGTAATTCAAAGACTGCTCCACTTAATGACTGACCTGATACATCATCTACTTTTTGTAAAGTAATACTCCCTTTTGTTCGTTGATTTGCTTTCGTTAATTGAATTACTTCTTTGGAATTTTTATTTACTGTAAATGTTACAGGAGTCGCATCCAAGTCGTAACCAGTTGGTGCTTGAATTTCAACTAATTGGTAGTTACCTGGTACTAAATCTGTGAGCGCAATTTTCCCAGTTTCATCTGTCGTTAAATTACTTTGTAATGTTTTCCCCTTTTCATCTTGCAATTCAAAGATTGCTCCTTGAAGAACTTCACCATTTGTTGCATCTATTTTGGTTAAAATCACACTACCAAGAATTAATTTATTGGTTTTAGCTACCTGAATTGCTTCTGTTTGACCTTTTTTAATCGTAACGTCCACTGGTGTTTGATCCAATTCATAGCCAGTTGGTGCTTGGGTTTCTACTAGTTGATACTCACCTGGTGCTAAATCATTAATAACGATTTTCCCAGTCTCATCGGTAATTAAGTTACTTTGTAAAACTTTGCCCTCTTTATCTTGTAATTCAAAAACTGCTCCTTGTAGCACTTCTCCTGTTTTGTCATCTGTTTTGGTTAAAATTACAGAACCAGGAGTTAACTTATTGGTCATTTGGACTTGAACAGCTTCCGTTTGGGCTTTTTCAATGGTAAACGCTACTGGTGTTGTATCCAAGTCATAACCAGTTGGTGCTTGCGTTTCTACTAATTGATAATCCCCTGGTTTCAGATTATTAACGGCAATTTTTCCGCTTTCGTCAGTAATTAAACCACTTTGCAAAACGTGCCCATCTTTATCTTGTAATTCAAAGACTGCTCCTTGCAGTACTTCTCTTGTTTTATCATCGGTTTTGGTTAAAATCACTGATCCAGGTGTTACTTTGTTAGTCATTTGGACTTGAACAGCTTTGGTTTGTCCTTTTTCAATGGTAAACGTTACAGGTGTTTGATCTAATTCGTAACCTGTCGGTGCTTGCGTTTCTACTAATTGATAGTCTCCTGGAACTAATTCGTCTACAGAAAGTTGACCTGCTTCATTGGTGGTTAAACCACTTTGCAAGACATTACCGTCTTTATCTTGTAATTCAAAGACTGCTCCCTGTAAGACTTCGTTGGTTTCTTCATCTGTTTTCGTTAAAACAACGCTACCAGTCATTAGCTTATTCGTCATCGCAACTTGAACAGAATCTTTTTGCCCTTTTTCAATGGTAAAGGTGACTGGTGTACTATCCAATTCGTAACCCTCTGGTGCTTGCGTTTCTACCAATTGATAATCTCCTGGTTCTAGATTATCGATAGCTAATTTTCCATCTGCATCCGTTGTTAAGTTACTTTGTAAGACAGTGCCATCTTTATCTTGCAGCTCAAAGATTGCTCCTTGTAAAGCAGCGCCTGATTTATCATCAGTTTTAGTTAATGTCACACTACCTAAAATTAATTTATTTGTTTTTCCTACTTGAATAGTTTCTGTTTGGCCTCGTTCAATAGTAAAGGTCACTGGGGTTTGGTCTAATTCATAACCATAGGGAGCTTTTGTTTCCACAAATTGATAGTCTCCTGAAGGTAAATTTTCCACTAAGATATGACCAGATACATCGGTTGTCAAACCTGATTGTACAACATTCCCATCTTTATCTTGTAAATCAAAAACTGCTCCAGCTAAGGCGTCACTTGTTTTTTCATCGGTTTTTGTTAATTGAACAGAATGATCTTCAATTAAAACTGTCGCTGGGTTTGAGCCGTAAGTCACATCATTTCCTTCATAGACTCCCGTACCAGTTGCCGTATTTTCAATGCCATCTCCTGCTTTCACTGAATCAGGAATTTCAAAAGGTACATTGACTTTAATCGTGGAGTTGGCTGCAATCGAAGGAATGGTGATTCTAAATGCAGTCGCTCCTTGCCAATCGGTTGCCCAAGTGCCAGTTGTGGCATCTGTCGCATCTTTAGAATATTCCACTGTAGCATCTGCCGGTAAGTTCTCAATTGGTCCAGATAAGGTTGTCGAAAATTGATTTTTATCATCTTGTTGAGGAACTCGGTCAAAGACTTGAACATTTTGGACTTCATTTGGTAAAACATTTTGCAAGCTTAATTGCCAATTCATAGCATCTTTAGCTTCTGCAGCGCCATCAGTTGAAAATTCACTATTGGCTGTTTGATTATTAACTAATTTTGTTAACAGTAAACCACCTTGTGTTTGAATTTGACTTTGACCTTCAGACCAAGCAATGGTATCTCGATTCGTATCAAAATTAAAATCATCCGCGTGTAACAAGTTAGCATAATTATGAAAAGCAATTCCTGTAAAACGTGTATCATTTGTTGTCGCCCAAGAACTTACCGGGGCAACTTGCCGATTATCAGCATAAGCTTCACTGGTCACATTTACTGGAATTGTATATCCAAATCCTTTACGTTCAATAAATCGATCGGTAGCAACTCCCGGGACTCTCATAGCTGGAATTGGTACTAAAAATTTAAAGACCACAACTTGTCGCTCATAAGGATAATCACTGGTTGCTGGAACTGTTTCTGTGCTAATGATTACACCAGATCCAGGTTTGGGAACATCTAAATTATAAGGTGCTTCAGATTTATCTGCTAATGGTGATACACCTTTGGCTTGATCATAATATACCCCAGCTGGCAAGACCACTTTCATGATTGAGTTATCGTAATCATACGAAGCACTTTGATTATTGATATAGGCAGTATATTGCGAATCTTTGCCAACATTCATCGTCGAAGGAGCTTCTACTTTAGTACCTAAAATAACATTTTTCTTAAAGTGCATCGCAAAATCATCTGATTCTTCTTTCAAAGCAGAACCATCTTCTACATACCCATTAATAGTCGCATGATTATTATACGTAACCGTATCATTGTCATCGGTGAGTGTTTCGTGGTTTTCAGCAGATGGGAAGAAATAAAAATCCATGGTCGCTACTGAAGAAGATTGAATTTTCACAGTGGCATCATCTTTATTTCCAATAATTAAACGAACACCCGTTAAATATTCTCCTTTAACTAACTTAATCGGTACATCGCCATTTCCAAATCCTACCGTTCCATCAACATGGAAAGTAAGCCTAGTATTTTTCGCAGTATTGCCAGCATATCCTTCTTGCCAAGTATGTTGATTCGTTTTAAATTCAAACCGATAATCGGCAGCAGCTTCCATCATTTTTGCATTAAAGTTCAAATCCAATTGATACAAATCAATTCGATTCCAAAAATTGTCGTTTCCATTTTTATCACGATCATCTTCGATGGTTACTTCTCTAGCTGTTCTTTCAGTAGCTGAAACAAAGCTACCATCAATTTGAAAGTGGCGATTATAATAACCATCATACCAAGAACCGCCACCTTGACTCGTTCCTGAGCGTTTATCAATCCCTACCCCTTCTGATGCACCATCAGACATCGCTGGACCTTGGATATGACCTTGACCACCATCATATTCTTTGCCATTTTTATCATATACTGTTAACGAAGACGTATTTTCTGGCGGGCGTTGTGGATCTTCCGGTGAACTTGGAAATTGATCTTCTGGGTAATAAACAGTTAAACTCGGATAATCTTTTTCATTCCCTAAATCAGAACCTGGCTGTGTCATTTTTTCTGCTGTCCAGACTGCCGTCCAACCAGCACCCTTACTCCCAGTAATTTCCCACTTACCAAATTTTCCGTCATTACCGACAATTTCAGTACCAGCTGGTAACTCGTCTGTAATTTTTTGTTGCCATGTATAGAATTGTCCAGCATCAGCTGATCCAGAAAAATTAAACGTATAAGTTACAACACGATTTCCTGTACCAGGAACTGTTGTGAATGATTTACTTGTAGTATATGTAACATCACCAGTGATTGTAGTATCTGCTGTATCAGTTGCTGGTGCGCCATTTCCCACATCATTACCTGTTACGAAAGCTTCTACATTCATGTCTTCATATTTATTTTCATCATTAACACTATTGGCATCTAAAGTAAAATTAATTACGCTATCAGTAATATCTTTTAAAACAATCACTACTTGATTAGTAGCTGGATCATAAGTATAAGATTCTACATAGGGATTATCTGCTAATTGATCAAGCTCAAACCCTTCTGGTAATTGAACGGTAATTTCCACGCCACTCAAAGGATTATCAACGGTAGCATCTGAATTAACAGTAACACTATAAGTTAAATCATCACCAACTTCAATTGACGTTGGTGCATCAATCGCAACAGAATAGTTACCCGCACGTACTTGCTTTTTACTTGCTTCTGCTGTTGCTTGAGTTGAGTCATTTGTTTTTGTTGTTTCTGACGTTTCAGTTGATACTTCCGTACTACTACCAGATTGTTGACTGTCTGGTATGCTATTTGTTGTTGAATTCGCTATAGCATCGCTATTCATAGAAGAGTCAACTATTTTAATAGTCGGGCCAATAATTACTTTTTCTAATAGTTTTCCAGAAAGTGTGTAGCTTCCCGTTTTACTTACTTTAGCGATGTATTCTTTTTGAGTATCATTGATTCGTTTTTCAGTTTGAATCGTTACATTCGCTTGTTGATCCAATACGAATTGGTCAAGATTTTCTTTTTCTCCTTTTACTTCAATCTTGACTGTTTCATCATTGGTATATTGGGTTTTATCTGTCGTAATTTTAACTAACTCTTGTCCGTCATCAGTTAAAGTTTCAGCAAATACAGGCACTATTCCTGATTGCGAAATCGTTGTAAAAAGAGTTATTACTATATAGATAAATTTTTTCAAACGTTTATTCATTTATCTCTCTCCGTTCTAATTAGTTCCAACAATCCTTAATTTTTACATTTTACTTCCCATTAAAATGGTTCCACTGAGTTGCTCTAATTGAAGAGCAAATTGGCTAAATTCTTTGGGTGTTCCACCTGAAAAATGAACTTCTTCTTCCAATTGGAACAATTGCAAATCAATTTCTTTAAATGTTTTTTTCTTTATATTTTCTCCTTCCTTTCGCTCAGTTTTTTCAGTTAATTTATGATTCGCTTTAGAAATAATGACTCCCTCTTCATCTAATGTGACAACTGGTGTCTTTAGAGAATAGGCCGAACTAGAATAGTGTGTATGTTTAGATTCTATCGTTGGGTCATTAGATGCTGACTTCATATAATGAATGCCAATAAAAGCGAATGGAAAATATACTTGATACAAAATGAACGCAGGTAAAACAAGTTTATTAATCACTGATTCACGCAAAATGCTCTCTTCCTTTAATTTCAATTATTTTTTCACCAAAATATTTCCAATCTTCTGGTGTTGGTGGATTTTTCCAGATGATTTGTTCTAACTTTTCTCGTGACATGGCGACATCCGATATATACAAATCGGTCTTTTCAGTTAACTTATGCTCAATTTTCAGTGTTAAATTATTAAACCCTTCGATTTGAGCTGTAATTAATTCTGTATAGGCTTTTCCATAAGAAAAATCCACACAAATAACAATTGTTTTTTCTAATTCATTTAAAGGGATTTTTGAAAGAAGTAAAAATAAAAAATCATAATAAAAATGAATTTTTTTAACCTCTTGAATAACTTTTTGTTTGACTAGTTGATTCACTTCATGCAAAATAACTCGACTAATCACAGGATAACTTTCTTGAAAGTAGTTAATTTGATTGAAAGAATAAAAAGATTCATACTCGGTAGGAAACCAATTTCTTTGAACAAAGATACTAATACACTCTTTTCTCAGAAGTTCTTTTAAAAAATCTGGCAATAAAATTTGCTGTTGGTTTACTTTTGCAATGCTAGCTATTGTTTCTTCAATCAACTGTTTTCCTGTTACTCTCCACTCTTCTTCAATTTTTTCCTGTTCAGAATTAGGAATAACAGGTATTTTTAACTCATAATGGAGAAACATCAACAAATAATTCCATTCCCAAATTGCTCTTTTCTTTTCAAATTGATTAAAATACTTAGTCAATTTTTCTTGTTTCTCATGAGTAAATAACTCTTCAAACATATCTATTGATACTTTAAATGACCGTCTTTTCTGGATAAAAAATATACATAAGAAGAAGCGTAATTTAATTCTTTGAATATTAGAAAGAGACAATTCTAAAACTAATACTAAATCAGTTAACAGGTGATTCGCTTCTAATTGAATTTTTTCATCGAAAGGGATTTCTAAACCTTCAAAAATACTAAAAAAGAATGATAAGTAAAAGGCACGAATTTGAGTTTCTTCGCCACTTATTTTATTTCCTTTTAGCTTAAGTCCTTGTTCTTTAATTATTTCATTTACTTTTTTACGAATCTCATAAGCTTTTGTCCGTCCAATAAAATTTTCTTCGATAAATTTATTCATGGTTTTTCCATTCAACAAAACATCATAAAAATAAAGATATTTACTGGATCTTTTAATGTATTCTTTTCGCAGCCTTTTTACACAAAGATAAGAAATTTGTTCAATGAAACATTCACCTGTTTTAAAAATACTTAACGTTACGTTTTCTTTATTCAAGTCCATAGATAATTCTTCTAAAGATTGACGAACATGAAATTTGGATAAACCAATCGTTTCACCAATTTCTGAAATAAGAAGCAATGAACCTTGTTTAATCTCCAATAATTTTAGAATAAGATATTTATATCGATCGTTGTCCTCCATAAATTCATCGTAAATAATTGTCTATCCCTCCTCTGCTTAGATAAATCGAATATACACTGATACGAGAGAACTATCTAATTATAACTACTTCTCTTTTAAAATAAATGGACCACAGATACTAATAATTCGTTCTTTTTTACTCTGCAGATAAAATTAGCGAACAACTAACTTTTTGTTGATTATATCAGGATTGTTGCTGTTATCTTTTCAACATCTTCTCTTTTAAAAACCGTTTATTGAACAAATGTTCGCCTAGTTATTAAAACATTTTTTTAGATTTTTATGTAAAAAATGGTGCTTCTAAATAAAATAAATTTCGATAGAGCTTGATATTTTATGTTATAAAATAAAAACAAGAGACAGCAGATGATACATCTACTATCTCTTGTTTTCACAGTAATTATTCCACTAATAAATTTAATAATCAGTATAACTTCCTCTGCTTAAGATTTATTCTTTTCTAGTTCTGCCCTTAGTAGTTCCATCGCTTTTTTCCTTCGATACCAAATACTTCCTGTACTCATCCCGATGGTTTCACTAATTTCACGATCATTGTATCCTGCGTAATAAAATAAAAGAATTACTTTTCTCAAGTCTTCTGGCAAATGATGAATTGCTTCGGCTAAGTTCAAATCAGCAACTAAAATTTCCATGCCACACATCAAAAATATTTCACTATTTTCAATCGACTGATCAGTATAAGAAAGTTCCTCAAATTCACGTTCTGTTATTTCAGTTAAAGGAATCTGCCGCTCTCGAAAACGTTGATATTGCTTGTGTATATTCCTCGCTTCATTTCGTATAACTGTTTTACAGTAACTATCAAATCTTTGTTGGATATGCATCTCATACGAATCACTCATTATAGTTCCTCCTAAATATGCCCTTTTACATATCTATAACAATTTAGGAAGCCTACTTTTCAAAAGATTACGAAATATAAATTAATATTCTAGCCAATGCTAAAGCAACTGACTTCTTTTTATAGCTGAAACTTCAAATTTCAAATGGTATATTTGCTCTTTTCTATGTAATTTCGCTAAAAACAAAGATTCTTTATATCTATTCACATCCATAGACACAACTTCCTAACAAGAAGTATAAAGAATTCAAAATAACACATTTATGACTGTCACAATTGACTTGTTATCTGTAACAATTTGCTCAGAAAAAAATCTTTCATTGAAAATGCTATCTCCAATTTATAACTAAATGAATATTTATATTCTTGTAGTTTCTTATTTTTAATTCACTTTACCAATAGAATGACAGTAATGAATCTGTAAAGAATGGAGTTATCATAATGGATTTTTATTTAATTGGGAGTCGAATAAAGAAAGCCAGATTGAAAAAGAATTTAACTCAAGAAAAACTAGCTGAACTAACAGGGTTATCTATTCAACATATTAGTAACATTGAAAATGGTCGAAGTAAGTTAAGTATTGAGTCATTGATCTCTATTTCATCTACACTGGATGTTTCAACCGATCATTTACTACAAGATAATGTTCTAATGGAAAACCCACGTCACATTAAGTTTCTTGCTTCAAAATTAAATAATTGTTCAAAAGAAGAATTAGATATGCTAACAGATATCATTGATAACTCTCTAAACTTTTTTGAAAAATATAACTTATAGTCTTTATTAAATAACACCTCTTTCTCATGTATTTAAATAATGAACACATTTGGGAGATGACTATGCATACTTTAAAAATTGCACTTTATGATTATTTTTACACTCAAACAAATGACCTAACAAAAATATTACAGTCCTACCAAGAATGTTTAATTGATTTAACGACGTATAATAAAAGTAACTCTTTAATTAGAGATCTAAACACAACTTGTTATGATATCTACTTTCTAACTATTGAGACTCTTGAAGAGGATGTTTTTGACTTAGTTAAAACAATTCAAGCTTCCAATATCTATGCACTGATTATTTTAATCTCGGATTCCTCGACTAGAATAACTGAGGCAGTCCATCTACATATTTTTGATTATTTAACTACACCTCTTACTACTAGTATTCATCATAATTTAAATCACATTTTAGCTCTCTATAATAAGACAAAACCGTACTTTTATTTCTCACATAAAAAAGTGCTCTTTTCTGTTTTAAAGAAAGATATTCTCTTCTTTGAAAAACGTGGTAGATATGTCTTATTACATACTGTAAATAGGGACTATCAATATATCTCAACAACGAAAGAATTATTCAATCAAATAACAAATGACTTTTTGCAAATCCATCATTCATATATAATTAATCCAAATTATTTTTCAGAATTGCGACAGAATCAAATTACTTTAGTCCGTTCAGATGGGGTTGATAAAAAATCGTACATATTACCTGTAAGTCGTAAATATCAGAAAAAAGTTAAAAACAAAATAACAGCATACATAAATAAATCTTAAAAAACAAACACAAAAAACTATAAAATAAAGCCGTTACTAAGGAGTATTCCTTCTTAGATAGACTTTATTTTACAGTTTTTATTTATAATGATGCCAATAACCAAATATATTTATTGATTATTCCCCCTTTTAAAATACAACATTCACTTTATCTCTTTAATATATAATCTTTTAGTCATTTCCAAACGTGTAACCAAATTTTTTCCGTGATCTTTATTGGACATAGTTTCCCCATACTTTTCTAGCAAACGAATAACCATTGCGCTCTGCTCGTTTAGATAGTCTATGATATCTCGGTCATCATACTTTTTAAAGTAAAAATACAATCTTAATTCATCATTGTTGTATAAATCATAGTAATCAAACATTTGCTGAAAATAACTATAGTCTGCTTCTCCTAAAGAATGACCAAAAAATTTAATTACTTTTATTCCTTTATCAAATATATTGTTTTCAGTTGCGTTTTGTGACGTTTTTGTATCTGAATAGTTTACCAATGTACGAAAAGTTTTTGTAAATATATATTTATAGTTGTATTCACTAATTTTCAAGTCTTGATTATCTATCCCAAAAATTATTCTATTTACTTCATCATCTAAGCGAGCTAAAGCTTGTCCATGCACACTTAGTGACTTATTTGGAACTAAAAAACCATCTTTTAAACCACCATTCCGTCCCCAACGCTCATCCCATGGGTCTGTGTAATTAAAACTCATTACATTATATGCAGATTCCTCTGTTATACTATCTTTTTCTACTATTTTAGTTAGTAGAGTTCGTGCCGGTTCAAAATAATCAAATAATCCTGTACCATCGTTTCCAACTGTGTAACCTGCATTCTCAAAAAGAAATTGCTCAAAACTTGCTTCCAAATGATTCAATTGTTCCATTAAGAATTTTGCAATAGAATTAGGTGTTCTTTCAATCTCTATTTCTTTACATTTTATAAAACAATTGACAATCAACGTTGCTTTCTTGTATTTCTCCTTAGTTATACTCACATCATGTAAACCTTTTGGATTACTCGCAAGTTCAATTAAATCATTATCCAGATATTCATAAATTTGCTCTTCTACACTTTGCCAATTACTAGCTTCTGATAAATCAGAATTAATAAATAACCATATCCATATATTTAACTTAAAGAAATCTTCTTGCTCAATATATGAATCTTTTATATCGGACAATGACTCTATATCAAATGATGCAATCTTTTGTTTTATTTCGTCTACCGAAATTCCAGATTCTTTCATAACATACTCTATAAATTGACCGTATGTACTTTTTAAACCACTTGCTAAATCAAAACCATTTCCTAAAATGATTAATTGTTGTGCATCCTTCACTTACTTCACCTTCCAAATTTCTATTAGTTTAATTTGTGTTTTATTTTTTTACTTAATGCTTTAACTAAATCATTGAATTGTCTTGTTAAAATACATTCTTAGCATTTATTAGTTAAAAAATAAATAGCCTACAATTAACCATATCCCCAGTAAAAATAGAAAACAACTACACTTTGTGATCTGTTGATAAATTTTTTCTTTATCTTCTGATTTGATTTTTATGATATTAAGCCCATTTTCTGGATGTTTTTAAGAGATTGCTGAAGTATAATCACTTTCTTTCATCAACTTTACGAATAAATAGGATTAAAATGGATATAAACCCAAAATAAAGAGAATCTACTGCTTCTTTACCTCACATTGGTTAGTCAGTGGTAGAGAAAAATAATTTAAGAAGTAACAGTCCTATAAAAAAAGCAATGGACAAACTTAAGACAAGTTGTACTTTTCTTTAAGTCTTAATATTTGAATCTATCGTTTCTAAATAATGTTGTATTTTTTAGTTTGTTTTTTTAATTGCTTTACTGGAAATTTACTACCAAATGGATTCAATAGTTTAAGCTAATGCACCTTGTATTTTATTCAGAGAACTGATTAAGTTCTTTCACTAAAATTTCTCCTATTTTTAAAGATCGTACATCATTCTGATGAATATACGAATTCTCTCTTTCTTTTACCGCACTCTCTAGCCTTTTTAGAATATCGGAAAAATTATTTTTAATATGACTTTCAAACTGTTCACGCTCTTCATCAGATTCAAATACCAAAACAACTTTAAGAAATTTTCGTAAAGCTGTCCTCGCTTCATCCGAATCTGAATCAACCATAAATTCATGTAAATAATATTTAGTCGTTCCTTTTACAAAATATCGATAATCTAACAACGGTCCATGAGCGTTATCATATCTAATAAACCCTTTTTCTGGTACAGGTGTATGATATCTGCCCGCATCAAGAGCAATCGTTTGGGTCTCGTATAACGTAGTACCATGATACCTACATTCATAATAATTATATAATATTTTAGAGTTTGTTTGATTATATGCGTAAAAAGGAACTCCTTTTAATCTAGAATATTCATGCTCATCGTTTGTAACGATTGTGAACTCTGGCGATTCTTCAAAGTAGTACCCATTTTCATTGGTTTTCCAATGTTTTTTTTGAATTAACATTTTATTCAAGCGTTGCAAAGGGAATGGTGTTAGTCCAAACCTTCTCTTCCAAAGCTCTTCTGTATGTTGCGGACTTGCAGTTTTGTCTATTGGCGTATTTCTATCTTCTACCCTTATATATATATTTCCAGCACCGACATAGTTCTCCCATCTCTAAATGGCTCAGCCAAGTAAAATGGAACTTTATCCGTATGCTTTATTATCAACACATCTATTTCGTGAGCTTCGATTATCATTGTTTTCAATGTGATATATGGTGTATTTTCTCCTGCAAATTTTTTACCTTGCATGAACGAAACCATATGCTCTTGGTTCTTCCTTTTAGCATCTTGTTCTACACCTATAACTTCTCCAGAATCCGAGATACCAAAAATTAAATATGCATTTCGATTTTCAAGATTATTAGCTAAACAAATGATATCATGTAATAATTTGGCTTTATTTTCATGATATTCTTGCTTAAAGTCCCAATAAGCACCCTCTCTTTTTTCACAAATTAATTCTAATATTTCCGTTTCCAACAAAGCTATCCCTCCACTCTAAACATACCTATTATTATACTGTACTCCGTATATTCATACAAATTAACATCTACACTCTAAGATTTGTAAGTATACAGATAAAATTAAATAGACAAGGCTCTCTTTCGGAATTGTAATCTTATCTATTTATTAGTTTTAACATAACAATATTATACGCGAGTAATCACCCAATTCTGTTTCTTCTCCAATTTCAACTGATACTGACAAACTATCGTAGCTTTTGTTTCTTTATCCAAGTACTTAACTGAAACTTCAACTTCTAGTCCATCCTTATCTTTTCTAAAAACAGGTGTTTCCAGTTCGGAATACAAATAGTTCTTATTTAACGGCTGAATGGTTTTATCTTTTACATAGTAATCTAACTCATCCTTAGTTGCTTTCGGATACAATTTGAAGAATGTTTTCAAAAACTTCATCACTTCATCCCGTGTCTTGGAATCAATCGTACTATCGTTCTCCCATTGTTTTGGATGAAAATTCGATTTTCCTGGTTGACTAGTAATTGTTGGATTTTGGGTAATTACTTTATCTCCATTCTCCGCTTGATGGACAGTGACTTGGTATGCAGAAGCAATAACACTTGATTTCTTCCCTTCGGTTATTCGTTGTTCTACCGTGAAATTCACTTGAAAATCTCGTTTACTTTTCTGAGTGATTTTAAAAATATGAATAGCTTGAACTTGGGAACTCGTAGGAATATCCGTACGAATCAACTCTTGATTCAGCTGTTGAAGTTCTCCTGTCAAATAACCATTGATTTTCTTGGTGCGATTTTCAATCGCTGCTTTTCGATTTCCCCAAGTAAAATAGTCTTTCGCAAAACTTTCTACATAACTTTGAATGCCTGTTGTATCCATTAACTTTTCTTCTATTTTCACTTTTTCATGAATCGTTTGGCGATCAATCGCAGTGAAATTTTTATAAATCGCAAAGCCTAAGCTAAGACATAAGACTATCCATAAGAATAGGACAGATTTTCGTCTCTTGCCTATCACTAATACGGGCACTTTCCGGTTGTTCTTAGTTTTTTTGAGCGTATTCTTTTTTACTTTCTTTTCTCTTTTCGTCTTTTCAATCGTAATCTTCATTTCTCCACACCTTTCATCTTTTCACACGTCCAGCACCAATTAAATACACTTGCCAATAACTATCAGTTAAATCACCATAGTCAATAGGATCTCCTGCATTATACATTTTCATCTTTCCTACATAAATTCCCACATGGGTCACGTATTCTCCAGCATCATACGTTGAGTGAAAAAAGACCAAATCGCCAGGCTTGGCTTCTTGAATGGAAAGATGTGTCGTCACATCATATTGGGCTTGTGCTGTTCTTGGTAATTGAATTCCCACTTTTCCATAACACCATTGGGTTAAGCCACTACAATCAAAACTCGTTTCTGGGTTAGAACCGCCAAAAACATAGGGATATCCTTGATATTTTAAGGCCTCGTCCATAATTTTTTGAACGATCTTATCATCAAACTTTGGTGCTTCTTGTTTAAGGTATTGTTTCACCAAAAGCACATAAAATTGATTCCCATAAGCGTACCGCCAATAGCCTTTGATCGCTGCAATTTCATTATGATAAGGAACCTTTCTACCACCTGATTTTTCTTTGGCAAAAGTTGTTGCTAACTCATAGCTATATTTTTTACCGTTTTTTATCACATAATCTAGAAAACCAGAGCCATAATTATAACTCTGGACCACACTTTCAATATCACTGTCTTCTCGTTTCATCTTAGTCACCATTTGTGAAAAATAAATACAAGCTTGTTTAATGGATGCTTCGGGACTTAAAGAATTAGGAGCTAGACCTAATGATTCGGAACTTTGCATCACATCTTGTCCTTTTCCACCTGTCTCCACTTGCATAATCGCCAATAGGTAATCACTGTATTCACTAATATGATTCTCTTTTGCGTATTTATTAACCAACTTTTGATAGTTAAGAACTTCTTGACTAACGGATAACTGAGTTTCAGAAGGTTCATTGGATGCGGAAGAATCTTGATCGGTTGAAAATAGTAATAGACTAGTTAACAACAAACCTAACAAGCTTAGAAAAAAGCTACTTCCAAAGTAAAGTATTTTTAGTTTCATAAATCATCCCTTCTTCTTCACAAATTTTGTGGAACTATTTTTCCGTTTCACTGTATTAGGTCTCATATATTTTGAAGTGGTCTTTTGAGTTTTTCGTTGGTGAACTTTTTTGCCTGTACGGTCTACCTGGGTCATTTCCCTTTGAGATCTAAGAAGTTGATAGGTTCTTTTTTTATCTTTTAAAGCTTTATTTTTATAGGTAACAGTTGGCTGTTTTGGGTGATTTTTATGATTCTTTTTGATTCCTTCTTTGGTTAAAATTCTTCGTTTATTCTTTTGATTCGCTGTATTTAATTCGGAATTCTTATTATTTGAATACTTATTTTTATCGGTTGTTTTTTTATTTTCGTTCAGAGGTTTTTTGTCCTTGATTTTCTTATTTTTATGTCTGTTGTTGGTGGTTAATGTTAAATTTTTACTTCTGTTTTTTCGATTAGGTGAACTAGTTTTAGAGCCTTTTTGCTTACTTGGTCGTTTTGACAGAAGAGAAGCACCTACTAACGTTCGTCCAATGCTGCGTTTTAAACTTCGGACATTTCTTTGCGCAAGTCTTTTTGGTCTCTGGGTGATTCTTCGTCCAAAATGTTGACTGTCTCCACTTTGTAAGCTAAACATTCCCATCAAGTCACTTAATTTGAGATAAATGCCGCCAAATGTAACGATTTGTAAAAAAGCAACCATAAAAAATGGATAGTTTCCTGATAATGCATAAAACATCGAAGAGATACTAAAAGCTGTCGTAATAACTAACGTTATCCCCGCACGCATCATAATTGTATTGAATAGCTTTTCAATTGCCTTTTTGGCCATTCCTTGATACGTCGGTAGCATCGAAAGTAAAAAACTGATTGGTAGAAACATCGCAAAAATCACGAATAGTATTTGTGAAAAAATCATGATGCCTGTTAATAAGAAGATAAAGACCGAGATGCCCAAATCAAATAGAAAGAGAAAAACCACGGTTCCTAAACGATTCATGGTTTTGGTAAGCGTCAAATTTTTATTGTTGTGTTTGGTAATTTCCTCTTTGACCACTTCTTCACGTTTCTTTCCATTTTCACTGTTTGGATCAACAGCTAATAATTTATCTACTCGCTTTACACCGATTTTTTCCTTGTTCGAATCATTAAATTGTAACAATAGCCAAGGCTGTTGAACTTGAATAGCAAATAAACTATCTCGAATCAAATCTACACTATCTTCTCCTTTGGTTGTCTCATCTGGTACTACTATTTTCGTACCTAAAGATAACGCTGCTGAACTAATATCCGTTGAAAAATCATTAATCTTCTTTATATAACTTGGCGCATAGGCAATAAAGGAAGCAGACAATAAAAAAACAGTCACAAAATTAATGACTGCACGTATCCCTTTAGATGTTTCCTTTTTAATTAAACCCACATAAGTTACATAAATCCCCATAAATAGAATAAAAATCAACAGAAAGCCAATGTAAAAGCCCTCTTTGGAAAAACCGTGGCTGGAAATTCCAGCTAAAACTTGAATATTTTTACCAATCGCATCTGCAGTATCTGAAATAAAATCGAGCCGATATGCTTCTTGAATCACATAACCGGTTGCATTGGAAATATACAAACTAACGGTCCATAAAAAATTAGTAATCGCATATAGACCATACATGACAGATTTACCTATTCCATCTGACCAATTCCATGGTAGCCAATCCCATGAACTATCCACAAAAAAATCCAATTGATAATGGTCCAAGCTATACGTTGAATAGAGATTACCGGCATCAATTTTATTGTCTACTAGGCCACTAGCATTTGCTGAAATAGTGAAAAAGCTCATTAGTATCCACAATAAGAAGAATATCACTACTATTCCTATGAATATTTGTTTTTTAGTTTTCTTTTTCATGAGACACACCTGCTTCTTTCAATAAAGGTGGTCGTGTATCAAAGGCTTGAAAAAGTTCTTCAAAGACAGGATGAAATTGAAGAATCCCCACATGACCATATAAATCTTGAAATAAACATTGACCATTCTCTAAATTTCGCAACCGTTTTTGATTCTCTTCATCTTCTTTATCAAGCCCAAAGAACTCTAGTGTTTTCTTAATTTCATGAATATCTGTACTACGAAAAGCAAATTTTAAGCCAATGTTATTTTTCAAGCGCTCATCCAATAAATCATCACTGTTTTGCGTAACAAAATATACCCCAGCATTCATGGAGCGCCCTGCACGAACCAGTTTATTCGATAATGTTTTTCCTTGTGCTACTTGCAAAACTGACCACGCTTCATCTAAATCAACAATTTTAAAAACTTCCCGCTGACTATGAATAAAATCTAAGGCAAAGGTACTAATAACCATCAACATAGAAACACTCAATAATTCCATCGTGGTATATTCTTCAAAACTTGTCTCCGCATCTGGCAACACTAAGTCTGCTACTTGGATAATGTTTAACTGTTTGTCTAAGCTAATAGATTGCTCCATTGAACCATCAGAAAATAACAATTGAGCAAAATCATAATCAGTAAATGATTCAATGTGATCGGCAATATTCAGTGAAATGGCACTATTTTCTTGGCGTAATTCTTCAATCACGCATAATAATCCACGCTTATGACTTTGAGTAACAGAACGAATCGCTTTACGTAAAACAGGAAATTTTTCGCCATCTCGACTAGAAATTCCCGTTAAAAACGTTAAAATATCAATAGCTAAACTTTCTGAGTCCTTACTTCTTTTCATGATGACATATGGATCTAACATTCCTTGATTTTCACTTTTACTGGTTAAATTCAAAATATTAATTTCATGGGCAATATCGGGTAATTTTTCTTGCCAATTGCCTCGTTCTGCTTTCGGGTCAAGAATCAACGCTTGACCACCAAATAATACTGCATAATAAACGATTAAATTGTTACTAAAAGATTTTCCTCCGCCTAACGAACCAAGGAAAGCCGCTGCTAGCGCATTCGTAACAGAACCCTTCACTCCTTGGCTAGCTAAACTAGGTTTTAAATAAACATTTTGTCCTGTATCTACATTGTAGCCAACATATATGCCTTCTCTTTCCCCTAATTTTTGAGTAGCACCAAAACCTAGTCCAGCTAAGAAATCTGAAGTAATATACTGAATATAATCGTTCATATATCGCTTACTTGCTGGCAAAAACTCTTGATGTAAGCCCAGCATATCACCAAACGGTCGAACTAATTTAACATTTAAATCATCATAAAAATCTATGACCTCTTCACAACGTTGCTTTAATTCTTCTTCATTTTTAGCTGAGACTCGGACGACATAACTTAACTTATACATAGACTCTTTGGACTTATCTAAATTAGTTTCCAATTCATCAACAGAATCCAATGCTTCTACCACACTATTTGTTGTTTCATTATCTGACTCCCACGCATGATCATCTAAATCTTTTAATTCTTTTTTCTTATTACGGACTGTCGATAACGCTTTTTTGTTGGGAACAATTTCAATATTCATACTTGTATCAATAGGAAACGAGAATTGTTGTTGCTGATAGTAAAAAATTTCTGACGATGGAAAATCCAACTCGCCTACAATTAAGTTGATGGTTAAATAGGCAACTAGAATGAACTGCTTTTCATGCTCAATTTTTAAATAACGTTGTTTCTCTGTGACTAAACAACGAGTTGGACGAATAAGATCGTAATGTTTGATTAGAGTTTCCTTGCTTAATTTCCTCCTAGGAAGTACATATTCATACTCCTCGTACGGTACTACTTCTCCTCCATAAATATGTTCAATTAAATAAGCAAAGTCTTTTGATAATAATGGTTGTATTTTAAAGCGGCGCGAAATTTTAGCCGCTAATAATTTTTCCAATTTCTGATAACGAAAAACTTCCTCTTGAGGGATTGAAACAAAATCACCCATTAGCTGATGATTCACTTGATAGGTAAATGCATGCAATGTTTCTTTGAATCCCTTACCAACATTTTTAACTGTCAATTCCTGATCTGTAGATACGAGTTTAAACCCAATAAAAAAACGATAATCCAATTGATTATCGCCAATCATTGAGACCAAAGCTTCGGTCTGCTCTTCTATTTTTTCTTGGACAATTGCCTTTAAACGTCCTGTAATTTCTGCTTTAGAACGTTCTTGCGTTGCTCGTAGACTCGTTTCCGTGGAGATTTGAAGCGCATGGATTTTTCCTTCACGATTTTGTGCAATTAATTGTTGAAATTGTTCGTGTACTTCAAATTTTTGTTCTTCTGATAAAAAAGAATAGTTATACGGTAGTAATTCATAATACGCAAAACATTCGCCATCCTTATTCCAGACTAAATTGTTTTCAATGTACTTGATTTGGCTCATAGACTTCACTCCTGACTGTTGTTATTTCCAGTTGCACTTTTTGTTTATTTAACGTTACTTTCTTCCCTGCATAAGTTACTTTTGGACGAACAAGATACAAAATAACTGATCGTAAAAATCCATAAGGACGTTTTCCATCAAAAGTTTTCTTAGACATAAACCATGTCACACATGCAGGAATGGCTAAATATTTTAGAAAGGCGCCTTGAATAAATACTAGTGGTGGCAAATTTCCAAAAAGAATCATTGCCAATAAAGTTAAAACGAACCAAGCCATTTGGCTAAAGGTAACAGGAAAAGGCAGTTGAAAATCGTTGATCGCGTAGATCACCTTTTCAACTGCCCAAATGCTGGTGTAGCTTTTTAGTTTTTTCATATTAATCCTTTCCTAATAAAAAAGACTAGACACATGCTAGCCTTCAAACTTATACGGTTTCTAATTATATCCAATAATAAACTTTATAAAGGTCTTCAATTGTGGAAGATAATCAAATCTTAAAGACAGATAGAATGATACAAATACAACGATTAGTACACTTAACGCACCGATAACGATTAACCAATATATCATATAAATGTTCAACGATTTTTGAAGATATTTTTCTTTTAAAGAATTATAGGATAAATTATTATCTGAGTGCTCACCAATAACACCTAATTCCTTAGTATAATTTTCGAGGCTTTTAAGTAAAGCATTTTTTTGAGATTTCTGAATTATTACTAGGACTAAATTAACACAAAAATATAATATATAACAAACTAGCGCCAAGTTCATAATCGCAACTGTCTTACTCTTGGTAATATCACTTAATAAAGACAAGAAAATTGTACCTAAAAGGCTAAACGCAACCGTCCGTATTTGAGTGACTAATCCTGCTGTCATTTCCTCTATTTTTTTAGTTACTCCTATATATTCTTGAAGTAATTTATTTTTCTGGTCTAAGAATACATGAATTTTTTCTTGAATATACAATTCAAAATTATATTTAAGAGATTTAATAATTTCAGGTGCTTCATCGATAAAATTCTTAATATCAGATTCACTATTGAGATAAACAGTTAGTGTATTTCTTAACAATGTAAGTTTATCATGATGTTTATCGACATCAAGCAAAAAGTCAAAAAGTTCCCTAGTTATTTTAATGACATTAGAAGGGATCAGCTCTTCAGTTACCTGTAACATGATTGTTTTTTGACCTCGAATTAAAAACCTATCAGAACTAATAGTTTTATTGCAAATGATTTTAAAAAAACAATCCAACATTTTCTTATTTATTATATTAAGATTTCCATCATCTTCTTTTCCTACCCAAGCTAAAGGATATTCAAAATAGTTAGTTAACTTTTTATCGTCATAAACTGAACTATAAATATTGTTAAATTCTTCATAACGCTTTTTCACATTTTCTTCAATTGTTGAACTTAAAATTTCTATCTCTCTATCATAATTTTCTATGTGAATAAAGTCTGATACAAATTTTATTTTTTGATTATTAAGTATAAGAATTATTAATTTTTCATTCTCACACTCCAAATTTATTCTGTCTAACTGTGATATAAAAGAATCTAATTTGTAATATATTAAAAGGTTCTCCCGTTCTAAAGCTTCACTAAATAATTCTTTTTTTACATTAATAGTAGCTTTTATAAAATCTTGTTTATTCTTATACTCATCACCGTTTATTCTTTTTAAATCTTCAGTTGAATTAACACTAAGGATTCTTTCATCATTTTTTTTTAAATAAAAACCAATATTTATATATGTGGAATTAGGTATTTTACTTGAAATACTATCATCAATTTCACAAACTTTAAAAGTTTCTTCAAAAGTAATTTTATTCTGAGTTTCACTTTTAAATAATTTTTCATTATTTGAAAAAAGATTTAGTATTTCACTAATTTCTACCATAAATTTACTCCTAATGTTCTATTTTATTTTTTGGGGATTTGCTTCTGGGTAGATTATTAATGTCAATTCTCCCTCTTCATTTAAATCAAGAAAATACTCAGATTCGTCAGCATCTTTATCAATTGTTATTTGTATACTTTTATTGATAGTTCGATAAACTGAATTATTGACCTTCTCAACAACTGGCATAAATCCAGTAACATCACCAGGATGTTTTCTCATCAATTCCTGCTGAATAGTATTCATATACATAATTAAATCGGCATCTCTTTCATTTTCTGGCAATAAGTCTCGAATAAGAGGTGGAAAATCATCTTCTAAGGTAAAATATCTGGGTTCCGTAAGCCTCTTTTGAAAATTTTGACTAAATTCCATGAGAATGTTTGGCGGTAACACCTCTTGGAAAACGTTAAATATAGCTTTCTGATAAGCAATAGTTAATACCTCATCGTCTGGAATAATTTTTGCGTTTAAGAAGCTATCTAAAAAATATTTTGCTGGCTCTTCTGAAGATTTTTGTCTATCTAAAGCATATAGATGCGTTTCCCCTTCTAAGTAACTATCTAAACATTTAATAAATGCTGCTTTATGCAATTTTTCTCTTTTAGATGGTAACATGTCCTTTCTAACTTGAATAGTAAGGTTATTTTCTTTTTCAATAACCTCTACCCCAGTATCTGGATCCATTTTCATTATGCCAATATAATTTGTTCCATCTACTGAATAGAATAATACAAATAATGATCCGTCACTTCGAGAAGCAGTCCCCCTCATTAGTTTTGAAAATTTCTTCGCCATTTCCTTTGATTCTTCAATAAATACTGTTTCCATTTTATCAGAAAAATCAATATTACTAATTATCGTTTCAACATTATTTTTAACCGTATTTGATGGTAAATCCCAAAATTGACATTTTTTTACATATCCTTGACTTCTTGATTGCTCTATATGAGTTTTGAAAAAATCCAATGCTTCATCTGGATTATCTAAAGAGCTTAAATCAATACACTGGTCACTTAAAATTGGTAAAGCTTTGCCTACATTTAACTTATGTACAATCATTTTTGAAATTTCTATAGCCATGATAAACCCCTCAATCTATTTTAATTCCCCACTATTATAATTAAACCAAATTAAATTATTAATATCAAGCTATATCTTATCTTAAATGTTGTACTCAAAAACCCCATCCCTAGTAACTAAAAAATCCCCCTCAATTTCCAAATCTCGTCCAAAGGCTTCATAATCAATATAATTCACCAAATTCGCTGGTATTTCACCTAATACGCCTTCTTCTACTAAAGAAGAGGCGACATCAGCCATTGTTTCGCAATCTGAATAACAGACAATATCATCTTTATGTTCCACCATTTCTTCAAAGCTATTAAAAAAGGCTTGCTGAATTTCTTGGATAGAATCTTCAAAAGGCATGCCTTCCAACTCTTGTGCTAATGTGGCTAATCGATTTAGCTCTTCCAAAGAAGTATATTCATCGACTTCAAAGGGTAACTCATAATCGTGAATCGCATATTCTTCATAAATTTCATTTAAACCAATCTGCTCGGCTACTTTTTCTTCATCAACCGGTAAAGTAAACCATTCGCCAACTAGTTCTCCTTCGTTATATTTTCCTAAATTTGCAATATAGACACGCAGTTCCTCCATTTTTTTAAATTCCTTTCTGTCTATGCGCCCACAATTCGGTTGAAAAGTCCTAGTAGAACATCTTTCACTCCTTGGGCGTTAAAAACTAACCCAACAGCTATCAAAGCGATCACTAAAAATCCGATTAACTTGGAAAATTCTCTTTTAAAACCTAGATATAAGCCAATCACAACGATGGCTAATAAAACTAAAGACTGGGCGTTACTCAAAAACCATTGATATAAATTCTGTCCAAAATTCATTCTTTTTCCTCTTTTCTTTATAAAATTAATTCCTTCAGTTCGTGACTTTGTTGTGCCAAAATCTTTTGATGTTTTTCATTTAATTCTGCTTCTGCAATCATTTTTTTCACATGATGCGTCTGCTGAAGTTGGTCTAATTTCATCGCCATCTTTAATGTAGGAGCTACTTGATGGGCTAACCAGTTTAAGGTTCGTTCAATGGTATAAGGTTTAGGTTCTGTCGTTAACCGTAGTTCTTGGCGATTTTTCCCAATAAACCAGAGCCACCGTTCATTGGTTGGCCACTTCAATCGTTGCTTATTTCCATCATTATCCGCAAAGCGTAAATAATGGTTAATAATGGAAAAAGCCGTTTTTTCAATGTTTCTATTTTTCACAAAATCAATTAATGCTAAATACGCACGCTCATTTTTTAACCGAATTTCAAAACGATTTTTTGTCTCTGCTTCTTCTAGTGGAATTCCTAGTTTCACGTATTGTTCGTAATCTTTTTCATACAAACAAAAATATACCTCACTTTTTAAACTACCAATATACAAGGTGTTGCCCATGCCAACTTTTTCATGATTCCTCAATAATTCACCAGAACGATAACTTTTAAAACTACGAAATAAAGAGATACATTCTTCGTTTTTACATTTCTTCGTTAATTCAGGAATAGCCAAAATTCCCGTTCGATCATTAATGGCTAAATCTAAACGCTTAATCACTGCGCCTGCTGCCAAACAATCACAGAAAAAATCATGCCATGTTCGTTGTTGGGCTAAGAGAAACGTTTCATATTGACGACAACCACGCCCTTTTAATTCAAGCAAAACACCTTTTTCTTTCTCTTGGGAAACCATCACAATAATATCCCCCATCACATATTGTTCTTGATAAGAGTAAAACGCGTAATCTTCATGAATCATATAATCAAAACGTAAGCGCAAAATTGTTTCCGTTATTTTCTTAACATTAGTCGCCGGAAAACGAATCCGGATATAATCAAACAACAAGTTTAACGGTAGTTCTGGATTAAAGCTTTCTAAATGTTGAAAGATTTCTTCTCTCAATGATTGAGAGGGTTCTATTAATCCAGTTTCGATTTTATTAAAATATTCTCGAGAAATGCCACAGGCTAAAGCTAACTTATTTTGTGATAGCCCATAATCTATTCTCTTCTTTTTCAATTGTTCAGAATTAAATTTTTGTGCCAAACTCATTCCCTCCAAATCTGTGAACAAGAAAGGATTTGTTCACACTTAGTATACTTAATATAAATGTCGATAAGACAATGGTCGTTTATCCTATTTACACATTTATTTGTGTTTTTCTACCCCCCTGTTAGATAAAGGGGGCTTGTGCCTCATGATTGGACTTCGTCCAATCATGAACAGGCCAAATCATTGTGAAGAGCAGTTTGCTTGAGGCAAAGCCCTCCACAATGATTGCCTATCATGGTTTTAATCCATCAATTCCTTCCTTTTGAAGTTGTTCTCTTAAACTGTCTAAATGAAGACTGACATTTGGAAAAGGCGAACAATCCGAAAGTCGGGAAAGAGTCGCTAAAATGGATTGAAATTCAATGCGTACATCGTCATCCACGTCTTGTACTTCTGACTCTCCCAGTCCTTTCACTCCATTTTTACGTACCTCGAAATTTAAAGCATACAACTGTTGAAGATAGAGTAATTCTTTTTCATCTTCTCCCGTCACATGATTTTCATATTCATGACAAATATCGTATAATTCACCAATCAGCGCATCGTAATCCATTAAATTCTCCTTTCTTTCAATCCTTTAATTGTCTGGCAATATCAAAAATAACCGGTACGGTGACAGAGTTTCCGGCTTGTTTGTATAATTGTGTTTCTGAATTGACTTTGGCTGCTCGTTCAAAGGCCCAATCTGGGAAACCTTGTAGACGCCAGCATTCTCTTGGCGTTAATTTTCTGATTTGATAATGATCAGTAATCACTGCTTGATTGTCGCTCGTTAATAAGGTATGCACCATTTGTTTACCTACTCGGCCTCGCCGTGTTTGAGAATTGGGATAAGACAAATTGACGCTATCTCCTGGATAGACACGTTCGACCTGTTGATTGGGCTTTCGAACTAATATTTTTGGCGATTCTACCTTTGTAGTTAACGTTGGTGAAAGACTATTCGTTGAGAAAACGCGACTGCTTTGTTGGTATTTTTCTGGTAATTTGCCTACAACAATTATTCCTTTCTTCGGATGAATAACTGGTTTGTCTTCTCTGGTGAGAGGAAATATTTGTGGGGTACATTCTGCTCGAGAATGTCCAATAATGAATACTCGCTCTCGATTTTGTGGTACATAGGCTTTAGAGTTAAGACACGCCCATTCCACATCATACCCAAGTTCATCCAGCGTTCGGAGGATTGTCTCGAACGTAGCCCCTCTTTCGTGGTTGAGCAATCCTTTGACATTTTCAAGGAATAAAAACCGAGGTCTGAGAATAGTGGTGAAGCGAGCAATTTCAAAGAAGAGAGTTCCTCGAGTATCTGCGAAACCTTGTCTTTTTCCCGCAATTGAAAAAGCTTGGCACGGAAATCCGCCACAGAGAATGTCGGTATGTCCGATAGATTGAATAAATTCGTTTGAGACACTGGTAATGTCATGTAATTCTATTTCTCCTTTCGTCTGATGAATCGCTTGATAACTCTTTCTGGCATATTTATCAATTTCACAAAAGCCAATACAATGGTGACCTGCCATTTCCATTCCTAATCGAAAGCCACCAATACCGGCAAATAAATCTAAAAATTCCACAAGTTCCTCCTTTATTGATAGTTATTTTTTTCAATAATTGTTTGAATTTCAACTAAAAAATCATGCCCTTTTGGCACAATCGGCGTATAAAATTCACTAATGACGTTGGTTCCTGTATCAATATAGCCACGGCCTTTGATTTTCTTTAAGAAAAATTGTTTATTGGTTTCGCCAAACATCATGGAATAGCCTAAATCACTCATTCTTCCCAACGCCACACGCAAATTAAACTGATCTCGGATGCCATCACCTAAATACTTTGCATCGGGACGTTGACAAGCCAAAATTAAAAAGAAACCTGCTTGACGTCCTAGCATGACAATTTGTTTCAATTTATTTAGAATATTGGCACTTTCTTTTGGCGTTAACATTTCCATAAAGGCTACATATTCATCAAAAATTAAAAATTTAGGAGCCAAGCCTAAATAAGCATAGTTTTCTCCTGTTTTATAGTTGGGCATCTGCTTCATGTCTTTGCTACGCTGCATCATTTGACTATGAAAATCTTCCACACATTGAGAGATATCTTCTTTAGAAGAAGAGACATTGGGCATCACGGTTTGTAAGTCAGCTAAATCCGCATTTTTAGGATCCAAGACAAATACAGTGGATTGGGCTTTTACTAGAGCTTCAATCAACGTTAAAATAAAATAGGTTTTCCCGCTTCCTGTTCCGCCTGCAATTAACAAATGTGGCATGGTATCATAGGACCAATTCAAATTTTTCATTAACTTTAAAGAACCTTTTTCTGAATGCATCTCCTCACTAGAAATTCGGTTGGCAATCATGTCATAAAGCAACGTATATTCGACATATGAGTCTTTTAGCTCTTTCTCTGTCAGCTCACAATAAAGCCCACTTTCTAATTTCTTTTCAAGATTCAATAGTGGTTCTTGGTATTTTCCTAAAGAAATTTCAACTAAAATATGAATCAACCCATTACTCTGTCGATAGAAAACTTTAGGAAAATAAGTTATTCTTTCTTTTGAACGTGGATTAAAATCTTTAAAAAAATGAGTATTTTGTACTTGCATAACTTCATACCAATGATTCTCCATGAGCATTCGTGCCAATTTCTGACGATGTTTCAAACTTTGCCAATGATTTGGGAAACACTTTAAATACAAAATCATTACTATCCCTTGAATAAACAATGAAACAAAAAGAGACAGCCAGTGAAATGTACCTAGCTGTCTATCTAAAGGTTGGTTTTGAATAATTGTATTCGTCATATTGTAAAGTTGTTGCCAGTGAAAAAAGCCTACGGTAACAGCTAAAATCACCATATTCATACTAAAGAAAAAGCGATAAATTAACTGCGTATCTCTAGGATAAATCTTTTTGCCTTTTCTGCGTTGGAATCTCATTATTTCTTAGGAACAGGCTTTTCTTGTTGCTGTGAAACTGGACCCTTCTTTTTCATAATCAAATCTTCCGCTTTAATGAACCAGCTGACAGTCGTTCCTTCTCGGAAGACATAGTTAGCCACGGTATCCACAGTTGGTTGTACCAGTTCGACTTCTGCATCATAAGGAAATTCTCTTAAAGGAACTTCTGCAGGAATACTAACTTGGATCATTCGCCCTTGTGTACTGGATTTTAAATTATAGGTTCGTTCTTTGATTTCTGTACTAACCGTACCATCTTCATTTTGTTTCCGAACTTCTCGACGTAATGCAGAAAACTTTAATGTCCCAAATGTTTTTTCTTGGTTAATAATCATTCCTTCAGCTAATCTCATACTTACATTCCTCCATTTACTTTCATTAAATCATCAACCATCAAAAGATAATTCGTATAGCCACGGTTATCAATTTGATAGCCTTCTACTTGGATCTTTGGATTCACTACTTTGACTAATTCCCCATCCTTAAAAATCTTTTCACCTGCTTCTGGTGCTACAATAACTTCAATATCATCTGCTCGTTGGATATCAGAATATAAGTGATAACTACGACCAATAACTACCCGATTTCTGCCACTTCCTTCAGTTAGAACTTCTCCTTCTCCAGCATAGGTCAAGTGACCAAATGTTTTCTCCATATTCGGTACGACAAATTTTAATTCCATCTTTTTTCCTCTTTTCTTTTTATTAAAATAAGCACGTTATCTCCAATAAAATTGGTGGATAACGTGCGCGCTGTAAACCATGATTCTGTTTTTCTTTCATCCATTAGTCACGATGGCGCCAAACATAATAGCCTGCAACAGCAAACATCAATGTGAAACCAACTACCAATAATGCAGAAGAACGTTTTTCCCCAGTATTTGGGAACGATGCTTTCCTTTGAGTTGGTACAGAAATCGTTGGTTTCGATTCTTGCGGAACGACAGGTTTTTGTTCTTCTTTTGGTGTTAAAGTTTGTATTTGTTCTTTTAAATCTTTGTTGTGTTCGCCATTTACTTTACCGTTTTTATCATAATTGGTTTCTGTAAACGTAAAACGAGTCCCTTTTGGATAACGACTCGTATCAACTTTTTCTGTCAAAACTGTCTTAGTAAACGTTGCATCATCCACTGCATAATCAATTTTTCCAGACGACCAGATGAGTTGATTAGTGCCATCAGGAAGTAATGCATATAATTTTGTTTCAAATGCTTCTTTGGTTCCGTCTAAAAGATCATGGGTAATTTTTACATCATCATACATAGCCAAAATATCGCCATAAGTAAAGGTATTACGACCATCTGCTCCATGAGCTTTAGTTTGAATAGTTACCTGTTGTTTAGTTTTTGCTTTCACAGTTTGTGCTTGGTTATTCAAATCAGCATCAATAGCGATTGGTTTTGCTCCTTTGTCATAGGCTACTTGATTTTCATACACTTCATTAAATAAAACTAGTGTTTTACCTGTTGCTTGTTCTGTCGTTAATGAATGTTTCATTTCCCAAGTTCCTGCTTTTTGCTCATTTGCTAAAATTGTTTTATCTTCCTTAACAATGATTGGTTTCGCCTGTTTATCTTTTTCTTGGGCTTTTTTCGTTGCTACAACATCTATAATTTTTGTGACAACATACCAATCTTTTTTGACCGTATTCAAGTTATAACTTAAACGATCCACTATCGTTGGATTTTTCATTGTTTCTAAATTTTTCTCTCCTGATTGCCAAGTAGCTAAAGAAGAAAGGTGATTTTCTGTTTCTGGTTTGTCATAAAGCATAAGTCGGTTTAAGTGAACGGAAAAAGCTTGATTCGTTAATTCTTTATACGTTACTTTGACTACTTTAATAGGATCTTTCTGACCTTCTTCGGTAATGGTAAAAATGTACTGACTAGCTTCATAATTCGTGGTATTTTCTTGGAAGGTAGAATGAATCACTAATGGTTGAATCTTTTGAAAACCAGTTGGTGCTTTAACTTCTTCAAAACGATAATCACCAAAAGGAATATTTTCAAACTTGCCATAGCCATCAAAACCTAACACTTCGTTAAAGCCAGTTGTTGTTTCATCTTCTGCATCTGTAATGGGTAACGTTGGTTTAATCGGAGTTAATTTAAAGGTTAAATCATTGAAACCACTGCTAGTTGAACCAGAAGCAGAATTCGCGAATTTAAAAAAATCAAAACCAAAACGAATCACTTGTTCTTTGGCAGTTACGTTTTGTGTAATCACGGCATTTTCTTGATGGTCATCTACTTTGGTAATAGTTACTGGGTATTTTGTTTGGTCTAAGGTATAACCAATAGGTGCTTTGGTTTCTTTCCAATAATAGTTGGAAATGGCTAAGTGTTTCATCCCCACTTGATTTTCTTTATCAATGGTTAACGTTACTTCTTGTTCAGAAGCTTTCTTACCTTTTATAACTTCTGGATGACTTTCATCTTGCCATTTTACAGGTGTATCTTTAGCATGATTTTGATTGGTTTCTCCATAGAATAAGGTATATTGTGCCCCTTTAAACGTAGCATTTCCTTGCGTATCCGCTCCTGTATCTTTGTCTTCTTTTGTTAAAGTGGTTTGTCCTGTAATTTCTTGGTTGATCCCTTTTACATATTCTACTGAAATAGGCACGGTTTGATTTTGATAAGCTAAGACCACTTTGACTGGTTTAAACGTATTTACAAACCCTGCACTAGCTTTGCTCTCAGTCACATAATAAGTTCCCAATTCTAACGCTTTTAAAACATCTTTTGACGTTTCTGCATGTCCTTTTGCATCCGTAGTTATCGTTTGAACAATCGGTCCATCTGGGGTCTCTTTACGTATCTCAAACTGATTACCCGCTAATGAGTAATGTTCGTTCCATAGGGTGGTTCCTGTTTCAACACCTTTTTTATCTAAAACGATCTGACCTTTTTCTCGAAGGTTCTTAGATACTTTTTCAATCGTTTCACCTGCTTTGATGGTGGCAGAAACCGGCGTTGAGTCAATCGTATACGGCGCTGGAACAGATTTTTCAGTAATAGTCACTTTTGTGTTATGAGGAATCCCTTCAATTAGGCTGGTTCCAGCATCCCCTGTTGTCACTTCTTGTGTGGGAAACTTTCCGCCAAAATCTAAATGAAAGACTGTTCCTGGTAATTTTTGACCTGACTCTCTATCTATTTTTGTAATTTTTAATTTTCCTTTTGTTTCTATGTCCAGTTTGACTGTATAAGTCGTTGGTTTATCAATGGCACCTGCCATTACGGTTTGTACACCAGCTTTTTTATAAGCAACTGGTGTGCCTGTTCCTTCTGACTTTTCTAGTGTGAGTACACCCGATTTTGACTGTTCATTCGTACTCAAAGTTAATTGGTTCCCGTTTACATGATAGTCAATGTTCGCAGTATTTTCGACCACTTTATCAAATTCTGACAAGTTTAATTGATTCGTATCTGTTAAAACAGTCGACTTTCCTAAGTTCAGTTTGATTGTCGTTCCATCAAAGCTTGGTTTCTTTTGATAGTCTTGGACAACTTTATTGATTTTAGCTTCAATGCTTGGAATGTCTACTGTACTTCCATCTGGGCGAGTCATAGTATGGATGGTATAGCCATTGGCTGCTTGCCAAATGATTTTTTGTGCAACGGCTTGGGTATCAGGATCTTGACCAACCTTTTTCCATAAAATGGAAACTAATTTTGCGCGGTCTGGCATATCAGGTAAAGGATTTTTTTCATAACCTGGATTGATTGGGTCGATAATATCTACCTCTGGCTCAATACAAAAGACAGGTTGTTTCTTTCCATTATAATTAGCATAAATAGGCGCTGTATGGGTATTAAAGCTTTGCCCATTATTGTATGAACCAGAAGTACTGTAGATATTATTGGCATCGTACTCAATCGTTACCACTTGGGGATACTCCATTTCTTCTGCATGGGCAATAAGTGGTATTACACTTGTGTTTACGGTTTGAAATAGCAATACTAAAGTCGCTAGCAATTTACTATTTTTTATTCTTGGTCTTCTCACTTTCATACTCCTCTCTGATTTTGAATATAAAAAAAGACGCTCAAAATTTGAACGTCTTTTATAAACTATTCTTTTTTCTGTAATAAATTCCGCTTCATCTTCTCTCTCTTTATTTCTCGATAATCATATCCTAGTTCTGACATTAGCTCTTCCCAATTTTTGTTTGTCCGTCTCATAATGGTATCTACAGATGGCAATTTTGGGGATTGATTTTTTTGTTTAAAGGTTGTCATAGACAAATCCTGTTCTAATTCTAAACGGATAATCTCTTTTTTCAGTTCTAAAAGTAATTCGAAATTTGTTGGAACAACGAGTGACTCTTCCAAATGCTTTTTAAATAGTGGACGAACATCACCCATTCTTTTCTTTAACGTAGAAAGAGAAGGAACATTTTTTCCTACCACTTTTTGTTCATACTTTCTTTGTGAACATATGTGTTCTTTCCCGATAAATGAACGTGCGATGTCAATAAGCTCTTCATCTGAAAGGTGATTCCATTGATAATGTTGATTTTCTTTCCTATCAATTTTTCTTAATAAGTTATTCCAAGAACCATATCTTTGAATAATAAACCAGACGCTTGGAACTTCTTTGGGAAACTCGCTTAATTTTTCTTGATATTGACTACATGTTTTTATGCTATTTTTTTCGATAAATTGACTAATTTTAAGAAGCAATTGAAGCTCGTTCATATTTTTCCAAATGACCCTTTTATCTACTTCTTTCATAATGTTCCTCCAAATAACTATTTGGAACAGTGCGACACAATCCCTTTTTCGTAAAAAGTAATTGTTTTGGTATTTTCTCAAAAGCCCGCTCTTTTTTGCAAGCCTTGGCTCAAAACTGCAAAATTCGGTCAGCATTTTGGTATTTTTCGGATGACTTTTGTCGTCAATTTTTCCCTACTATTTGCCACTCTTTTGACTACCTTAATCGTCAAATTGAGAAAATCTAGGACAATTTGAGGGAATTTCTGAATTATTGTCTAAAATGCCGATTTTGAGAAAAGAAAAAAGCCCTTGCTAAACAAGGACTTTTCACACTTATGCGACTTCCAAAAAAAGTCAGATTGATTATCTTCTGATTTCTTTGATACGAGCTGCTTTTCCGTGTAATGCGCGTAAGTAGTAAAGTTTTGCACGACGTACTTTACCGTAGCGAACCACTTCAATTTGAGCAACACGTGGTGTGTGTAATGGGAATGTACGTTCCACACCAACACCATTTGAAACTTTACGTACTGTGTAAGTTTCGCTGATTCCAGCACCACGGCGTTTAATTACAACACCTTCGAATAACTGGATACGTTCACGAGTACCTTCGACTACTTTCGCATGAACGCGAACAGTGTCACCAGGGCGGAACGCAGGAATATCCGTACGTAATTGTTCTTGTGTTAATTCTTGAATTAATGGATTCATTTTATCCTTCTCCTTATTCCCAAATATTCTTATGGTCACTTCTGCCACAGCGGAATATTGTAATAGTTAGAGCGCATTGCACTCACCAAATTAGTTTACCACAGACAAAATAAGCTGTAAAGAGAATTTTCTTGAAAGTTCCCTTATTTTTGCTCTTCTTGTTTAATTTCCTCTAATAACTTCAACATTTCAGGCGTCATTTCTACTGATTCCAACATGTCAGGTCGACGTAAAAAGGTCCGTCGTAATGATTCTTTTAGTTGCCATTCTGCAATTAATTTATGGTTACCATTCGTTAGCACGGCAGGGACTTCCATATCGTTGAAAATAGCAGGTCTGGTATATTGTGGATGCTCTAATAGGCCAGTGGAATGTGAATCCGTTTGTGCAGAAAGATTGTTACCTAAGACATCAGGTAATAAACGGACTGTCGCATCAATCATGACCATTGCGCCTAATTCGCCCCCTGTTAAAACGTAATCCCCCAATGAAACTTCATCTGTAACTATCGTGCGAATTCGCTCATCATAGCCTTCATAATGTCCACAAATAAAAACTAAATGTTCTTCTTGTGAAAATTCCTCGGCCATTTTTTGATTAAACGGTTTTCCTGCTGGATCTAATAAGATGACCCGTTTTGGTTGCTGGTTTGTCTCTTCTTCAATTGCCTTTAGGTTATCATAGATCGGTTGTACTTTTAAAAGCATCCCCGCGCCACCGCCATACGGATAATCATCGACCGTTTGGTGTTTGTTATCTGAAAAATCGCGAAAATTAGAGACATTCAATTCTAATAACTGCTTTTCCCGAGCTTTCCCAATAATTGATTCCCCCATTGGTCCTTCAAACATTCTAGGAAAAAGAGTTAATACATCAATTCTCATCGTCAATCAATCCTTCTGGAATGTCCACATCAATCCGTTGATTTTCGACATCGACTTTTGTAACAACGCCTTCAATATACGGTAAAAGTAAATCTTTTTTCTTTGGTCGTTGGACGACCCACACATCATTCGCACCAGGAGATAAAATTTCTTTAATTTTTCCCAGTTCACTACCGGTTTCATCATAAACAGTGGCACCAATGATTTGGTGATAATAAAATTCGTCCTCTGCCAATTCAGCGAGATTGTCTTTTTCAACTTTTAAAATACCGTCACGATATTTTTCAACATCGTTGATATTTGGATGTCCTTCAAAGCTTAAAATGTCAAAATTCTTATGCTTGCGGTGGGACTTCACGACCAATTCAATTGGTGCTTTTTTCTCTTGAAATAGCAGTAACGTTGCCCCTTTTTGATAACGTTCTTCTGGAAAATCCGTTTTCGAAATGACCCGAACTTCCCCTTTGATTCCTTGTGTGTTCACAATTTTTCCTACATTTAAATAATCTGTCACGTGAAAGCCTCTCTTCCTTGTATTTCATCTTTCCTATTCTACCATTTCTTACGCGCAAATTCTATGAAAAAACAAAGGCCAACTTTTCCAGTCAGCCTTTGTTTTTATTAATTCGTTAAACCAGTTAATGTGCCATAAATTAAAAATAAATTCAATAACGTCAAGGCAATAGCAATAATCCAAGCTAAAAATTTCACCCACGCTGGATTCGCAAATTGGCCCATTAATTTTTTATCACTTGTATACATCGTTAAAGGAATAATCGACACTGGCAAAGCAATACTTAGGAAAACTTGCGTATAAAGTAACAAGTCTTCAACAGCCGTTTCGCTACCGCCATAAATAATGACACAGATAATGACTGGCACAATTGCTAACAAACGAGTTAACACTCGTCTTGCCCACAACGGCATTTTTAAATGGATAAAGCCTTCCATTACAATTTGTCCTGACAGCGTACCTGTAATCGTTGAATTTTGACCCGAAGCCAGTAAAGCAATTGCAAAAAGAATACTTAACACTGGGCTAGCAATATTACCAACAATATCTGGATTTTTCAGAGCATCAAATAAATCAACGAATTTACCTAATTCACTGTTGGTTCCATAAAATAATGCTCCTCCTAAAATTAGCAACAAACAATTTACGACAAAAGCGACAGTTAATTGAATATTTGAATCCCAAGTAGTGAAACGAATTGCTTTGGCTTTCTCAGCATCATCGTTACGATCAAATTTCCGTGCTTGCGCAATGGAAGAATGCAAATATAAGTTATGGGGCATGACTGTCGCTCCAACGATCCCCAAGGCTAAAAATAACATGGATTTATCTGTCGCTATTTTTGTGTCTGGAATAAAACCTCGTAATACTTCACCAACATTTGGATCTGCTAATGCCACTTCATAAGCAAAAACAAAAAAGATGACTGCAATTAAACAAGAAACAATTGCTTCGATTTTGCGAAAGCCTAACTTTGTCAGTAGCAAAAGTAATAAAACATCAAACGTTGTTATCAACACACCAATTAATAATGGAAAACCAAATAATAATTGCAAAGCAACGGCACCACCAATTACCTCAGCGATATCTGTTGCCATTATGGCTAACTCCGTCACCACCCACAAGGCAACGCCCGTTCGTTTACTTGTATGCTCTCTAGTCGCTTGGGCTAAATCCATTCCTGTCACGATTCCTAAGCGCGCAGCCATACTTTGTAGTAACATGGCAACTAAACTAGAAAGTAAAATCACACTAAGTAACGTGTACTTATATTCCGCTCCGCCAGCAATTGACGTAATCCAATTTCCTGGATCCATATAACCAACAGCCACTAAAGCGCCAGGTCCGCTATAGGCTAACAAAGTTCGCCAAAAGCTTGCGTTTTTAGGTACCTCGACGGTATTATTTATCTCTTCTAAACTAGGTCCATTTGCATAATTAAGCATTTTTTCCGTTTTCTTTTCTTTCATCCAACATCCCTCAATCTATCTTGTTCACACATTTCACTTTTAGGCACACCTAAAACTAGTTAACATAATTATAGTCTTCTTATTCTTCGTTGTAAACTGTTACATTCTAATTTTTTAAGCACTTTCGCTATAAATCGTTTGGTTTTTACCAAAAAATCCCTTACACTTATTTTATCATAGATCGGAGGTTATGAGGATGAAGTTAGATATGGTCGGTATTATCGTCAACGATATGACACAAGCACTCTCTTTTTACCAAACGCTAGGTTTTAACGTGCTGGGAGAAGCTTCGCCCGATTACACAGAATTACAAAACAATGGCGTCAGGATTTCTTTAAATTCACTACAAATGATTACTGGTGTCTATGGGTTTGCGCCTAGTCAGCAAGGCGATAAAATCGAACTTGCTTTTCTTTGTGAAACGGCCGCAGAAGTTGATAACACCGTGAAAAAAATGAGCCAAGCTGGTTACATTGTTTTTAAAGAACCTTGGAATGCACCTTGGGGCCAACGATACGCAATCATTAAAGACGTGGATGCAAATTTAATTTCACTCTTTGCCCCTCTATAATATTACTAAAAAATGCGCCACTTTCGTTTCTTTTACTCTCTTTCGAAAGATCAGTGCAGAATGGGTCTTAAGTAGGATGTCTTTTCTGTCTCTTTTTTTGTATAATAAACTTATCAAATGATGTGTATCTTACAACTTTGTTCGTTTGCAGAAAGAACAAACGATGTTTTTTATTGATAAAAAGTTATATACTAAAAGTACGATGAGTATAACTAAAGGAGATGAGAAATGTGAGTGTTACCCTATCTAGAAAAATTGTTAATATTATTTCCATTTTGGGCATTGTTGCAACCATAATTGCAACCATCTATTTTATCCGATTAGGTGTCTTCAAGGACATCAATGCACTAAGAGGACTAGTAGGGCAATCTGTCATTCTCGGTCCGATTATTTTCATGTTAATTCAGATTATTCAAGTGGTTATTCCGATTATTCCTGGTGGTGTTAGCTGTGCTGCAGGGGTCTTGATTTTCGGGCCAACAATGGGCTTCGTCTATAATTACGTTGGTATTGCACTTGGCTCTATTATCATTTTCTTATTAGGTCGTAATTATGGGAAACCATTCATTATGAGCCTTGTCAGTGATAAAACATATAACAAGTATATCGGTTGGTTAGACAATGAAAAACGTTTTGAACGATTGTTTGCTTTAGCAATTTTCTTCCCGATTGCACCGGATGATGCGCTTTGTTTAATGGCCGGTTTAACAAAAATGTCTGTGAAAAAATTTACTCTGATTATTCTATTAGCAAAACCTGCTTCTATCTATTTATATAGTCTTGCGTTAATTTATGGCGGTACATTTTTAACTAGCTTACTGGGAATGTAAAATAAATAAAAAAGCGAACGGACTAAATCAAAACTCTGCCTGTGTCAGTTTGATTTAGTCCTTTTATTATGGAATTTTGGTAGAAACTGGGGGACTTTTGATGTTTAGTTATTTTAAAAATAGTATTGTGAATACGCTAGATTTTCTTAAAGGGACAACGGCGTATTTTCGCGATGTGCTCTTGATGCACGGATTTATGTTATTCGTTCTATTGCCTTTATTGACAAGTTTGTCCAAATTGGTACTCAAAGAAGGTGGGATTGATTATATTTCCTACGATAACTTAGGGGCAATTGCTACGCAACATCCCTATGTCCTTTTGACTTTTCTACTAATTGGGCTGTTAATTTTACTGGCGCTCTTTTTTGAATTTACCTTTTTATTGCTTAGTGTCTATTTTATTAAGAAAAAGCAACCAATTACTCTAACGCAATTATTGCACGGCACCTTGCTTCAGATCAAAAAAGTTCGAGGAATTACCTTTCTGTTTTTCCTGGCATATTTCTTTTTGATTTTACCATTAAGTGGGTTAACCTTCCGCTCTTATTTATTAACAAGAGTTAAGATTCCAGCCTTTATCTTAGATTTTATTTTTGCAAATCGCGTCATTATTATTATTGGTTTCGTATTGTTAGAACTGATTATCTTATATTTAGCGATTCGACTTGCTTTTGCCCTTCCAGAGTTGATTTTACGTGATGTTGGTTTTCGTGAGTCTTTAAAACGTAGTTGGCAAATTACAAAGCGGCGCTTTTTCCAGATTTTAGGACAATTTATTATCATTGGTGGAACTGTTTTAGGGATTTTTACGGCTGGCTATTTCTTGATATTTTTAGGTCAAACCGCAGTCGAAACGTTTAAACCTGAGTGGTCTTTACCTAGCGCTGTCATCGCTATGACACTCCTTCAGGTTATGATGCTCTTAAACTTGGTGTTGTCTAGTGTTGCTATTTTTTACATTATTGTTGATGATATGGAGGATGAAGGGATTTTGCCTGACACGCCAGAATGGTTCACCCCGAAATCAGAGGTTCGGGTAGAATGGACCACCTTCAGAGTCGTTCTTTTTTGTTTGATTGCAATCATCTTCGGAATTGGTGTAGGCACCTATAATACGAATTACTTAAGTCATACACCTGACCGAAAACCGGTTACCATCTCCCATCGTGGTGTTAATGGTAACAATGGCGTTCAAAACACCTTGGACTCTTTAATCGAGACCAATAAGGCAAAACCTGATTATGTTGAAATGGATATTCAAGAAACCAAAGACCATCAATTTATTGTCATGCACGATTTTAATTTACGGGCGTTAACGGGTGTTAATAAACGACCAAATCAATTAACACTTAAAGAATTAACGAACATGAATGTCACAGAAAATGGTCAAACTGCTAAAATGGTTTCTTTTGATGATTATTTAGCCAAAGCCAATCAATTAAAACAACGTTTATTAATTGAAATCAAAACCACGCCTCAGGATAGCCCTGATTTAGTACAGCGCTTTGTCAAACAATACCGTGAAAATATTTTAGAAAACGGCCATATCCTTCATACCTTAACCTATGATACGGCGATGGCCTTAAAGAAAGAAGAACCACGCTTTTATGTAGGCTACGTTATTCCTTTTAACATTGTGGGACCACCTAAAATGCCAGTTGACTTTTTTACTATGGAATACAGTACAATGAATCGTAACTTTGTAAATGCCGCTCATCATGATGGGAAAAAGGTTTATGCTTGGACAGCAAATGATGAAGATGTTATGACGCGAATGATTTTTTATGGCGTCGATGGCATCATTACCGATCAGCTCAGTCTACTGAACGAAACAATGAAAACCGATTTAGAAAATCCAACATACTCCGATAAACTGTTGAATTTCGCTATTGGAATGGGTTAAAAAAAGAGCCAATCTGCTGAGCAGATTGGCTCTTTTGCGTTCATGTTAGTTGTTTTTACCAAAAATTCTTAAGAAAGCTAAGAATAAGTTGATGAAGTCAAGGTATAATTGTAATGCGAAGAAAACGGCCATCCCAGTACCTGCTTGATCACCTGTTTGCGCATAGACTTGGCGTATACGTTGGTTATCATAAGCAGTAATCCCTGAGAAAATTAGGACCATTAAAATGGAAATAAAGAATTCTACAGCACTACTGTGTAAAAGGAACATATTTAGCAACATCGCAATGATGATTCCGATTAAGGCACTATAAGCGGCATGACCAACTGCTGATAGGTCTTTCTTCGTAAAGACACCTACTAATGACATTGCGCCAAAGGTAGCTGCTGCACTTAAAAATGCGCCGGCCACTGTTCCACCAGTATACATTAATAACGTCACGGATAAAGTGACACCATTTAATAATGCATACGCAACAAATCCTGCAATCGCAATGGTTGGATTCTTCTGTGCTTTTGCGCCTAGATATAAAACTAAGCCAATTTCAACAAGCCAAATCATCCAAAAAGCTAAGCTTGATTGGAATAAAGTAGCTAGAACAGGTAAAAAGACAGTCGTCATTGCATAAGCCATGATTGCGCTAATACCAATTCCTAACGCTAAAAATCCGTAAATTTTGGCATAAAATTTATTCAAACCTGTGCCAGTTTGGATATACTCTTGATTATTCATAAGTTAAAGTCCCTTCTTTCTCTGTTAGTTCATCAATCGTCACTTGGGGTGGTTGAACCATCACCACTGCATCTAACACGCGATTTTCTTGCTCATTAACAGCCTCAACTGAAATGGTAATCACATCTTTCATTTTGTCGACTTTGATTACTTCTAATTGGAAAGTCAATGTTTCGTAATGAAAAACGGGTTCCACAAAGTTCACAGAGAAATTCACAACATGGGAACCTGGTCCTGGTAAATGTTTTGAAATCGCACTAGTGATAATCCCCATCAGCATAATTGATGGTACGATTGGTTTTTCATATTCTGTTTTTTGGGCATAATCATGTTGGATATATAAAGGATTCGCATCATTGGTCAAGCCCAAGTAAAGTAATAAGTCCTTGTCTTCAATTGACTCTGTCAAGGACAACGAATCTCCCTCTTCGATATCTTCGATGGTTTTGCCTAATTTTCTCGGTTTTCCGATATTCAAATTAGTACACCTCCGTTATTGATAAGATAATTGTACCAAAATGTACTTAAAAGGCAAGTTAAAAAGTAGTCTTTAAAGGATGTTTAAACAAAACCAACTTATCTGTCATGCTAGATTTTAAAAACAAACAACGGAACAGGAGCAGCTTCTTATTTTTTGAAGTCAGATACCCCTGTCCCGATTTTATTTATGTTCTCTTATAAAACGTTTCTAGTTGTGTTACTTAGTAATGTTTCGTAGGCTTGTTCAAATTTCTGAACGTCGCCAGCACCCATAAAGACCACCACTGCATTTTCAAAATCTAGTAAAGGTGACACATTATCTTCGGTAATTACTTGTCCACCTTTTTGAATTTTTTCGCCTAAATCTTCAATGCGTACCTCGCCTTGTGTTTCACGCGCAGAGCCAAAAATATTACATAAGAATACTTCATCTGCCAAATCCAGTGCTTCAGCAAATTCATCCATTAAGGCAATTGTTCGTGTAAATGTATGTGGCTGGAAGACAGCAATAATTTCTTTGTCAGGATATTTTTGACGAGCGCCATCAATCGTTGCTTTAATTTCAGCTGGATGGTGCGCATAATCATCAACAATAATCATGTCACTGACTTTTTTCTCGCTAAAACGACGTTTTACACCTTTAAAACTTAGCATTTCTTCTGCGACTTTTTGCATATCAAGTTTTTCAAAATAAGCCACAGCAATCACACCTAGCGCATTCATGATATTGTGATGGCCAAATGCTGGTAAGACAAAATGACCTACAAAATCATCCTTGTGATAAACATCAAAAGATGAGCCTTCCGTTGTTCGTTGAATATTTCGGGCTTGGATATCATCCTCTTCGCTGACGCCATAATAATAAACTGGCACTTCTGATTCTAACTGACGAAGATACTTATCATCACCATAAGCAAAAATTCCTTTTTTGACTTGATGAGCCATTGTTTGGAACGCTGAAAAAACGTCCTCAATGCTCTTGTAGTAATCTGGATGATCAAAATCGATATTCGTCATAATCGCATAATCTGGTGAATAAGCCAAGAAATGACGGCGATATTCACACGCTTCAAATGCAAAGAAATCAGCATCTGGTTCGCCGTGGCCAGTGCCATCCCCTATTAAATAACTAGTTGGATTGATACCACTTAATACATGTGCTAGCAAACCAGTCGTACTTGTTTTCCCATGTGACCCTGTTACAGCAATGCTTGTGTACGGTTCGATAAAACGAGCAATGAAATCGTGGTAACGAATTACTTCTGCGCCTAATTCGATGGCGCGGGCGATTTCCTCATGGGTATCTGGAAAAGCATTTCCAGCAATAACAATCATGTCTTTATCAATATTATCTGCATTAAATGGTAAAATAGGGACACCTGATTTTTCAAGATCCCGTTGTGTAAAGAAATACTCTTCTACGTCTGATCCTTGAACGTTGTAGCCTTTTTGGTGTAAGACCAACGCTAATGAGCTCATGCCAGAACCTTTAATTCCGACAAAATGGTATAATTTGTTCTCTTGATTTCCCATTATAATCCTCTTCTCTGTCACTATATAAAACATACCTTTTTTAAAAAAATTTCAATCATACGAGATTCATTATCGTATAAAACAAAAAAATAATCAACTATTAAAACAGAATAAAAAACTTACATGTTTCAAATCCACATGCAAGTTTCATCTCTTAACTAAAATATTTACTGTTTTCTAATACAGAACTTGAATCTTCTAGCATCCCGCTTAATGGTTTATCCAAGATGCCCTTTTTCTTCTCTTCTGTCACAGGTGCTTCCGGCTCCACTTGAGCATTCGCTTTAGCTAATTTTTTCCCATAAGCAGTTTGACTTTTAGCATTTTTCTTTGCGGCATTCAAACGGGAACGCGAACGTAAATCCAACGCATCTTCGCCAAAACGTTCTAAGTCTGGTTTGATTTGTTGATATTGTCGTCTAGTTAAAGGAATCTCAGGTTCTGAGGTTGGAATATTAAACTTCCGCACCGTTGGATCTTCTTCCGTATCTTTCACTTGAAAAGCCGTTGGTTCATCATCAAGAATGACATATGAACGCCGATCTTTTTTCATTGCTTTTAGCAACTCTTCTTCAGTAAAACTAGGTTCCTGTTCCTCAGGAATCACAGAAGCCGGGATATATTTAGGAACAAAATAAGAAGGTGTCGTTTTCTGCACTAATGGTGATGCGGCAGGTCTACTTGGTTTCGCTACGACTTCTTTTTTTTTATACGTTTGTGTCCAGCCATTTCCTTTTGGTGTCCCAAAAAGGCTATTATTTTTTTTCGTTGCTTGTTTATTTTTCGTTGCTTTACTAGCATGTTTTGTATAGTCTGGCAAATTAGAGCGATGACGTGCTAATTGCTCTTGTTGTGCTGCCGTTAATTGTTGTGTTTGTTTATTTGTAGTTGGTTGATTCGTTGTTGGTTGTTGGACAGATGGTGTGCTTTGTCTAGTATCTTCGGCAGGTGTTGCAGTTCTTCTGCTACCAGACATTGCTTTACCAATCAGATCATCTTGAAATAAGTTACGCTCATTATCTGTTGGTAATTTTACGCCCTGTTCATCATCATACGCTGGAAAACGGAAATGTTTTCTCTTCACTTGAGCATTATCCATTGCGGTCATTCCTTTTATTTTTCTTTCTCATTAGTTTAACACATTCTCAATGAATACTAAAGAACTTGCCTGAATTTTTAAGAGAACAAAAAAAGAAACCTCCGTTTAAAAAGGTTTCTTTTTTGTTTATTTATCTAGTTGTAATTTGGCAAAGTCCGCTTTGACTTGAATGAATGACTGAAACAATTGTAAAAACTGAAAGAGTCGCGCCCGATTTTCAAATTCACTTCTTGTTTGCGGCAATGGTTTTGTGCGATAGGTTTCATAAACGGTCTTAATTCGATTCATAATTTCTTGTCCATCATTATTCTCTGCAAATGTTTCTGCCGTATATTCCAATAATTGTTGAATATAGCGAACTTGTTGCGCATCAACAGTAATATCTTCTAATAATTCCAACATGTTTTTTAGAATATTACTTTGCATTTTTCTCATCGCAAAGTACTCTAAATAGTACGTATTGGTAGACAGCAATTGATTCTCGGCATGATTTTTGGCCCACGTCTCACCTGTACGAATAAAGGTTTTTAAATCTGCACAATGCATGACCAAATTTCGCTCTCCTGCAGCGTTGTTTAAATGTAGCGCCATTTCCCTTAAAATTTTACGAAACATTGTTTCAATGACTTCTTGGTCTTCTCTTAAACGTTTTTCTGTATCAGGCATATAAGAATTAGCTAATAACGCTAGTCCCACACCAATACTCATTAATAAAAACTCATTTCCAATAATCGCCCAAGAAAGATTTTTTTCGACTAAATAATGAGTTACCAAAACGGAACTCACAACAATCCCATCAGATAATTGAAAATACACGGCTGCTGGAATAAATAATAATAAAAAAATACCAAAAGCAATCGCTGTAAAACCTAAAAAAGTAAAACAAATATACGCTAAAATAGTTGCTAAAGCTAAGGATAACAAACGATAAATTCCTGTCATGACAGATGTTTTTTTCGTGCTAGTAACACTTAAAACTGAAATAATCCCTGCCGAAGGGGCATAAAGTAATCCCAGTTTTTCCGCAATAATCATTGCTAATGCAGCGCTAATGGCTGTCTTGACTGTTCGTAAACCAATTTTCATGCATACTCCCCTTAAAAAATAATAATTCTTCACTTTTCTCTAGTAATTTTACCTCTATTTCGGTTATCATTAAAGAGAAAAGTTATTTAGGAGCGAATATTTATGATAGTGGGTCGATTTCGTTTAGGCATGCGAACGTTAAAAACAGCAATTGCTGTCATGCTGTGTATTCTTTTATTTCAATTTTTCCATCGTGGCTCACCTATGATTGCCTGTTTAGCAGCTGTTTTTTCGCTAAGACAAGATTTAAATACCAGTTTGTCTTTTGGAAAATCGCGCATTATTGGAAACACATTGGGTGGCTTTTTAGCTTTGCTTTATGTATTAGCACAAGATTATTTTCCTAATCAACACTTAGTAGAATTACTGCTACTACCACTTTTAGTCATTATCGTCATCGTTGTTTCTGATGGGATTAATAACAATGCTGGGATCATTTCTGCAACTGCGACACTTTTAATGATTTCTTTAAGTATTCCGCAAAGCGATTCCTTTCAATATGCAATGGAACGTGTGTTGGATACATTCATTGGGACCTTTATAGCGATTGGTTTAAACGTCTTTTTACAACCTAAGCCAGCAGAAGAAGCCCATGAAATTTCTGAAGATTTAGCTGAATTAGAAAAGAAAGAAAAAGAACTAGAAGCTTTACGTCAACAAGTTCAAGCGCGGATTGCTGCAGAAGAAAACACTGATGACAAGGCAAATAAATAAAGAAACAGCCGATTGAAGAGAATAACAATCGGCTGTTTCTTTATAGTTCCCAATTCGTTTTTGCTTGAAAGTTGGCGGCTGCGCCAATCAAGTTGGCATCATTTTGATAATGGCAGGTCACGATTTCTGGAACAAAATCTTTTAATTCAAAGGTTTGTAAATGCGTTAGCATCCGGCGATTAATCTCTGCTAATAAGCCTTCTTTAGCAGAAACACCGCCTCCGAGTACAATCATTTCAGGATCATAAGAAAACTGTAAGCCGAATAATCCTTGTGTTAAATAATCATAAAAATTATTGACTTCTTCGCGAGCAATCTCATCCCCTCGTTGTGCCAGTTCAAAAACTTCTTCTCCTGTCACCGCCTGTTTTTCGACTCCAATTCGTTCACAATAGCGCTGAGCCATTTTGACAGCTGTGCCAATTTCACTGAATGTTTGGCCATTACTTAAAAAGTTCAGTCCAAACTCGCCTCCATATAAATGAGCGCCTTTGTACAATTCACCATTGCGAAAAATCGCTCCGCCAATTCCTGTCCCAATAACGACAAAAAGCACTTCTTTTTTCCCTTTCGCCGCGCCTTCATATATCTCAGCTAAACCAGCACAATTCGCATCATTTTCGATAGTCACTGGTAAGCCAAACAACGCTTCTAATTCTTCATAAATGTTAAAATGATGAATATATGGAATGGCGGAAATCCCTAAAATCTGTTGACTTTTTTCGTCAACTACTCCAGGTGAACTAAAAGCAACACCACTAATCGACTCATTTCTTTTGTCTGCATAAACCGAATATAAATGCGCTTTCATTTCTTCCCAAGAGCCAGGTGTTGGAAAGCTCCCTTGATTTGTTAATTCTTTGCCTGTCCAAACGCCGTATTTCACGGAAGAACCGCCAAGATCAAATGCTAAAATTGCCATATTTATCCATCCTTTTCTACTTCTGTTTTCTTATTTCTTCGATACGTATACGGTCCATGATAGGTCTCATCAGGATTTTTCGTCAAGCGAAATTTCAACGGAACATAGTCAATGCCGCCTTTAACAAAAGGATGACATCGTAAAATCCGTGCTACCCCCATCGTTGTTCCTTTGACACTTCCATGTGTATGAATTGCATCAATCATATATTGTGAACACGTTGGGTAATAGCGACAACGTGCAGGCAATCCTGGAGAAATAAATCGTTGATAAAAACGAACACCGCCGATTAACGGATTTTTCATAAAGTGCCTTCTTTCTAACTAATTCTTACTAAAGAATAGCTTGTTTTTTCATGTTTGGCAAGTCTTAGTTACGAGAAATTACACCAGGTGCACCTATGACGAATTCTTACATTTCTGTTGCTATCCAAATGAAAAAAAACGTGCTACACTATAAAAAAAGGAATGGAGGCTTAGTAAATGGGATTAAAATTTGAACGTTCCAATGACTTAGATAAACTCTTCGATTCTTTCGCCGTTGATCCATTAAAGAAAGAAGTACCTCTTGAAGAACTGGCAAAACAACGACAAGAAGTAAAAAAAGAAGAAGCAAAAAAACAAGCAAAAGAGTAATTTTGCTTGTTTTTTTCTATAGAAATTTTTCAATTGCTGTCCAAGCTGCTTCTTTTCCTTCTTTTGTTTCAGAAGAGAAAATAATAAAGGCATCTTGTTTATCAAAATTCAAGGCTTTTTTGATGACACTCTCGTGTTTGTTCCATTTGCCCCGCGGAATTTTGTCTGCCTTAGTTGCTACAATAATAACTGGCAAATCATAGTATTTCAAAAATTCATACATTTGGATATCATCTTGGGTCGGCGGATGACGTAAATCAATTAAAGAAACGACTGCACGTAATTGCTCACGTTGCGTGATATACGTTTCAATCATTTTTCCCCACTTCGCACGTTCTGTTTTAGAAACTTTGGCATAACCATAGCCAGGAACATCCACAAAGTGTAAGGCATCCTCAATTAAATAAAAATTTAGCGTTTGCGTTTTACCAGGTTTGCCTGAAGTTCTTGCTAAATTTTTACGATTAATCAAGGTATTAATAAAAGATGATTTCCCAACGTTCGAACGTCCAGCTAAAGCAATCTCCGGTAATTGAGATTCAGGATATTGTTTAGGGGATACCGCACTAATCACGATTTCTGCATTATGTACGTTCATTGTTTTCCTCCGTTCTTCTATTCAGTCTTTCATTCAAAAGCTTAACAAAAACAGCTCTTTCGGAGATCCGCCGAAAGAGCTGTTTTCAGCTTCAATCTTATACAGCTTCTTTATCTTTTTTGTTATAAATAATTGTTGGTTTACCGGTACCTTCAGCGGCCATTTTAGTAATGATAACTTTTTCAATGCTTTCATCTGAAGGAACATCAAACATTACGTCCATCATAATTTCTTCAATGATTGAACGAAGTCCGCGTGCGCCTGTATTACGTTCAATGGCTTTGGCTGCGATGGCTTTTAATGCTTCTGGTTCAAATTCTAATTTAGTGTCATCAAGAGACAATAATTTTTGATATTGTTTCACCAAGGCATTCTTCGGTTCTGTTAAAATTCGAACCAAATCATCATTCGTTAATTTATCAAGCGCAGCCATTACAGGTAAGCGTCCAATAAATTCTGGAATTAAACCAAATTTCAATAAATCTTCTGGAATAATATGTTGCATGATGCTTTCTTCTTCATTTAAAGCAGAATTAGTTTTACCAAAACCAATAGTTTTTTCGCCTAAGCGGTTTTTAACAATGGTTTCAATTCCATCAAATGCTCCACCAACGATGAAGAGAACATTCGTTGTGTCAATTTGGATAAATTCTTGATGTGGATGTTTGCGGCCCCCTTGTGGTGGTACACTTGCAACTGTTCCTTCAAGAATTTTTAGTAAGGCTTGTTGAACACCCTCACCTGAAACATCTCGAGTAATCGAAACATTTTCACTCTTACGGGCAATTTTATCAATCTCATCAATATAGATAATGCCCTTTTCCGCACGTTCAACATTATAGTCAGCAGATTGTAGTAATTTTAAAAGGATGTTTTCAACATCTTCCCCTACATAACCTGCTTCTGTTAAACTGGTCGCATCAGCGATTGCAAAAGGTACATTTAATGTTTTTGCTAACGTTTGAGCCAAGAAAGTTTTACCTGAACCTGTTGGTCCAATTAAACAAATGTTACTTTTTTGCAATTCAACGTCATCTTGAGTTGCAGCTGTTTCTGATTGATTCACACGTTTATAGTGATTGTAAACAGCAACAGAAAGTGTGCGTTTTGCACGTTCTTGTCCAATAACATATTCATTTAAAACATTTAAAATTTCTTGGGGTTTTGGCACATCCGTTAATTCTCGGACTGCTTCATCATAAAATTCTTCATCAATAATCTCTTTACATAGATCAATACATTCATTACAAATATAGACACCCGGACCAGCAACAATTTTTTTTACTTCTTCTTGTGTTTTCCCACAAAATGAACAACGAACGGTCCCGTTATTATCCGTATTGTCGTACATGTTCGTCACCCCTCTAAAAATCAAAAAATGACTGTCATCACAGTCTCTCATCATAATAGCACAAACCACTTTAAAATGCGAACATCTCAGATAGAAAGTTTTATTGTTCTTAGACTTCTTATGGTATACTACATTATATAAAAGCACTTTCATAAAAAGTGATTGTGTTGAAACAAATTGGAGGAATTGTGATGTTAGAACAAATTTTACTAGGTACCTATACTCGAAGAGCCAGCCAAGGCATTTATAAAATTGCATTAGATACGACACAAGGTCGTTTAACAGAAGCGACACTTTTGTTAGAAGAAACGAGTCCTACCTATCTTGCTCTGAGTCAAAAGGGCGAACTTTTTAGCGTCACTAGTGTTGACGGTGAAGGTGGCACTGCCGCTTATCAACCAGAAATGGACCATTTTAACTTATTGAATAAAGTAACTGAGGAAGGTGCGCCGCCATGTTATGTAGCTGTTGACGAAAACCGACAACTTGTCTATGCAGCAAATTATCACCAAGGTATCGTTCACGTGTATCGTATCTTAGAAGATGGTTCTTTGGAAGATGCTGACAAAGTGATTCATACAGAGCCAACTGGTCCTCATGAAAACCAAAACAATGCCCATGTTCATTACACAGATTTGACGCCTGATCAACGCTTAGTCGTCTGTGATCTAGGAACCGATCGTGTGTATACGTATAATGTTAGCTTAGATGGAAAGCTTTCTGAAATCGCTCAATTCGTGACTGAGCCAGGGACTGGTCCACGTCATTTAGTGTTCCACCCAACAAAATCATTGGCTTATTTATTTGGTGAATTAGATAGCACTGTTTCAGTTCTTTCATATGATGAAACAGATGGTTCTTTCACTGAATTACAAAAAGTTTCTACTTTACCTGCTGATTATGATGCGTTTAATGGTGGTGCTGCAATTCGTATTTCTTCTGATGGCCGTTTCCTTTATGCTTCAAACCGTGGCCATAACTCGATTGCTGTCTATGCTGTTTCAGAAAACGGCGAAGCGATTGAACGAATTCAATTAATTTCAACAGAAGGCGATATTCCAAGAGATTTCGATTTAGATCCTTCTGAAGATTTCGTTGTTGTCGCTAATCAAGACTCTGACAACTTAACACTTTATCGTCGGAACCAAGAAACAGGCTTATTAGAAATGATTCAAAAAGATGTTGCCGTTCCCGAATGTGTTTGTATTTTATTTGTATAATTAAGTTGACTATTTCCTTGGAAAATAACAGGAGTCAGATGCTAATTAATGTTTGCATCTGACTCCTGTTTTCTTATTTTAAACGATGGATTAGTTCTCCAATTCTTTAACGTATAAATAAAAAGAGCCAAAGTCTAAGCGATTCATTTGTAAAGATTCATGAATTTTTGTGAACCCTTTACTTTCGAAAAATCGAATCATTCTATGGTTTGTATGATTAGTCTGAGCATACATTTTACGTCTTCCTTCCCAGACTGCTCGTTTCTCCAATTCATGGAACAACAAACTGCCATAACCCTTGGCAATATAATTAGGCGAAGTTGCAAAGCGCTTTAACCAAACAAAGTCTTGTTCCTGCTCCATACAGAACGTTGCCATTGAAAAAATCATTTCTTCGTGCATTAGCAAATACAACCGTTTTTTTGTAATGTCTTCTTGGATATCTTCTTGAGAAGGGTAGTCCTTTGTCCACTGTGTAATGCCCACAACATCCATGAATGCCTTTACTTCTGTTAAAAATTGAAGAATCATCGGTAACTCTTTCTCATCAGCCACTCTAATTTTCATTGTTTATTCTCTTAATAAGGTAACAATAGAATCGACAAGACAATCACACTAATAATGCCAATGATGGTCGGTACACTCGTCCGTTTTAAAATTCTGATGGGACTAACTCCTACTGTTGATGCGACAATCATGACAACTGCTGCTACAGGAGAAATCGTTCTAGTTAAATTCGCAATCATCTGCATTGGCAAGGAAATTAAGATGCCATCAATCCCAGCTTTTTCAGCAATCCCAGGGATTAGTTCGATAACCGCATAAAACATTGCCAGACCACCACCGCTTAAAATTCCAAAAAGGGTCGTTGCACCGCTGAAAATTAAGGTCGTGACAATTCCTGCTGAACTTGACGCTTCGACAGATGCCATAATACTATCAATAATTCCTAACGTTTGAATCGCAGACGTGAATAATGAACCGCCTACGACAAGCATCACAACTTGACTAAACCCTTGCCCCATTCCTTTAAACATCTCGACAGCCGTATCTTGAACCTTTTTAAAAGATTTCAAGCGAAGCGTCTCAACCAATACAGCGATGAAGAAAGAAATAAATGTAAGAACAAAAATATCCATCGTTATTCCTTTAATAAACATTCCTGCGATTCCCACTCCAACAATTAATAATAGCGGTAATATTGGCAATATTGCATAAAATTTAGGAACATCAAATTCTTTTTGTTTGCTTAAGCCCTCTTCATTTAATGAAACATAGGCAGCCTCACCTTCTTTTTTATCGCAGTATTTTTGCCAGAAGTACTGTGCAACCGCAATGATTAATAACGATGGCAGCGAAATTTTGGCATTCCATACAACATAATTTAACACATCATAACCAAGGGTATTTGCGGCGATTACGTTATCCGCGCCTAAAGGTGTTGGCATGATAGTTGCCGTCATTGCAATCACACCTGCAGCAGTTAATGACGAAATCCCCATGCTGGCTAGCATCGGATATAATATAGACATTAAAATAATCGCTAAGCTTGATGCACTAGGAACTACTAGTGACATTAAATTTCCAATTAAAAAGACCACAGGGACAAATAACGATTTACGTTTAATCTTCATTAATGGTTTCACCAAAAAGTTGACAGCCATCTGATTGGCCCCGATTGCATTCATATAGCCTGAATAACCAAAAAGAATCATAATTACAATTCCTGCTGAACTCACTTGTGCAATAATTGTATCTTTAAACTTCAAGAAAATATCAAATAATCCAAAACCGGTTCCTTCCCCTGCAGGATAAATGGGATGTCCTAACATCCATGCACATGCAAGTAGAACAAGCGCACCAATAATTAAGCTGAGTGCGGGATGATAATTTTTTACAATCAAATAGGCTACAACAACTAAAACGACCAATACCAATAAACTTTCAATCATACTTATCCTCCTTCAGTTAATTAACCGCTTTCATTTTTTCGACAACCCATTTTTGAAAAGCTTCAACATTTACATCTATACAGGCAACGGCATTCGTGTTTTTATGATACTTCATTTTTAAATCCGCAACAGTAGCTCCCGCAGCTGGACCTTCCAAAGCAACTTCAATGAACGTTTCAGTTGTCTCAAATAATTCTGGTGAAGTTAAATAGGCAATCGCACAGACATCATGCATTTTCAAACCTGTAGTTAGACTGCCGCCTCTATAATGACGGAAAAGACCATAAAACATTTCCCCAACTCTACCAAGCGCTCTGATGGCTGTTACTTCATGATTCGTTAACACAGCTTGACTTGTAACATCTAATCCTACCATTGTTAGCGGGACACCTGATTGGAAAACAATTTGTGCAGCGTGTGGATCGACATACGTATTAAATTCAGCACTTGTATTTGTATTTCCCCTTGCTAATGAGCCACCCATCATGACGATTTCTGCAATATTTTCTTTGACTTCTGGATAGAGGGTCAGTAACAAAGCAATATTCGTTAATGCAGCAATTGGAACAATGGTCAAAGGAACATCACTAGACAGAATTTCTTTTCGCATAGCTTCCACTGCATGAATATCTAAACACGTAGAGATAGGTTGCGGAAACTCAAAGCCATCCATGCCAGTCTCCCCATGAATCTCAGCAGAATCTTCCAATTGAATAAGTAACGGACAATTACACCCCTTGGCTACAGGAACCTTTTTCCCAAAAAAATCGACAAGTTTCAAGGCATTATTTGTTGTTTTTTCTACATCTACATTCCCTGCAACCGTCGTTATTAAGCGAACTTCTAGGTTAGGATGATTCAGTGCAATCGCTAAAGCTACAGCATCATCAATTCCTGGGTCCGTATCAATAATGATCGGTCTTTTCTTTGTACCCATTTTTCTTCCTCCATTCACATTTAGGAAAAACATTTCCGGAAACGTTTTCTTAATTTGAGATTAACAGCGCTTTCATTAAAAGTCAAGCAGAATTTCTAAATAATAAATAATTAGGCTTTTTCTTGACTTTCTGCTTTTAGAATGCTTACTATAAAAAAGAGTTCAGTGAAAGGACGAAAATGATGAATATTAAAGATATTGCAAAATTAGCTGGCGTTTCCGCTTCAACTGTATCCAAAATTATAAATAATAAAGATCAAACTATTAGTAAAGAAACCCGTGAGCGTGTCTTAAAAATCGTTCGAGATTACAACTACACACCTTACTCAGCAAATCTCGTCACAAATAGTACTACAAAAACCTTCGTGTTATTATTAAATAGCCATGAAACTTTTGAGGCTTGGGTTACGAGCTTTATTGATAAAGCTCAAGAAAATGGCTATAGCTGCTTGATTTTAAATAGTCACGGTAGTTTAGAACAAGAACTGAAAAATATTACCTCGCCAACTTTAAAACAAGCCAGTGGCATTATTTGGGACCCAATCAATGAAAACAGTAAACAATACGCGAAATTTATAGAAGAATTAACGATTCCTTACTATTTCGTCAATCACTCAACTAACGAATTGCCTTCTCTAGCGAGGCTTTATGAAGAAGCTAGTTATGTTTTAACCCGAGAATTATTACAGAATAACCATAAAAAAATTAGTTATTTCGTCACTAACCAAAAATATAAAGAAGCAATTATTGCAGGCTATAAAAAAGCCTTATTTGATGTCAATTTACCCTTTAGTAAAGAAAATATTTTAACTACTATCCCTGCTGATTTCAGTAATCAGCTTATCACAGATGGGATTACGGGTATCCTTACCGATGACTATACCCAAGCTGTTTTTTTGGAACAGCTTTTAAAGCAGAGCGGTTTGCGAACCCCCGATAATTACTCTTTACTCGCAATTAAGCGAAAAATTGATCGTTCATTTTTACCTGATCATATTTCTTCCATCTTATTAGATACAGAGACGTTTGGCAGCCAGTTAGCCTTATTATTGCTTAACAAACGCAAAGAAAAAACAGCCTTGATTAATGACGCTGAAAAATTGGTGCTAGATCACAAAAATACATTAGGCATGTCTAGTGTTAATCCACATAGCAAAATGATTGTAGTAGGTAGTTTAAACGTTGATAATTATCTGTATTCAACAAATTTACCACATAACGGCAAAACAAATTTTTTGTCTAGCTATGCTAAATTCCCCGGCGGAAAAGGATTAAATCAAGCTGTTGGCTTAACCAAACTGGGGCATCAGGCCACCTTAATTGGTTGTTTAGGCTCAGACACAGATGCGAATTACTTATATAAAGAATTAGAAAAATACCACGTTACGACAGATGGTGTCACACGTATTCAAGATGCTGAGACTGGTCAAGCTTATATTTATGTTGAGACAAGCGGCGACTCCATGATTTCAATCTTACCTGGTGCAAACATAGCGCTTACACCTAAAAAAATCGCACAGCAAAAACACCTATTTATGGATGCCAGTTTTTGTCTCATTCAAACAGAAATTCCTTTGTCTGCTGTAGAGAAAGCTTGTGAAATCGCCCAACATTCAGGGGTACCGATTATTTTAAAACCGGCTGCTATTCATCATATTCCAGTGAATATACTAGAAAAGGTTGATTTTTTCATTCCCAATGAAGATGAATTATTGGAACTTCAACCAGATACTGGTACATTAGAAGAGAAAGCGGCGTACTTCTTAGAAATGGGCGTAAAAAATGTCATTGTTACTTTAGGAAAAAAAGGCGTGTTATTAAAAACACCCCAAGTGTGCCACTATTTCCCTGCAACAGAAAATATAGCTGTGGATAGCACTGGTGCCAGTGACAGCTTTATCAGCGCGCTCGCCTCCTATCTTTCGAAAGGTTATCCGACTGAAGCAGCCATTCAAATAGCAATTCAGGCTGCAGGATTTTCAGTTTCTAAAGAAGGGGTGATTGATTCTTTAGTTGATCACGTCACTTTGGAAAATTATTTGATAAAAAAAGAACCCGCTCTTTTTGCTCATCGTAACACCTGTGTCGACTGACACAGGTGTTTTCCTGCTGAATATCTTGTTATTTTCTCATAAACCAATGAGAATTGTTCTTTTTTATTACAATTTATTAGGCGAACTATTATAATAAAAGAGAAGTTATTACTAAGGAGTGAGTCTCATCAAAACACAAGATGCCATAAAAACATTTTTACTTTCAAAGAAAACACAAAAAAAATTGGCTGTCTTTTTATACTTAGCAAAACAAACGAACCTTGATTTATCTAGTGTTGCCCGAAAATTCGATCTTTCTACTAAAAATTTATCAATTTATCTTCGTGAAATTCAAGAAGACTTAGCAACCCTTCCTGAAAATACCTTAGAGATTCAGATCCATCACGGAAAAATTTCATTACATACGACTTCCAATGATTTTCTTTCCCACTATTTTTTATTATTTAATTATTACTGTGTCCATTCTACTGACTTCATTCTTTTTCAAGCAATTATCAAAAAAGAAAACAATTCTGTCTGGAAAGTGAGTCAAGAAACTAATTTTAGCTCATCTTACATTTACAAACGGTTAAATAACATTAATAAACTATTTGGTTTGTATGGAATTTCCGTCCATTTTTCCCCCTCGGCGAGTAAAGTGATTACAGGTTCTGAATTTCAAGTCCTATATGCTTTTCTTGATGTCTACTGGACCATCTTTTTAAATACCTTAGCCTTACCACGTTATACCTCTACTTATTTTGAAGATATACTGACGAAACATATTAAACCAGAAATTCTTGAACGCTTGGAACACGCTTCTCTACTAAAACTAAATTTACTTTTACACATCGCAAAATATCGCTTTCCATATACTTGTGAAGATGATCTCCAAAAAGAATTTGAAGAACATCCTTATTTAAGGCTTTTCTCAGACTCAAAACAAACTATTTTTTGTTCCCAATCAAATTTTTCAGAAGATCAACAGCGGGTTGTAGATATCATTGCACCCATTGCCATTGATAATTTTGATTCAGCAAAACGAGCCAAAGATTTACTGGCTGCTCTAAATGAAATTTCTTGCCCAGAATATTTCTACGTTGATTCTTTATTAACCAATTTTTGCGAAGTTTTTCAAATTCCAAAAATGCGTGAATTTGATCGTCATTACTTCTTACTTATTTTATTTAAAAATATTATCTATAACCAATTATTTATTTCACAGCAACCAAATACCGCAATTCTAGATTTTTTAGTCAATAAAAATAGTACTTATCAAAAAGATTTACAGAAAGAAATCTATGCTTTTTATCAAAACTTTTCAGCGCATTCCTCTTATCAGTTAAGATTTAAGGATCAGGAGAACCCAATTTGGACATGTGAATTGTTGTTACGAATTTATAAGCACTATAGTCCCCGCAAAAAAATTAAAATTGGTGTTGCCTATTCTCGCGATTTTTACATTGCTAGCTTTATTATGATGAAAATCAAGCAAGCATTTAGTGAGGATATTATTTTTGAACGAACCGATTTTTCTAGTTGTGATATTGTGATTACTGACTATCCCTTATTTGATTTACCAAAAGAAATAGACCGAATTTACATTTTAGAAGAAGAATTAACCCGAGAAGATTGGGAACTAATTTTCAGTAAAATAAGTATCGCCATTTTTGATTTGCAATATTAAAACAAACATCAAGCGCCAACCTGTCTCACCAGCCATAATGAAAACAAGCAACCTACAAACCACTTCTGCCAGTTTTAGTCTGACAGAAAATAGTTTGTAGGTCGCTTGTATATTGCTGTTCTTTTCTACGTTACCTTCAAAGACAATCTAGTAAGTGGGTACACGTCGTACTTCAGTCCTTAAAGTGCTACGCTTCCACCGCTGATCAGTTTTTAAGCCTGAGACGAAGATCCAAAGTGTTTTTTGTCTCAGGCTCTTACATTTTTTCAACAAAGGTATTGCTAGGCGCTACTTGAAGCTGAAAACTATTTTCTCTATCGAGATTCCTCATCAGTAGACTCAAATTTAAAACTTTTTTCTATAAAAGCGACTTCTTTTGCGTATGTTTTTACAAAAGAAGAATAGTCTTTGGGATCTTTGACCTTTTCCAATTGGTCAACAGAGACTTCTAATTCAAATCCTGTCCCATCTTTAAAGAGATAATATTTTGAGATGTCTGTATATCCTTGATTCCGTTTTAAAATATAGCCGGTTTGTACATCAGCAATTTTATCAATTGGGTATGCTTTGATAAACTCTTTACTTGTATCCAAATAATCAGAAAGACTGTTGACAAGATTGCCAGAAAGGTACATACCTGCCGATGTATAATAGTCTCTTTTTTCATAAAAACTGATATTGCCTAGATATTTTGTATCTGGATACTCCTCTGTAGAAGGTAAAATTAAAAAGTTCTTTCCGCCACTGGTTTCAATATCGGCATCGCCGATAATTTCTATTTGATAGCCTTGATTAAATAAAAGTTTATTTTCTTCTATTGTGACTTTTAGTGGTTTTTCTAAATCAACAGGTCCAGTTGTGGTAAGTCCAGCTTCTTTTAAAGGATAAACATCTTCTGATGAAGCGGAGTAATCCCAATAATCATCTTTCTCCGCAAGATCAATATATACTATAAAGCCAATTGCTACAGCAATGCCTATCCAAATAATTTTTTTGTTCTTTTTTTGTTTTTTCTTTTTTTTCGTCTGTGGTTTTACCACTTTTTTATTGGAGTTAGGAAGTTGCTTTGCTGTGTCTGTTCTTGTGACAGGAAAAAACGACCATTTTGGCTTTTGAAAAAGCGCATCATATGTATCATAAAAATTCTTTTGTTTAGCCATTTTTTCTCTCCACTAATTTTTTTGATAAGGAAATTTCCTCAGATGCTTCGGAGACTAATTTTTCGTAATCATCTGTGATACTTTCCGACAACACTCTTATGGTACCTAAGATACCATTGGTTGCAAGTGTTATTTCTTCTGTTGACAATTTATCTTCTTTAATGCTTAAAAACCGTTCTGATGCTCGTAAAATCTCTGGTACCTTATGATATAAAAAATCACTAAAATGAGTAATTGCTTCAGGATACTTCACTAAGTGTTTAAAGATGCCCTTAGCGGAAGCAACACCCAGTTCTACTTGTTCAATTTTTTTTAAATTTCGTGACTTATTCGTTAGTTCGTTTAAATAAATAATTTGTTTTTTTAATTCGTCCATAATTCTTTGGTACATCTCTAGGTCACTGTCCGTTAGATGGTGCGTCGTTTGATATTTTTTTAGATTTTTTTTATAACGGAAATACGTACGACCATTTCTATAAATAACCCAACCAATGTACCCAGTCCCCACTAACAAAACCATTATCCCATTCAAATCATTTACTCCTTTTTAAATTAGTATATATTACTGAATAACACACTGTCCAGCTTAAAATTGACAAATAAGTATGAAATGTTACTCCCCCAATTACTTGTGCACTTTTATTGTATCATATAGGAAAATTGTTCTGTTCCGCATTTAGACAAATTGTCTAAATGTCTAAGGGAATCTTTTTTTGTTTAATATGTAGCAAAAAACACTTGCAAGAATTGATTACTTCTCACAAGCGTTTTTTATTGTCTAAAACAACTATTTACATTTCATTTTATTAAATAGTGAATAAATAAATTACTGCAGCTAATGAAGCACCTAAGATAGGTCCCACAATTGGCACCCAAGAATAAGCCCAATCAGAATCACCTTTTGTTTTCACAGGAATAATTTGGTGCGCTAAACGAGGTCCTAAATCACGTGCAGGGTTAATTGCATAACCTGTAGGTCCGCCTAATGATAGACCTAGTCCTAAGACCAAAATCCCAACAAGCATTGGGTTAATGCCAGCCGCTAAGTCGTTTTGAGAAAAGGCTAGTAAACCAAAAACCAAGACAAATGTGCCGATAATTTCTGTTAAAACATTGGCTGGATAGTTACGGACAGCTGGACCAGTGGCGAAGGTTCCTAAAATAGCACCTTTGTCTTCTGTAATGTTCCAATGGGGTAAATAAGCTAACCAGACAACTAAACCACCAATAAAACCGCCTAGGACTTGAGCTACGATATAAGGTAAAACCATGCCCCATTCAAAGTTTCCAGTAATTGCCATCGCAACTGTTACAGCAGGATTTAAATGCGCTGGACTCATATACCCAGACATGTAAACAGCTAATGTAACAGCAGCGCCCCAACCTAAAGCAATAACGACCCAACCAGAAGCAAAGGCTTTGCTTTTCTTCAAGTTAACTGCGGCACAGACGCCATCCCCTAGTAAAACTAAAATCATCGTTCCGAAAAATTCACCGAATAATTGTGTCATCATCGAAGTTCCCATTTTTTCTTCACCCTACTTTCAAATTTTTTAAATCTGATTCTTCAATTACTTTTTCTAATGTTTCAATGTGTCGTGCTCTTTCTTCCGCTGTCCATTGATAATGCTGTGCCATTTCTTCAATGACTCCCGCTTTCACTTGGTCCAAACGATCACGCATAAATAATAAGTGGTTGGTCCGTCGCAATAAAAAGTCGACGGGTGTTAAAGCCATTTCTTCTTCCATCGCATAGTTTAAAGAGACAGTTTCTGTTAAGGTTAAACCAGGAATTACTTTGGCATCATCAATCATTTCAAAAACAGTTGGTACGTTGGAGCCATATAAATGAGCTAAGTATAATGCATCCTTTTCACTTAACCCTTTAGACACGCCATGTTTTGCCAACGCTTCTAATTCTTCGTCTACCGTTGCAGGGTTCAATTTCCCGCCTGAAACTGGATAGTTTTTAGAATCTATTAAGGTGAATTCTTTCTGGTATTCTTCTGCTAAGATGGTTTGAATCATTTTCATCGCACCTTCTGCCATTTTACGATAATCTGTTAATTTCCCACCAGCCAAAGTGAGCAAGCCATCCGCTGATCTTTCCAATGAGCTGCCTCGAGAGACAGCTGAAGGATTGACTTTATTTTCCACCAAACTGTCTTCCAGATGGTTTAGGACTTCTTCAATTTCTCGTTTATCTGTTTGGTTTTTTTGGTATCTGTCAACGACATCAATGACTTCATCAATACTTTTATCTGAAAGTTTGCCATTGTTTCCCCCGTTATAATCTGAGCCACCGTTAGCAGAAATTAAAGGTCGTAAGCCAGCCCAGCTGGCTTCAATATCATCAATTGTCAATTGTACCTCTGGATAACGATTATTGACTACTTCCAATAGGTAATCCACATCACTTTGTTCTACTGTTGGATGTTGAAAGTCTCCATGGTAATCTGTATCCGTCGTCCCAAAATATGTTTTTTCTTCTCTTGGAACAACGAAGACCATGCGGCCATCTTGTTTACCTGTATCAAAATACGTTGGTTGAGGAACATTTAAACGGCTTTTGTCGACAACTAAATGAACCCCTTTGGTTGGACGCATTTGTGGTGTAAATGAATCATTTTTGTCTAAGCCTCTTAATTTATCTGACCAAGGACCAGTAGTATTAATCACAACATCTGCGTGAATCTCAAACTGTTCGTCAGTTAGTAGGTCCTTTGCTTGAATGCCAGTAATTTTCCCTTCATCATTGTATAAAAAGCCAACCGCTTGAACCCGACTCACAGCATGCGCCCCGTCAGCTACTGCTTGTTTAATATTTTCAATAACTAAACGAGCATCATTATTTCGGTAATCTAAATAAACACCGCCACCTTGTAGACCTTCACTTTTTAGTTGTGGCTCACGTGCCAAAACCTCGTCTTTTGTTAACAAATAGTTGGCGTACTTGGTACCTGTTACATCAGCTAACTGATCATATAAATCCATTGCTATTTTGACAGAAAATAGATTAAATGTTGCATTTGGCTCATCATAAATCGGCAGTAACATGGGATCCGCTTTAGGGATGTGTGGCGCAATGGATTGAACGACGGCTCGTTCTTTCACCGTATCTGCCACCACCTCCACGTCAAACGTTTTCAAATAGCGGATACCACCATGAACTAATTTGGTTGATCGTGAAGAGGTGCCCTCTGCGAAATCCTGCATTTCAATTAACCCTGTCTTCATTTTAGCGGCACTGGCTTGCAGGGCAACGCCTGCGCCAGTAATGCCACCACCAATAATTAAGACATCTAAGTGTTGTGTTTTTAAAGCGTCGATTGATTGTCGGCGTGTTTCTATTGAGAAAGTCATAGAAAATTCCCCTTTTCCATTTACTTATTTTTACGTTTGAATTGTTGGGTAGCTGCTACTGCTTGTTGCCAACCTTCATATAAATCTTCTCGTTCTTCTTCCGCCATAATTGGTTCAAATTGTTGTCCTTCTTCTTGGAATGCTTTGATTTCTTCTAAGTCTTTCCAAAAGCCAACCGCTAAGCCCGCCAAGAAAGCTGCGCCTAAGGCCGTTGTTTCTAAGTTATGGGCTCTTTGAACAGCAGTGTTTAAAATATCTGCTTGGAATTGCATCAAGAAATCATTGTTTGCTGCTCCACCGTCTACTTTTAAGACGGGAATATCTATGCCTGTATCTTCTTTCATCGTGTCAATAATGTCACGAACTTGATACGCAACTGCTTGAAGTGTCGCTTTGACAAAATCTTCTCTCGTGGTACCACGTGTCAATCCAAAGACAGCCCCACGCGCTTGTGAATCCCAATATGGTGCACCCAAACCAGTGAATGCCGGAACCACATAAACTTCATTGTGCCCTGTTGACGCTTTGGCTACTGCTTCAGATTCCGCAGCCGTTTGCAACATTTTTAAGCCATCTCGTAACCATTGAATCGCTGAACCAGCCACGAAGATACTTCCTTCCAAGGCATAATATACTTTGCCGTTAATGCCATAGCCAATAGTGGTAAGCAGATTATTTTTAGAAAGTTGAGGTTCTTCGCCAGTGTTCATGACAATAAATGAGCCTGTTCCATAGGTATTTTTAACCATCCCAGGTTCAAAGGCCATTTGACCAAATAAGGCGGCTTGTTGGTCACCAGCCATCCCAGCGATAGGAACTTCACTTCCGTAAAAATGGTAATTTTTTGTTAGCCCATACACTTCAGAGTTCGAAACGACTTTCGGTAACATCACTCGTGGGATATTTAAAAGATCCAAAATTTCTTGATCCCAATCTAACTCATGTATATTAAACAACATCGTCCGACTTGCATTTGAATAATCAGTGACATGAGTATCTCCCGTTAATTTCCAAACGAGCCAAGTGTCAATTGTCCCAAACATCAATTCTCCATTTTCTGCACGTTCTTGCGCACCTTCTACGTGATCTAAGATCCAACGAACCTTCGTTGCTGAGAAATAAGCATCAATGATTAACCCAGTTTTTTCATGAATCATTTCGCTGTAGCCATCTTCTTTTAGTTGATCAGCAATAGGTGTCGTTTGGCGTGATTGCCAAACAATTGCGTTATAAATTGGTAACCCAGTTGCTTTGTCCCAAACAACGGTTGTTTCCCGTTGGTTTGTTATCCCAATTCCGGCAATATCTGTAGGTTTCACTCCTGACTCAATTAAAGAACCTGCAATAACGGATTGAACAGAATTCCAAATTTCATTGGCATTATGTTCCACCCAGCCTGCATTAGGAAAATATTGAGTAAATTCCTTTTGTGAACTACCAATTTTGTTTCCTTTTTTATCAAAAATAATTGCACGAGAACTAGTCGTTCCTTGATCAATCGCCATAATGTATTTTTCTTCTGCCATGATAATTCCTCCTAAACGTTTTTGAAATCGTTTTCTTTATGTCCCTATCTTACAAACAAAAGAATAACTAAACATGTCAAAAACTTTTTTTATTTTAAAAAAATTGAAAGGATTTCTACTAAAACCAACAAAGACAACGCTTTCAATAATACTTTTATTATCTCTAATTTTTCAATAAAAAGAAACATTTTTGTTTAAAAAAGCCTAATTTTCGACTTTTAGTTGTAAAAAGGCTGGTGCGAGGATCAGACAATTTCCGTCACACCAACCTTTTGTTTATTTCTCCCGCAAGGTGCGTATTTTCTTTTTTAATTGTTGCACATCATAGGTCGAACTTAATTCTGACAAAACATAGACTTCCGGTGTTCCTTGATAGCTCGTTTGCTGATAATTGGTCACAATTAAATCATATGTTTGTTCAGGCTGATACCTCTCCACCAGCGTGCCATTCATATTTTTAAGACTAAGCATTAATACTTGTGTTAACGCCGCTTGATAAAGAGCATCCATTGCTAAATGAATTCCAATTTTTATTTCACCAATCATTTTAAATTCAATTAATGCCAACACGCTTAAATATTTGACCAGAGAAAGTTCATGCAAACTATCTCCTGGTTGATACGTTTCATCAAAACAAGCTAAAGCTTTTTCTAATAACGTTGTTGAAAAAGAAGCTAATTCCCGACTAGATAATTGCTGTTCTTTTTCCCAGATATGGGCCCGATCAAAAACTTCCAATTCTCCTTTAAAAAAATACAGTTTTCCATGAATTTGTGAAAAATAGTAAGCCATGGTTTTCTCAAGAGTAGGTTCAAATTTATGGGGCCGATAATACAAGACCACATTTTCCAAGATAAACGTATCAGCTAAAGAAACAGCGGAACGACGTCCCCGAATTAAGGAATATTCATCAAAAGCTGATTCTGGTAAGACCGACATTGTGATTAGAAAAACAAAATGAATCATGCTTTCTCCTTCGTCTAATTCTAATGAATAGCGACTAGAAAAACGGAAAAACAATTGTCGAACTTGCTTAAATAACGGATCTTCTTTAAAATCAATCATTTTCTTTCTCAATTGTTGATATTTTTTTGAAGTGACCGCTAGGCGCTTTTTCGTAATACTCAACCAAAGGCTAACTTTTAACGCATTATGTTCATTAAAAGTAAAACCTAAGCCAGTCTCAATCCCTTCAATTATCCGTTTATTTAACGGCGACATCGTTTTTTTCTGGTGTATTTCATAGGGAGTAATATACCAATACAACTGAAAGTAAAAGTAACGAATCTGCAATTCTTCTCCCTGTAGTTGTCCATTTTTTATTTGCAAATCAAAGGCGGCTAACAATTGATTGAGTTCCTTAATCTTTCGAAATAAAGAAGACTCACTAATCATAAATTTAGTCGTTAATTGAACAATAGAAAACTCTTTATTACGATATAAATAATCTAAAAGTTGAAATTTAAGAGACTCTTTTACAAATGCTTCAATTAAATGATTCAACGAAAAAAAATCCGATAAGGTGATTGATAGCTGCTGGCCATCATAAGTAAGCTGACAGTCCTGTCCAAAAGGTTTCAAAAAATAATGTAAATCCTCTAAGTCTTTTTCAAAGGAGGCTTTTGTGACCGCTAAAAATGCTGTTAAATCAGAGACTGAGCAGGTACCGCCTGCTAAGATGGTTTGTTGCACCGTTAATAATTGTCGCATCGCTTTCTTTTCCAATAACGTCTCAACTTTCATCGTTCTCTCTCCAATAAGCCGAAGCACCCATCAAATTTGTAATATCATAAATATTGGTTAAGGAAGGTTGATAAAAATAATCTTTTTGTAATAGGTCTGTCAGTGTCTGACCTGTTTGGATACTTAATGCTAACGTATTTATTTTTTCTAAACAATTGTTTTTTGAACAAAGCTGTGCCCCAAGGACCCGTTGCGTCACTTTATCATAGATTAATTTGCCTAAAATTTCTGTCCCGTGTTGTAGAGGCGGCGCTGGCTGTCTAACAATTACGGAAGCAAGTGTTTGCGGAAAAAATAAACCTTCCGTTTCGGTTAGACCTGTACTAGCAAGATAATAGTCCCCCACTTTTGTTCCCATTGTTCGCAAAGAGCCAATGAATCGGTGTGTTTTTTCTTCTAAATTGTTGGCGACTACTAAGCCAGTTCGTACCGCATTGTTCACTAACGGAGCATAAAAAGTTTCCGCGACTGGTTCATTCATAACTGAAATGCAATCTCCGATGGCAAAAACATTCGGCACTGAAGTTTGTAAATAAGAATCCACCGCGATTGTCTGATCCAGATTCCGTTGAATTTTTTTATCCAAATAGGCTAATTGAGGATGTAAGTTTAAAGCAAAAATCCCACTGTCACAAGAAATTTCCTGCTCGCTTGTTTCAAGAACAATACCATTTGCTGTTTCTTCAATTCCTAGGACCGTTTCTTCAAAATGGAAAATTACTGCTTGTTTTTCCAAAGATTTTTGAACTTCTGCGACCATTTCTTTATCAAAATATTTAGGCAATAGATTTTCCAAGCTTTCAAAGACATGGACCGTTTTCTTCATTTTCACAAGAAAATCAATAGCTTCCATTCCAATGGGTCCTGCACCAATGACGGCTACTGTCTGGCTATTTTCCAGTAATGGAACAGCCGCTAAAGCACCTGATAAAAATTTATATTTGAGTAGTTTTTCTGTTTGACTACCACGAATTTGCGTGGAAAACTGGCTCGCGCCTGTCGCTAAAATCAACTTATCATAAGAATACCACTGTTGCTCTTCCTTTTGTGCCCAAGCAATCAATTGGTTCTCAACATCCATTGCTACAACTTCTCTATTTAAAAGCAACTGAATCTTTTGACGACGTAATTCCTCTTCCGTTATGTAACGTGCTTCGTGTAATTCATTGATGGTATGATTAAAATACGCACTTAAGCCACCAGATAAATACCCCACTGTTGCTTGTTTGTCAATTAAAGAAATTTCTGCTTGGGGATATTTTTTCCTTGAAGCAATTGCTGCGGAAATACCTGCGAATGATGCACCAATAATCACAATTTTCATTTGTTTCCTCCTCTGTCAGGACCTATTATACTTCTCTCAGTTTATCATGATTAAAAAGAATGCTAAAGCAACAACTATAGTTTTCCCTTAAAATAATTATTTTTGCTGAGCGCATTGCTTTTCAAGCACTTTCATTTTCATTTATAATAAATGTTACTACTGTTTGAGGAGGAGTTTTCATGTCTGCAACGAAAGAGCAATTGGAACTATTTTTATTTTATTTATCTGAAACCCATACAAAAAGTTTATCTTTACATGACTTAGTTACAAGTCGACCACGCCCAGAGGAAGCGCGTATTTTATTAAATATTAACGAGGTTTTCACTTACTACCATAGCGCTCGTGTTCTCTACACAAGTGTTCCTGCTCTTGAAAACAACAAGTCTGAGCCTTTTTTCCAAGCCTTCGAAAATTTTTATTTTGAATTAAAACAACATTTTTTCAATGAAGAAGATGAAACCAATCAATTGAATGAACGTCTAGAGGAAATGAAAATTGCCTTTGAACAATTGACGGATGACTACAATGTTCTATAATAGAAGAGAACAATTCGTTGAGAAGGGGTCCTTATGAAGCAAGAAGAAGTGATTGAACGTTTAAAAGAAGAACTAAATTTGCCATTTTTTAATGGTACGTTAGAAGAAAAGAACTATTCTGAAGCAGATTATCAACAAATCAAGAAAGAGTTAATTCAATACTTTGATGATTATGTGCGAAATGTTGAAAATTAACGAGCTAAAACAACCTTTGATTTTAATAAAATCAAAGGTTGTTTTATTATTAAATAAAAAAAATAACAAAAAAAACCACCGGCAGTTTTGCCGATGGAAAAGGAGTATTTACTCAATAAGAGTAAAATGAAAAATAAAAAGGTTGTTGTTGGTATGAATTAATAATACAATACACTTTCTCTTTTGTCCATAAAAAAGACATGAAAAAAATATTAAATTCGTTAGTTATTTTTATTAGTTTTTTATTTTTTCAAAAGAATGTTGCTCATCCGCGTAATGGCAAAGGTTAATTCATCCGTTGCTTGATCCTGCTTTTCCTCTGAAGCATTAAATAAATCTGCATCAATACCTGTTTCTGGATCTGTTGCTAAAATCATTTCATTGCATCCTGCTACATATTCTGTATAAGCATGTTGAAATTTTTTGTGAATGCCAAGTACTTGTGGCGTCGGTTTTAATGTTCCGACTTTTTTGAGCATTAATTCATATTTTTCAGTACCTTCTTTAAATTTTGCTTGAATTTCTGCAATTCGTTCGGCTGTTAAATCATTCACTTTATTCTTATCGATCGCTTGACGAACTTCTTCGTAATATGGATTCATGACTTCGCCAATGTCTTCTGTTGTTTTAACGATATCATTAATTGTTTGAACGTAAAATCCTAAATTTGGTCTCATAACCATCCCTCTTTTCCCTTTTCTCTTTCACTCCATTTTACACTTTTTCTATTCCATCTGACAAGTGGCACTTTTTCAGTCTTCATTCTTTTGATTTTTAACAGAGAAAACATAGTGAGGCATCGTTTTGCCACGGTATGTTTTAATGTATCGATCCCTAACAAGCATCTGGTTTCGAATAGCGACATTCATAGAGGCTAAGTTCGTATCACGAATCGTTGAAATAACTTCTGGAAAATTTAATACATCGAATGCGTATTGCTTTGTCGCTGCGGCAGCTTCAATCGCATACCCTTTGTGCCATTCTTTCACACATAAATGATAACCAATTTCTGGATAGCTCTTACCTTTTACTAATTGATTGGTGAGACCACACTCGCCGATGACTTCGCCTGTTCGTTTCTTCTCTAACGCCCATAAGCCGTAGCCGTATTCTTGATAGGACTGTAAGTTCCACTTTAGCCAGTTTGCAACCTCTTCATCAGAAAAAGCGTGTTCATAGGCATACATCACATTTTCATCTTGCAAAAATTTTTTCAATTCCGCTTCATCTTCCGACTGCCATTCTCTGACAATAAGTCGTTGTGTTTCGAAAATAATTTTCCGTTTCAAGCCCTTTCACTCCTTACATAAAGAAAAATTGACTGGTTTAAGTACCAGCCAATTTTCTTTTCTTATTTATTAAGCACCTTTACCTGCTTTACGTTGGAAGAACTTCACAATTTCCACAATTGGGATGATAGCAAAAGAAGTACCTGCTACAATTGCCCATTGATATGCATCTAAATGTGTAACGCTGAATAAATCATTAAATCCTGGAATAACAATCGTTGCAGCTAATAGCAAGAACGAAACAAGAATCCCATAGTTAAATGATTTGTTGCGGAATAAGCCAACTTTGAAAATTGATTGATAAATCGACTTCACATTAAAGGCATGGAACAATTGAATTAATCCCAAAGTAGCAAAGGCCATGGTTAAAGCATCGCCGTGTTGTAAATCATACAACGCTTGCGCCGATAAGTTTGTGTTAGCTGCGGTATGTGCTGGGAACATAATTGACATTTTATACACAATCAAAGTCAATGCCCCTTGCGTAATCCCTTGATAAACAACACTGCTTAAAACGCCGCCAGAGAAGAAGTTCGATTTTTTACCACGAGGTTCATGGCTCATCACATCACGTTCTGCTGGTTCCACACCTAACGCAATCGCTGGGAAAGTATCCGTTACTAAGTTAATCCACAATAAGTGAACAGGTAACAAGGTATCCCAATTGAGCATTGTTGCAATAAACAAGGTTAATACTTCCCCTAAGTTAGCTGAAAGTAAATATTGAATCGTTTTTTGGATATTTGAGAAGACTTTACGTCCTTCTTCTACCGCTACAATAATTGTTGAAAAGTTATCATCGGCAAGTACCATATCTGAAGCACCTTTTGATACTTCTGTTCCGGTAATTCCCATACCAATCCCGATGTCAGCAGCTTTTAAGGCTGGGGCATCATTTACGCCATCACCAGTCATAGCAACCACTTTTCCTTCTTGTTGCCACGCTTTAACAATCCGAACCTTGTGTTCTGGTGAAACACGAGCATAGACAGAGTAGTGTCCCACGACTTGTGCGAATTTTTCATCTGACAATTCATTTAATTCAGCGCCTGTAATGACTGCATCGTCGTCGCCTTCTTTGATGATGCCTAAACGTGCCGCAATTGCTTCTGCTGTATCACGGTGGTCACCCGTAATCATAATTGGACGAATACCTGCTTCTTTCGCGACTTTTACAGCATCTGCAGCTTCTTTTCTTTCTGGGTCAATCATACCGACTAAACCAGCAAATGTTAAATCTTTTTCCACAAGTTCAGAACTCATTTCGGCTGGAATCGTCTCAACATATTTATAAGCCATTCCTAAAACACGTAAGGCTTGTTTCGCTAATGAGGTGTTGGTTTTCAAAATTTCTTGACGTTTTGTTTCATCTAATGGACTTGTTTCTCCATTTGATAAGATTTCCGTACAACGTTTCAATAATTCATCTGGTGCACCTTTGACAGAAACTAGGAAGCCACCTGTTTTTAATTCATGAACAGTAGTCATTAATTTACGATCAGAGTCAAAAGGAATCTCTGCCACACGAGGTTCAGCTGCTACTTTTTCGGTTACGTTAAACGCATGATCTAAACCAAATTGTACTAAGGCAGTTTCTGTTGGGTCACCAATTAATGAACCATCTTGAGCGATTTTTGTATCATTCGTAAAGTTCATGATTTTTAAAGCCATATTATCGGCAGGGATTTCTGTGGAAGCAGATAAAACTTGACCATCTGTATACAACGCTTCAACGGTCATTTGATTTAAGGTTAACGTACCTGTTTTATCTGAACAGATAATGTCTGTACTTCCTAATGTTTCAACGGCTGGTAACTTACGGACAATCGCATTTTTCTTGGCCATTTTTTGGGTACCTAAAGCCAAAATAATTGTGACAATCGCTGGTAATCCTTCTGGAATTGCCGCTACAGCTAACGAAATTGACGTTAATAACATGTCAATCCATGAACGACCATTCATCATTCCTACCACAAACATCACCGCTGCAATGACTAAAATGGCAATTGTTAACATTTTACCCAATTGGTTTAAGTTTTGTTTTAAAGGCGTTTCCGTTTCTTGTTCGCTTGCTAGCATGCCAGCAATTTTACCGACTTCTGTATTCATTCCTGTGCCAACCACAACGCCAAGACCACGTCCATACGTCACATTACTATTGGAATAAGCCATATTGATTCGGTCACCGATACCAATATCGGTTCCCTCTAAGATGGTTACTTCTTTTTCAACTGGAACAGATTCACCGGTTAACGCTGCTTCTTCAATTTTTAAGCTATTCGCTTCCAATAAACGTAAATCAGCTGGAACGACATCCCCTGCTTCTAATAAAACAATGTCACCTGGCACTAATTCATCACTTTTAACAGTAATGACGTGTCCATCACGGCGAACATTCGCATTTGGTGAAGACATTTCTTTTAATGCTTCAATGGCTTGTTCCGCTTTAGCTTCTTGGATGACCCCAAAGATGGCGTTCAAGATAACAACCACTAAGATGATAATCGAGTCTACCACATCATGGGAAAAGACGGCTGAAATGACCGCTGCCGCTAATAAAACAATAATCATAAAATCTTTGAATTGCTCAAAGAATTTCACGGCAAGTGATTTTTTCTTCCCTTCATCTAGCACATTTTCCCCGTACGTTTCTAAACGCTTTTGAGCCTCCTGTGCACTTAATCCATCAGTTGTTGTGTTCATTTTCTCCAAAACAACTGTGTCGTCTTGTGCGTAAAACGCTTCAGACAATTGTGTTTTCTTTTCTTCTGACATGTTCTTCCTCCTCTATTTTTTGCAGCATCCTCCAAGTACTATTTTACATTTCATCAAAAATAAATGAAAAAAAATAGACTTGTGTATGCTACTTCGTCGAACATACATAAGTCTCACCGTTTAAGACAACACCAGAAATTGCTTTCGGAGTTGGTGATGTTGTCACAGCATAAATACTGTCAGTTACTCCCTCATGAAAAAACTATTTAACATTGATTGGAGAACCAATGTTATGAATAATTACTTAATTAGTATACCGTTTTCCACTCTTTTTTTCAAATAAAAGTTCTGCTCATTTGAAAAAAACTGAAATCCTTTCATTCGGATTCCAGTTTCTTGATTTGTATTCGTAAAATACGCTGTTGCCCCCGCTTTCGCGACCAACTAATAACCCAAGAAAGTAAGAAAAGACTAATCACGGTTCCTTCACGAACAAAAATCGGCGAATGATAACCAATGGACAATCCTAGTGCTAAACTGACACAAAAAATATCAACTAAATAACGATAAAACTGAAAACTATAGCGCGTTCTTTCAGAAATAAGTGTACAAAATTTTTCAATGGGAAATTGCAAAACACCTAGCGCAACTACCTGTCCTGTCCCGATTCCTGCTATGATTGTCCCTAAAATAAATAGAACAATTTTAACCAAATAATTTTGAAAAACAAGCGAACCAAATAATTGATATAAGAAAAAATTAATGACAAAACCAAAGCCAATTAACGCCACCAAAATAATCAAATAGTCCTGAATTTTACGCTGCTGATCTAACAACCAACACGTGCCTAAAAAAGCGAAATTGATAGCTGTGGTAACCGTCCCGACTTTTAAATGAGTAAGTGTTGCAAAGGTCACATTAAATGCATTAAAACTACTAACTCCAATGCCTGCTTGAATTGTCAAACTGATGCCCAATGCACTAATTAAATAAAAAAGAAACGATAGCACAATTTTTTTCTTCCACATTATAAAAACTCCTCTACTCTTGATACGTCTATTATGTGCTACAATAGAAGAAACAAATAGGAGATATCTCTTATTATAAGGAGAAAAAATGCTTAAAACAGCCTACCAACAATCACCGAAACAAGAATTAGCTAAAAATACGCCTTTTTTTAATGAAACTGATTTAAAACACAGTTTTATTATCGATTTTGAAAATCAAGAATTCATTCATCATCAAGCAGAGCCATTAAATTATCTTTTTTATTTAATCAAAGGAAAAGCGAAAATTTTAAAAACAGAACGCAATGGTCGCCAATCCATTGTTCAGTTTTTAACGACAGGTGATTTAATTGGCGATTTAACATTAGTTCAAGCGGAAACGATAACCAAGGACGTTATCGCCTTAGGTGAAACCTGTTGTTTGGCTGTACCTTTAGCTTACGCAGAAACTGTTTTAAAAAACAAGGTACTTTTTATGCAGCAACTCAGCCATTATCTAGGGAAAAAAATGCTCCAACGGGTGGACCACTTTACAACGAATCAGACCTATGAACTAAGTTATCGGCTAGCGGAATTGCTATTGGTTGCCGCTAATCACGAAGATGTTTATAAAGAAAAGCATACTGAGATTGCCGAATACTTAGGGGTTAGTTATCGCCATCTTATTTATACTTTCAAACAATTTCGAGAGCGCGGCTTTATTCAAAAACAAGGAACTACTTATCACATCAACCGCTTAGCGTTACATTCTTTTGTGCAAAAAATGAAGAGTTAAAGTGGTGGATTGTTGACAAATAGTGCGCTTCCCGCTACCCTATTCTTATTAATAAGAAAGAAGGGACAGCAATGGAGCAAGCATCATTTACTGTATCTAGTTGGCAAGAACAACCGATTGACAATCTTAATGAAAATTTCCCAGTGAATCAAGCGAGCGCTACTTATCAATTGTCAGGCGCCTTATCTGGGACAGCTTCTGTAGAATACTTAATGACTTATCAAGGCTCTTCAATGGCAGATGGGCTTGAAGCTGTGGCTCAAGTGGTCGGTTTCCTACATTTCGAAGGAACTTATTTAGGAAAAAAAGGCACCTTTACTGCTTGCGAAAAAGGGACGTTTACACAGGGTCTTTTAGACTGCCCAGGTGAACTATTTCAAGCATCAGGTGAGCTTGCCGGTTTATCCGGTCGCTACACTTATGAATTTGGTCAAGAAGAAGCGCTTCTTCATTTAGACTTTGTATAATAAAAAATTTTAAGGAAAGTTGGTGACATTATTTTACTTATTTTAAATTTGGCGGTTGTAAAAGACAATGGGTGTTTTTGATTAGATTAAACTTTTAAGGAGAAAAATCATGAAAAACACCCGAAACACCGTCCCATCATTACTAATTATTATTTTGCTTGTGGGATTTCCACAAATCAGCGAGTCGATTTTCACACCCATTTTGCCAGCGCTTAGTTCTGCTTTTAACATTCACGATAGCGTGGCACAATTAACCATGAGTATTTATTTTGTTGCCTTTGCCGTTGGCGTTTTATTCTGGGGAATTTTATCCGATACGATTGGACGTCGCCCAGCTATGTTATTAGGAATTTTATGCTATTTAATTGGAAATATTGGCCTTTTTTTGAGTCCGACATTTCCTTGGCTGTTATTCTTCCGTTTAATTCAAGCATTTGGTGCAAGCGTTGGTTCTGTCATTACCCAATCAATGATGCGGGAAAGCTTTAACGATCTTCAAAGAGGGAAAATTTTTGCTCAAACAAGCGCTGCCCTATCGCTATCTCCTGCCATCGGACCCTTAGTCGGCGGACTTGTTCAAACCTATTTTGGCTATCAGCATGTCTTTAGCACCTTAATTGTCATGGCTGTTCTATTACTTTTCTATAGTTTTTATCGTTTACCAGAAACCTTTCACTTAGGAAATACCTTAACGAAAGCGCCTTTTTGGTCCGTGGCGAAACGCCTTTCCTTCGACTCGAAAGTTTGGTGCTACGGCTTATTGATTGGGGGCATTAATGGTTTATTGTTTAGCTACTATGCAGAAGCTCCGTTTATTTTCATCAATCACTTTGGCTTTAGCAGTGTCCAATATGGCTTTCTTGGTTTAGTTTTAGCTGTGTCTAGTATTCTTGCTGCAGTTCTTATCAATTGGTTGCTAGGATATTGGTCAGCGGAAAAAATTGCCTTTGCTGGTTTGCTGCTAAGTATCTTTGCGGCTTGCTGTTTATTGATAATGACACAATTTGAATCAATCATTGGTCTTATTTTGTTTATTTTTCTCTTTTTCTTAGGGATTAATATTACTTTGCCCAATGCCTTAAGTATGGCCTTAAAAGGCTATGAATCTGTGATTGGTACTGCCAGTGGGATTTTTAGTTTTGTCTATTACTTGTTTGTTAGTTTCTTTACCTATTTGATTAGTTACTTTCACAATGGTACCATTTGGGTCTTGCCGCTTTACTTTTTAAGTTTTGCTTGCCTGTTAGCTTTCAGCTATTATGTCATTGTTTATCGTAAAACTTTAAAATAAAAATCAAAAAACACACGAATATTTCGTGTGTTTTTTTTAGCTAAAAAATTGATTTTCTAAACTATATTGCTTCCCTGAAACAATGTCATATTGAATCAGTCGGTATTCCTCATATAGTTGTTCTTGCTTTTTATTCATTTCTACTGTTTTTTTCCATTCCCCACCGAGATAGTAATTCCCCTTTTCAAAAGCAGGCAATTGTTCTTGTACCTCATTTAGCATAGCGTAAAATCCCGATTGCGGTAAGCCGCTTTGTTGGAACAGTGAGGGAGCAAAATAAAATGGACTAATAGTTGCTTGATGCTGATTTTTTTCTGTTAACTGGTTCGCCGTATCATACATTAGAAATTCTGTCTGGTGAAGGGCTGCCCCTTCATTCAACGCTTGAATGTTTTCATCATAAATACTTGGTAAGTGATCTCCCCAAAAAACGACTAATGTGCGTTTGGGCATTTTTTCGATTTCTTGTAGGAATTTTTTCAAAGCTTCGCTACTGTAGGCAATATCTTGCAAATAATTATTGAGCGCGACTTGATTGCCGTTTCCTTGAGAAAAATAATTGGACGTTGTGTATTTATTTTCATAGGGCATATGTGTTTGCATAGTAACTAAATGAATGAATTGCGGTTGCTCTTTTTCTTTAAGCAGTGTTGTCACTTCCTGATACGCTGCTTGATCTGAAATGTAAGGATTATTTTCTAGTTTATCCGTATAGTTCATTGTTTTTTCATTGATAAATTGATCAAAACCTAAAATTTTATACACATCTTTTCGTTTATACATAGATGTATTGTACGGATGAATAGCCGTTGTTTGGTACTTTTGTTCCTTAAGTAATGAAACAATGGAAGGCAATTCCGTCATCTTAGGAATCATCATTGTATAAGGTGTAGTCATTTGGGCATTCATTAATTCCATCGAAAAACTTGTTAGGGCTTCAAATTCAATATTCGCAGTTCCGCCCCCGTAGTTTTGTGAAAGCATCTGGCCACTGTAAGTTTTATCAGCGATTTGCTGATAATCAGCTAAAGGATTACCAATAATGGACAAACCTTTCAGATGATCTGGATTTGAAAAACTTTCACTCATGACAAACACAATATTTGGTTGCTCATTGCTCGGCACTGGTTTCGCCTCGGCCAACTTTTGATATTTCTGAGTAATTTCTGAAATAGCTTCTTTTGAATAACCCTTTGGTTGGTCCATAGCCTCTACTTTTAAATTATATAGAAAACCACCAATAAATCCTGTATTGTAGTAATTCATTTTTTGGCTGTAAGGGATCCATAACGCGGTTTTATTATAGGCTTTACGTAACAAATTTTGCGGATTGTTAAAATCACCAATATATGAAAATAGACCAATCGAAAGAACAAGACTTAACACACGAATTGTTTGTTTTTTCTTCGATAAAAAGAAACTTTTATAAAAGGCTTTTCCTAAGAAAAAAAGTGCTACACAACCTAACGCAACCACAAAAATAAACGGCCATAAACCAACCATTTCTTTTAATAAACTAACTTCTGTGATCATTTTTAAGTCGTCTGGGTAAATAGGTTCGACACGATAAAACATCTTTTGATAGTCAGCAAATCCTAAAACACCTATTATGACACTATATAAAAGAGCGCCAACTCCTAATGAACCTGCCAAACTACATAAAAAAAGTAAAAAAACGCTTAGCACAAAACAACCTAAGAAAAACTTTTCCGTATGCCACGAAAAAGCAAACTTGAAGGCTAAATCAACAGACAAGTTATTCTGACACCATTGCAAATATAAATTACTAAAAATAATTAATAAGATGAACCCGATTCCATACAAAAGGTAGCGGTAAGGCCATCGTCTAAATTTCTCAACTCTCTTTTTCACATCGATCTCCTATTCAAAAACTAGTAATGTATTTATTTTATGCTTCTTGAAAAAGAATGTAAAGAAGTAGCTAGCAAAGAAGTCTAAGGAATGGTAAAGAAAAAATGTTATTTGTTGCAAAAATAATTTTCCAGTGGTATAGTAACAATGGAATTTCGTTATCAGTTATCGTCGCCTTTTTAGAGTACTTTATGAAAGGAGAATAACTATGACTTACAAAGTAAAAAACATTCAATACCGTATTCAATTAGACACAGACAAAAATATTTTCATTGTTTTTGATGCAAAAAATGAAAGTAAAACAGCAACTGGTCACACAATTGAAGAAGCAATTGCACACTTAAAACAATTAAACTAAGGAGTGACAAACATTTCCATGCAAGACCCTTTAGGTAGTTATTTAAGCTAAAAGCCGTTTAGTAAAGAAAAAATACTAGACGGTTTTTTTGTATCTTCTTCGCCTTTTATTTTTTACATAGTATACTGAAACAAACGGAGGTGTTTTTATATGACCATCATTGCAAACTATATTCGCCAGCAACCCCAACATCAAACACAGTTAACAGAAATCTACCAAGCAATTTTAGCGGTTGTTCCTCAGGAGACTACTGAAAAAATCGCTTATGGAATGCCGACCTTTTACTTAAATGGCAATTTAGTGCATTTTGCGGCGGCCAAGCAACATTTAGGTTTCTATCCCACGCCATCAGCCATCCAACGTTTCAGCAAAGAATTACGCCCTTTTAAAACCTCGAAAGGTGCCATTCAATTTCCCTACACGCAAGAGTTACCTCTTTCATTAATACAGGAAATAGTTAAATTCCGTGTACAAGAGAACATGAAAACAGGGTCTCATTGAGACCCTGTTTTCATGTTCTTAAAATTTTTTCCATCGCTTTTCCCTTGGCCAACTCGTCGATTAACTTATCTAGGTAACGGATTTTTTGCATTAAAGGATCTTCAATTTCTTCCACGCGATAGCCACAAATTACGCCTTTGATCAATTGGGCATTTTCATTAAAATTGGGTGCTTCTTCAAAAAATGTTTCCATCGTTACTTTTTGAGCCAATTGTTGTTGCAAGCCTTTTTCATCATAACCAGTTAACCAGTAAATAATTTCGTCAACCTCCGCTTGCGTTCGATTTTTACGTTCTGCTTTTTGGATGTATAGCGGGTAAACACTGGCAAAGGTCATTGTATAGATTTTCGGTTTTGTCATTGGTTTTCCTACTTTCTGAAGTATTCTCTCTTCAGTCTACCACAGGCTTGCTGGAAAAAGAGGCTATTTTGTCTTAGTAATCAAATTGACGATAATAACGACGAATCTCTAATGGGTGACAATTCAATTTTTCTACATGCGCATCAATGCGTTGCGTTACCGCATGCATTAGGAGAAATGAAATAACTCGGCCACGATATTTTTCACTAATTCCTGGAAGTTCATACGCTTTCGAATCAATAATTGTATAATTGGCACAGATTTTCGGCAATAATTTTGCTACTCGTTCTGCCAACGGTCGCTGCTCGTCTTCTCCAATAAACAACGTTACTGGCGTAGTTTCATCTACAATTTCTAGCGTTCCATGTAAGAACTCTGCTGCATGAATTGATTTTGAGCGAAGCCAACTTTGCTCTTCCCAATAGCACATTGCATAAGAATAGACCGCTCCCCATTGGTTCCCTGCGCCAATAAAATAGTGAATGCTATCATGACGATGTTTTTCCGCAAAAGCTAAGCCAAACGCATCGGCACTTTTTTCGGCTTCAGCTAAACCTGTAGGCAAATATTCTTCCAATTCTTGGTAATAATTTTCGTAATCTGTAAATTCGTTGTTTTTTTGCATTAAACGATCAGCTACCATAAAGAACTTGATTTGCTCAGTTCCTGGAGCTGGATAAGTCACCACATAATCACATAAATCTGCTAAAAGACTGTCTTTTGCATCGATAAAACCAAATAACGTTGCGCCGACCTTTTTGATTTCTTGAACGGCTTGCACCACTTCTTGTGTTGTCCCAGTAACGGAAGACAAGATGACGAATGATTTTTCTGTTAAACGTTTATTGCCTGTTGTGTAATACTCAGCAGCATGTTGAACATAGATTGGTAAATTACTTTTTCCATTCGCATAAGTAACTGCTTGCATGGCTGAAGCATAAGTACCGCCGATTCCTAAATAATAGACCGCATCAAATCCTTTCGTCCAAACTTGATCAACAACTTTTTCAACATCTGAACGCAAGGCTAAGGCACCTCGTATGTCTTTGATTTGTTGTTCTTCATTAAATTTTAACATGGCTGATTTCCCTCTTTCTTTGCTATTTTACTTTTTAGGACACAATCAAAATCATCAAAAATCCGTTGAGATAAATCAATTCCTTTACTTGTAGCTACTTGATACGCCAAGTATTGAAATGGAATAACTAACAATAAAGGACTAATTTTTTCTTCGACATCACTTGCTAACTCTAACGTATTTGATGCCCTCGTTGAACGCGTTGTAATTGTGTAACATTGGCCAACATAACTGGCTAGATAGTTTCTCAAGGCTTGACTACGTGCTTGAATAGGACTTTGATTCTCAATAAAAAACAAAAGATGTGTAGTATCCGCTTCAAGATAAGGCCCATGCATATAGGCTTCGACTTCAAATCCTTGGGAAGGTAAGCGAACTGTTTCTGTAAACTTCGTCTCAAACTCTTTTGCCGTACCAATATTGGGCCCATAACCAATTGCGATAAATCGTGTCCCCTCTGTTAATTCTTTTTTCGTTTTTTGCCAAAATTGTTCGGTTTTATAAATCACCGAATCGATTTCCTGAATTGCTTTGGCAAGTTTTGCTAATTCTTCTTCAACCTCTACTTTTGTTAATTGATGCTTTTGATAGCCCAGTTTCAAACCAAATAGAAATAAATTTAAAAGTGTTGCCGTATAGCCTTTTGTGACAAAACCAACTGTTTCAAGCCCCATTTTTAAATCCAGGACTTCATCCACAACCTCCGTAATCGGGCTGGTGACATCACTTGTCAAGGCCACTGTTTTTACAGACGTTTGGTTTTTAATTTTTGCAATGGCATCAATTGTTGAAGTACTTTTACCACTTTGCGAAACCGCTACGACCAGATCAAACCGATCATCCACTTTGCCATAATGAGCAAAATTGAACGGCTCTTGGATTTCCACATAAATAGGCGCCACTTCTTCAAGGTAAACTTTAGCCGCCTGACAAGCGTTATGTGACGAGCCAGTTGCTAAAATTAGACAGTGCGTGACTTTTGAAACGTCTGTATCAGTTAATTGAAATTGGTTAAGAATCTGAGTTAGAGCTGCTTGCTCCTCATTTATATAATCCAGCATCGTTTTCATATTTTGCCTCCTAAAATAGACCAATTAATGAGCCAAGAATTCCGACAATTGCCATGCCACCTAAAATCGCTAAAGGTTTTACTTCTTTTTTCAATAAATAAAAAACAAAACCAAAAGATGCAAGCGGTAATAATTTAGGCATGATATCGTCAAAGATACTTTGAACCGTGACTGCATTTTTGCCACTTCCGCTGATTGTAATCGGGATAGTTAAATCAATCATGGAGGCGGTCATAGCACCTACCACCATCAAGCCAATTATTGAAGCGCCTAATGTGAGACTTTCCATCATGCCATTTGCTTGAATTTTTTTGAGAAAACCAGTTCCTAATTTGTAGCCCCAACGATTCAGTAAATAACGAACAATCACATGAGGAACGTTAAAAATGAGTAAAAATAGAATTGGCCCTAACACATTCCCTTGTAAAGCTAACGAAGTTCCAACACCTGTTGCAATCAAGCGTAAGGTTCCCCAGAAAAAGGAATCACCTAAACCAGCTAAAGGTCCCATTAACGAGGTTTTAATACTATCGATTGTTCCAACTTCAAAATTTTCGTCCAGAACATTTTCTTCTTCCATTGCAGCATTAATTCCTAAAATAAACGTCACGATATGCGGCGTAGTATTAAAGAAAGCAAGATGCCGTTTTAAAGCTGCCGCCATCTCTTCTTTTTGAGGATATAATTTCTTTAAAATAGGGATCATGGCATAGACATAAGCCATATTCATCTGACGTTCATAATTCCATGAAAATTCCATTTGAAATGAACGCCAAAAGACTTGATTAAGTTCTTTTTTTGTAATTAAGTTTTCTGTCTTAGTTTTAGAAGTCTTCGTCATCATCAATTACCTCCCCACTTGTTGTTTGTATTGTTTCATTCTTTCCTTTGGCATAATTCATGATATTCACAACAATTACTGCTGTAATGGCACCCAAAATTGCTACTCCTGTTACAGGTAACTTAAAGTAAGCCATTAAGACAAAGCCTAAAAAGAAATATGGCGCCACTTGTTTGTTAATCAGTAAGCGTGCAAGCATCGCAAATCCTAGCGCTGGAATAATTCCCGTTGCAACAGACAACCCATGTTGAATAAATTCAGGGATCAGATCAAGTAAGCCTTTAATGGTGTTGCTACCCACAGCAAATGAAATAGTTACAATGAGCGCTAGCATGAACGATAAGCCAAAGCCTGCAAGTAAATGCATGCGCTCCACCCCTTTATATGCTCCTTCTTCAGCATACTGATCAGCTTTTTGACTCATGATTGGGATGAGCAAACCCAAATAAATATTTTTAAGAATCAACGTTAACGTTGCGATTGGCAAGCCTAAGACTAAGGCTGTTTCTGTTCCTGCGCCAGCAGTAATAGCAAACGCTGTACCAAGAATCCCACCAGTCACTACATCAGGTGGGATTGATGCGCCCACTGAAAAAGAACCGATGAAAGCTAACTCTAAGGTCGCGCCCATGATTACGCCCGTTTTAACATCACCTAATACAATTCCGACAAATAAACCGGTTACAATTGGTCTTGAAAGCAACGAGGTTCCTAAAGCATATTCCGACTGCGCAATAAAAGCGATGCAACCTAAAAGAATCGCTTGTCCTATCATTTGTATTTCTCCTTTCTACAAGACATTTAATGCTGCTACTTTTTTGTCATTTGGGACTTGTCGAATTTCAACTTCACAACCATTTGCGACCAATTCTTTAACCATTTTTTCTTCATCCGGCGTAATATTAATTGCTTTAGAAATGTTTCGAGTATTTTCCCTTACTTTCATCCCTCCTAAGTTAATTTCTTTTATTTCTGGATAAGCAGTAGCCAATCGATAAGCATCTTCCACACTCTCAACTACAATAAAAAGTTTGTATTTTTCTGTAACACCACTTTTTAGTGCGGCAATCGCATCTTCAATCGTTTTAATGACCAGTTTTACTCCTGCTGGTTTAGCTAGCTTAATGGTTGTTTTTCGAATATCATTTTTAGGTACGTCATCATTTGCGATTAAAATACAATCGGCGCCTAAGCCTTGGGTCCATGAAAAAGCCACTTGACCATGTAACAAGCGATGATCGACTCTTAACAATTTAATCATTTCATTTCCTCCTAAAATTCTTCTTCTAAAATTTCTTTACTAGATAACTCGTTACAATAACAAAGACTTTCTTGTCCGTTTTCAACGGCACGTTTTACTAAATCAACTAATGAATCAACAGTATTTATTTGGGTATATATTTCAATTAACGTTGCTAAATTTAATCCTGAAATTAAATGCATTGCTTGTTTCCCCACATAATTAAAGAATTCGTTATTCACGCTTCCGCCAAATAGGTCTGTAATCACAATTAATTCATTTTGTTGATTGTTCTTTAAAATGTCTTTGACCGTCTTGGCTAAATCATAAGGTTGTTCCATATAAGCGCAAAGACATTCCACATTCTTTGTTTCACCACAAATTAAAGCTAATGATGTCTGAATCCCTGCAGCGAAATTACCATGTGTTGCCAGAATAATTTTACGTTCCATTTTCTTCACCTCACTTACTTCTTTATATAGCAAAAAGAGTGCCAAAAAAGTGGCACTCCCTCCTTTTTATTTTAAAAATCGCTTTCTGCGTTGTTAAACTCCGTTTTTCCAAACAACACATCATAGACATAAAAAAGCTCCGATTCAGGTATATTGACACTATAAACTTTTTCAATGACACTAAACGCCTCTTTTAACTCTTGCAAGACCGTTCTTTGACACTGCTTTAATTGTTCGGCGCCATTATAATTTTCAATAGGTTCATTCCGGATTAATCGTTCAATTAAACAACTGACATGGACATATACCGCCAATTTACGATCATTTTGAATCGTTTGTTGCCACCGCTCTTCTAATTGAATTAAAAAGACTTCTACTTGTCGAATAATTTTTTCTGTATCTAAAATCGTCACTGATTGAATGACCCGATCTAATGAAAAGTTACGAATCAACTCATGATTTACATAGGACAGCATATCTTTAGTTAATTCTCTCTTTGTCCATTCTAAAAGGGTCGTAATTCCTTTTCCTGCAATCAACTCTTCTAAAGAGATATACGGGAGGTCATTTGAAGACGGGTTGTTTGTACCGATGATGCCGACAATCTCATATTCTGGGAAACTTTCTTTGATCGATTCTGCATTACGTAATTGATTATATTCACAAGGAATAATCTTTAATTGTGCTTCTGCAGGTAAACTTTTTTCAAGTAAATCTCTAATTTTAACGGCTGTACCAATTCCGGTACTACACGTTGTTAAAATGACACGTTCCGTTTTATTTTCAGGTAATATGATTTCCCATTCATTTGGATGAACCGTTAACGCTTTTTGGGGCAATTCTTCAAAAGAAACTTCGTCTTTAATGGCTTCTCCTATAGACAGAGCCAAGCTTGTTGTCACATTATTCATTAATAAAAAAGGACCTTCTTCTTCTGCCGGAAAATACTGATAAATTTCTTTCAATGAACCCATATCAAAAAGAATTACTAAACCATTCCTCGTTTCTTGACGTTCCATATAGTGAATTAAGTGTTCGGAAATTTTTTTGGGAGTAACATCTAACGGCATGTCAAACGATTGAAAAATTGGCAAATTTAACAGCCGATTTGCAACATTCGCAATACTACTTGCTGTGGCATATCCGTGGGCAACAATCACCGCTTTCGGATAGTGACTTTCCTTTACTGAACCCGAATAGTGAAGATAAATGGTGACAATAATTCGATCCATCTGGGATAGTTCAATATCTAATGAACGTTTCACTAAAGTTAACAGTTGTTCAGCGTAGCCATAACTAGTTGCTAATTTAGTTTGAACTTCTGTTAAAAGTTCGTCAATGACTGTTGTAGGTTCTTTTTCTGGAAACCAATCAATACATCTTCGTTGAAACAGATAGGTGCTTAATGCATAGACTAAACTGCCATTAAACCGAATTTGATAAGACGATTCAATCGTTTCCAATAATTGACGGATATTTTGCGTAATAAACAATAGCATTTCGTGCTTTTTCTCTCGCTTCTTTTCAAATAATAAATCATCGAATAAGCGTTCAATTTCTTTCGAGATGTCGTTATTGGCAGTGGAAAGATGATGATGGTGAGAGACATAAAGACGAAGGATTCGTTCATAACTCTGGATAATTCTTCTTTGCGCAAGCTCTGTTTCCTCTAACAAACTAACCAGATTTGTTTGCTCATCTAAACGAATAGGCAATTCATTTTCATCAGGAGCTAGTCTGATCGATTGATCCAGAAATTCTTTCGGTAGATCGTGCAAAGTGATTGGAATAACACGTTTATCAAGATTGGCGGCAAAGCTGCGTGCAGTAATAATTTTTATATTATTTCTTAATTCACCTACATTGCCTACATAATGGTGGTTTTCTAAAAGTTGGATAACTTGTGGCGTGATAGTAACTGCTTTTTGAATAGCTTGCTGTTCCTCATAAAATGCTTGCATAATTAATTGTTTTCTTTCCGCTTGAGTGCGTTCAGCAAGACTTGGGATTTTAATTTGAATAGGAATTCGTCTTAAAAATGTCGTTAAAAAGGTGCTAGAAATTTCTTCAGTTGTGGCAAAGCACAACCGACACGTAACAGGAATGGGCCGATTGGTTTCACCCATCCGATAAATAATACCCTGATCTAAAAATGTAAACAATTTTTCCTGCCCTTCAGGACTCAAACGATGAACTTCATCTAAAAATAAAACGCCCCCTTCTGCACTTTGAAAGGCTCCAATTTTATCGGAATCTGCTCCCGTAAAAGCGCCTTTAAGATGCCCAAATAATTGACTAGTTAAAAGCTCTGGATTGTTGGCATATTGCGCACAATTAACTGTCACAAAAGGTGCTGAATCGTCAAGTAGTTCTTTTGAAAGACAAAACTGATAATATAAGGATGCTAAAAAACTTTTACCCGTACCACTTTCACCTGTAATTAAGACAGGCAATCCACCGCCAGGATAAAGCGCTGCCATTTTTAATTGTTCGATGGTCTGGGCTAAACTACCTCGATAACCAATGACCGACTGAAAAAAATCACTTTTGCGATCAAAAACAGGCTGTTCATCGATCATTTCTTGGAAACTTTGATAAACAGTTCTTTTTAAAAGATAGTTTTGTTGTTGAAACGCTTCTTTATGAAAAAAGTAAACTGGTCGTGTATTGATCTTAACTAGAATCCCTTCTTCGTTTAACTGATTTAAATAGTGACTAGCTGTATTTCGTTTGATAGAAAATGTCGTTGCAATATTGCTTGCTGTGAAAATTTCACTGACTAAAGATGGTTCAAAAAAAGCTGTTTGATTGCGTAAATAATCAACAATTTGCATTTTTAACATAAAATCACCTCTCATTTATCATAACGTACCTAAAAAAAACGTCAATATTCAAAATTTCTTTTGTTATTTTTCTTTATATAAGGAGCCCATTTTTTATGTTATTTAATCACAGGAACCTGATTCTATCATTGCAGAATAGGCTTTCATTCAGTATACTGTAAATAGAGGAACAAGAAACGAATTGGATAATTAGGCACTGAAAGAACGCACCACCGTTCTGAATGTTTCGAAACACACAACAGGTTATCGAAATGACCATTGGAGAAAAATTCCTTTTTCTCCGAGGTTAGCGATTGTGACATGTTGCAATCGTTTTTTGTCCTTAAAATGTTGAGAAAAAGAAAAAAGGCACTTTGCATGTCAGCACCACCTGACAAACAAAGCCCTTCATAGACAGCACAACCTATCTATTCCAGTTGCCTTTTTTGCTAGTTACACTAGCTAATTTTAGTGTACCCGATTTTCAGTGAAATTACTAGCATCTTTAAAATTTTTACTGAAACGATCAGCCTGTGCAATGAACTAGTTTTCTTCAGCGGCGGCAACCGCTGAGAAGCTTTTTCTCAAATTTTAAGTGAATAATGTATCATAAACTTTTTTGGCATATCCATCCGTCATATTACATACAAAGTCCACCGCCATTTTCAAACGATAATAGTCTTTTTCTGCTTCTGTAGCGTTCTTTGCTTCTCTTCTATACAACGCTTTCGCGCTTTCCGAAATATTATTAAAGATTCGCTCCTCATACTTATTCATGGAAACTTTTTCATATTTCAGTACGACTGGAACAAATTCATCTAGTAAACGATTGATGATATTGAAGCCCAATACCTCTTGATCCAAAATTGTTTTTGTTTGAAAAACATAGACTCTAGAAAAGTTTTTTAATGCCTGAAAGCATTTCACTTCATCACAATCTTCAATGATAATTTCATTATGATAGATACCTCTCATAATTAAGTCATAATGATTAGCAAAATTTTTCGCTACGCTTTGACAAACAGCTCTTTGTGTCTTTCTCAAAAATTCTTGTAAGGTAGCTTCTTCTGTTTTATCTTTTTCTAACATTAAAAATTTTTTTGTTCCTGTTTGCGCATCAACAAACTGCTTTAAATCTTGATAGCTGTATAAACCATAATTATAGGCATCTTCGATATCTGAAAAAGTATAGGCGATATCATCTGAAGCTTCTAACAAAAAGACTAATGGGTGTCGCTTATTTTGTGTTCCTGTCGCAAATTTAATGGCGTTAAACACTTGTTTTTCCGAGTAAAAATAGCCAACTTTTTTAGACAAAAGCTGTTGCTTATTTAATTGATCTGAAGATGCCGTATATTTGATAACTGTATCTAATGTCGTGGCGGTTAGTTTCATTCCTGCTTTAGAAGTCCCATTATCATGATGCAGTTTTGTTAAAAGTCGGATGGTTTGAGCGTTTCCTTCAAAGTTAAGAAAATCATTTTGTTGTTGCTCCGAAAAATCAGACCAACAAGCATACAAAGGACCATTTTTTTCAAACCAAATACGAATAGCTTCTTCCCCAAAATGTCCAAAGGGGGGATTACCAATATCATGAATTAAAGCAGCTGTTTCTAACAACCGATAGCATTCTGATAATTCCATAACCTCAATGTTTCGTTCGCTCAACTGTGAAATAACTAATCTAAGTATATCCCTGCTATGCATTGCCACTTCTAAGCTATGTGTTAAACGTGTTCTTACAAAATCATTACGTTCTAAAGGAAAAACTTGTGTTTTATCTTGTAAGCGTCTAAATGCATCACTTTTAATTACTCTACGATAGTCACTATCAAAAGATTTACGAAGTTCTGTGGCTAAATCAACTTGCTTATTTAACCAGTCATTTTGATATTGTTTACCATTATCAGAAATACGATATGTACCAACCAACTGACGCCAATTCATTTTCATTTATTACCTCCTCCAATTACTCTACCTTCTCTAAATAAGAGACGTAAATATTTTTACATTTACCAATATCACTAAATTCCCGATTGTTATACGCCTTATCCTTTTTCAATTTAAACCGCACTTTTTCGCCTTCTTGAAAAGTTCCCCACGTAAGAAAAAAGAATAGCCAATGGCTTTCATCCTCTGATAGCGTGTCTAAACCTAAACTTTTAGGCTCAATTAAGCTAGGTAATTTAAAACAGTCATAGACCCCTTTTGCTGTGCCATACACAGGACGATGAGTGCTAAGAATCGTTTCAAAATATCCCTTTTCATCAGGTTTTAAATAACTTGCTTGCCGAATCAGTTGTGTCAGTTTATTTTGGAATGGCTGAATATTTTTCTCAACGTTTAGTTCAAAATCTGGCTCAGCTTGTACATCTGTGTCATGAGATAACTTTTTTAATAAGCAGTTTATTTCATTAGTACTTGTCTTATCATTAAACGCAATCGCCAAACGCTCACTACTAATAACACCTTTCATATCTTTCATAGAAAAATTATTTAACGCAATTGGATAGTGTTTATCTGATAGCATCCAAGAAGCACCCATTTCGTTTAAACATGGAATACTCTGATAATAATGATCAGATAAAAAATACAGCATGACAGGTTGATTGGTTAGCTCCCTTTTAATCGTGTCAAAAATTAATTCTCCTGGCTGTACACCTGTTTCAATAGTGGAACTATAAAAAATATCCTGTGTTCGAAACCCAAACTTTTTCAATAATTGGATAAACGCATCCACATATTCTTGATCCTTTGAACTATGACTAATAAAAATCTTTTTCCCGTTGCTCACTACTCAACATCCTCCAAGTTAAATTTGTGTTTTCATTTTTTTGTGAAATTCTATACTATTTCTTTAAGCGTACAGCGTTATCTGAAACCAGTCAATACTAAAATTATAAAATAACAATTATTTTGTTTTATTAATTTTTTATATAATGTTGTTTTGTTAATGTTTTGTTATTTTTAAACAAGTGATTATAGAGCGATGTACGGTTGAAGTTATTTCTAATCTATTTTTTTCAATATTTTTATAAATATAAAAAAACACGCCTTTCTTTGCAGAAAGGCGTGTTTTTACGTCCGAGTATAAGGAGAATTGGTTCATTAACCAATTGTCCCTTTAAGCGTTATTCATTAAATGAATTATTTGTTTTTTAAGTTGTAGAAAGATTTTAAGCCTTTGTATTCAGCTACATCGCCTAATTGATCTTCAATACGTAATAATTGGTTGTATTTAGCAATACGGTCAGTACGGCTTAATGAACCAGTTTTGATTTGGCCAGCGTTTGTTGCAACAGCGATATCAGAGATTGTTGAATCTTCTGTTTCACCAGAACGGTGAGATACAACTGCAGTGTAGCCAGCTTCTTTAGCCATTTCGATTGCTTCAAATGTTTCAGTTAAAGTACCGATTTGGTTAACTTTGATTAGGATTGAGTTAGCGATACCTTTTTCGATACCTTCAGCTAATTTAGTTGTGTTTGTTACGAATAAATCGTCACCAACTAATTGAACTTTATCGCCTAATACTTCAGTTAATTTTTTGAATCCGTCCCAGTCGTTTTCGTCTAAGCCGTCTTCGATTGAAATGATTGGGTATTTAGAAACTAATTCTTCGTAGAACGCGATCATTTCTTCAGTTGTTTTTTCGCCTTCGCCTGAGTCAGCTAAAACGTAAACGCCTTTTTCTTTATCGTAGAATTCTGAAGAAGCAGCATCCATAGCAAGAACAACGTCTTTACCAGGAACATAGCCAGCTTTTTCGATAGCTTCGATGATTACTTCGAAACCTTCTTCGTTTGAACCTAAGTTAGGAGCGAAACCACCTTCGTCACCTACTGAAGTAGCTAAGCCGCGACCTTTTAAGATTGAAGCTAATGCGTGGAATACTTCTGCACCCATACGTAAAGCTTCTTTGAATGTAGGCGCACCTACAGGCATGATCATGAATTCTTGGAAGTCAATACTGTTGTCAGCATGTGATCCACCATTGATGATGTTCATCATTGGAGTTGGTAATACTTTTGTATTGAATCCGCCTAAGTAATGATATAAAGGCACTTCTAGGTAATCAGCAGCAGCACGAGCTACGGCGATAGACACACCAAGAATAGCGTTAGCACCTAATTTACCTTTGTTAGGAGTTCCATCTAAATCGATCATTGCTTTATCGATAGCCATTTGATCGCGTACATCGTAACCGATGATTGCTTCAGCAATGATGTTGTTTACGTTATCTACAGCTTTAGTAACACCTTTACCTAAGTAACGAGCTTTGTCGCCATCACGTAATTCAACTGCTTCGTATTCACCAGTTGAAGCTCCTGAAGGAACCATTCCACGGCCGAAAGCTCCGCTTTCAGTGTAAACTTCTACTTCGATTGTTGGGTTACCGCGTGAGTCTAAGACTTCGCGTGCGTAAATATCAGTAATAATTGACATGTTTTGTCTCTCCTTTGAGTTTGTATTTATACTAAGGGGATTCCCTCATGTATGATTGTAGTTAATTCTCGCAAACTATGCAAACATTTTTTTGCAAAAGTCATTGAGAAAACGTTACCGTTAGTGATTTCTTATTTTACAGCATCTAATAAAGCTAGGAATGAGTCTGCTTCTAAGCTTGCGCCGCCGACTAAAGCACCGTCAACGTTTTCTTTTGCCATATATTCAGCGATGTTTTCTGGTTTAACAGAACCACCGTATTGAATACGAACAGCTTCAGAAACTTCTTTGCCGTATAATTTTTCAACTGTTGAACGAACAACACCACAGATTTCATCTGCAATATTAGCATCTGCAGATTTACCAGTTCCGATTGCCCAGATTGGTTCGTAAGCGATAACCATTGAAGCAACTTGTTCGTTTGATAAACCAACTAAGCCGTTAGTGATTTGACCTTCGATCCATTCCGCTGTTTTACCAGCTTCATACGTTTCTAAAGTTTCACCACAACAGAAGATTGGTGTCATACCATTTGCAAAGATTGCTTTGGCTTTTTTATTGATATCTTCATCTGTTTCGTGGAAATATTCGCGACGTTCAGAGTGTCCGATAATCACATAGTTTACACCTAAATCTGCAATTGCAGCTGGTGAGTTTTCACCAGTGAAGGCACCAGCGTTTTCCCAGTAGCAGTTTTGTGCAGCTAATTTCACTTCAGAATCTTTTAGGTTCCAAGCTAAAGGAGCTAAGAATAATGCTGGAGATCCAATCACAGCGTCAACAACGTCGTTTGATGGAACAGCATTTTTTACTGCTTCTGCAAAGCTTTGTGCTTCGCTTAAAGTTTTGTTCATTTTCCAGTTACCAGCGATAATTGGTTTGCGCATGAAAAGCACATCCTTTTCTTTTTTTAAAAATATTGTCTTTTAAACTGATTATTTATCGTTAATAGAAGCTAAACCTGGTAAAGTTTTGCCTTCTAATAATTCTAAACTTGCTCCGCCACCTGTTGAGATGTGAGAGAATTTGTTTTCGTAGCCTAATTGAATTGCTGCAGCAGCAGAGTCCCCGCCACCGATGATTGTTGTTGCGTCTTCTAAATTAGCAATCGCTTCACAAACACCAATTGTTCCTTTGGCAAAGTTACTCATTTCAAATACGCCCATTGGTCCATTCCAAACAACTGTTTTCGCACCTTGTAATTCGTTAGCGAATAATTCAATTGTTTTTTCACCAATATCCAAGCCTTCTTCATCATCTGGGATTTCAGTTGAAGGAACCGTGTGGAAAGGAGCGTCATTGCTGAACTCTTTAGAGACAACTGTATCAACCGGTAAAACTAATTTGTCGCCAGCTTTTTCCATTAAGCTTTTCGCTAAGTCCACTTTATCTTCTTCAAGTAAAGATAAACCAACACTATAGCCTTGTGCTTTCATGAATGTGTAAGCCATACCGCCACCGATTAAAATTTTATCGGCTTTTTCAATTAGGTTTTCAATGACAGCGATTTTGTCAGAAACTTTTGCGCCACCCAAGATTGCTACGAATGGACGTTTTGGATTTTCAACAGCTTCGCCGATGAATTTAATTTCTTTTTCCATTAAGAAACCAGCAACTGTTGGGATACCAGTTGAAGCAATTCCAACGTTTGAGGCATGTGCACGGTGTGCAGTACCAAAAGCATCATTGACAAATACATCGCCTAAAGAAGCCCAGTATTTACCCAATTCAGCGTCATTGCCGCTTTCTTTTTTGCCGTCAACATCTTCAAAACGAGTGTTTTCAAATACTAAAACGTCGCCGTCTTTCATATTGTTAACAGCGTCTTCTAATTCTTTACCACGTGTTTCTGGAACAAAAGTAACTGGTTGACCAAGTAATTCGCTTAAACGTTCAGCCACTGGTTTTAATGATTTGCCAGCTTTGTCTTCTTCTGTTTTTACACGACCTAAATGAGAGAAAAGAATTGCTTTTCCGCCATTTTCAATCACGTATTTGATTGTTGGTAAAGCCGCTACGATACGATTATCGTTTGTGATCACGCCATCTTTTAACGGAACGTTAAAGTCAACACGGACAAGGACTTTTTTGTCTTTTAAATCTACATCTTTAATTGTCTTTTTAGCCATGAGTAGACCTCCTGTATTGTCAATTTTAGGATTTTTCTTTTTTAAAAAAAGAAAGCGGAGAAGCGCGTTGCTTCCCCGCTTATTATTTCACAATTGTTCAAATTTCACTAATGATAAGAATGAATCTTATAAGTTAGCGAAGTATTCTAAAGTACGAACTAATTGAGCAGTGTATGACATTTCGTTGTCATACCAAGCAACAGTTTTAACTAATTGTTTGTCGCCAACTGTCATAACTTTTGTTTGAGTTGCATCGAATAATGAACCGTAAGTCATACCTACGATATCAGAAGAAACGATTTCGTCTGTGTTATAACCATAAGATTCGTTAGCAGCTTTTTCCATTACTGCATTCACTTCATCAACAGTAACTTCTTTGTCTAATACAGTAACTAATTCAGTTAATGAACCAGTAGCTACAGGAACACGTTGAGCAGCGCCATCTAATTTACCGTTCAATTCTGGGATTACTAAGCCGATTGCTTTAGCAGCACCAGTTGAGTTAGGTACGATGTTTGCAGCAGCAGCGCGCGCACGACGGAAGTCGCCTTTAGGATGTGGTCCGTCTAATGTCATTTGGTCACCTGTGTAAGCGTGGATAGTTGTCATTAAACCTTCAACAACACCAAAGTTGTCATGTAAAGCTTTAGCCATTGGAGCTAAGCAGTTTGTAGTACAAGAAGCGCCTGAAATTACAGTTTCTTCTCCAGTTAATGTTTCATGGTTTGTGTTGTAAACGATTGTTGGTACATCGTTACCACCAGGAGCTGAAATAACTACACGTTTTGCACCAGCAGTTAAATGTTTTTCAGCAGCTTCTTTAGAAGTAAAGAAACCAGTACATTCTAAAACGATGTCTACGCCTAATTCGCCCCATGGTAATTCTTCAGGGTTACGGTTAGCTAAAACTTTGATTTCTTTGCCGTTAACGTTGAATGAACCTTCGTGAACTTCAACTGTACCGTTGAAACGGCCTTGAGTTGTGTCATATTTTAACAAGTGTGCTAACATTTTAGCATCTGTTAAGTCGTTGATTGCAACTACTTCGATTCCTTCTACATCTTGGATACGACGGAAAGCTAAGCGTCCGATACGTCCAAATCCATTAATACCTACTTTAACTGTCATTAAAGATTTCCTCCTTATGAAAATCAAAAATTTTTTATTTTAAAGGGTTACCCCTTTTAAAATCTCGTTTGCAGCAGCTTCATCTGTGATGAGCCACGTTTGTTTTGGTGCATTTTTCATATATGCGCGAATGGCTTTGGCTTTCGTTTTGCCGCCCGCAATCGCGACGACATAGGGAATTTCTTGTAAGTTTTTTAATTGAAGGCCAATTCGTGGAATTTTATAGACCACTTTTCCTTCTTCATCAAAGAAATAACCAAACGATTCTGCCACGGCATTTTTTTGTTTGAGCATAACCATTTCGTCATCAGACATTTTTCGGCGTGCCGCCATGTGCAACGCTCGACCAATACTGTGCACCACACAGTTGGCATGACTAATTAACGTAAGAACTTCTTGAATCGAGGGTTCTTGTAATAAACTATTATACGTTTCACGACTCAATTGTTCTGGGACATATAACGCCCGGTAGTTACCACCCGTTTTGTTGGCCATTACAGCACTAATTGAATTGGCTTGGACAGAAACTGCTTCACCAATCCCTCCTCTGGCTGGAACAAACAAATTATGACGTTTTTCAGTTTCTAGTGATCCCATATTTTCGGCCACCATGGCCATTGTTGTCCCACCCATAACCGCAATTGTATTCTCACCATTTGGTAAGAGTAAATTCAGCGTATTGGTTAAGACATCTCCAAAGTCCGAAAGAACTTTCTTTTGGATATCACTATCTCCTGCAACAACGATACAACGTTGAATGCCAAAGTACTGTGTCATTTCTTTTTCGATTTGGTGCATGCCAAGCAATTGATTCATGACTAATTCTAAGCCTTGATAGACTTCCAAACCGCGTTCTGTTAATGTCATTCCGCTTTTTGAAGGTTCAATCAGGTTGAGCTGCTTCAAAACATCTGTTTCTGTACGCAAGACTCGCTCTGTAATTCCCATCGTTTCTGATAAACTTCTACGTCCAATAGGTTGCATCCAATAAATATTGCGAAGAATTTGGAATCTTTCTTGTAATACATCGAGCATATCTGGAGCAACTGCTTCAATCATTTTAAATTCTTTTAACATGATGCGCTCCTTTTGTGGGTCGAAATATGTCCAAGTAAGACTGAAAACGACCTATGAACTTTAAAAAAATAGAATTGATGTTCGTTTTTCCTACTATTTATTCATAACAGTATTAAAAGTACTTATCAATTACACACTTAGTGTACCAGTTTTTTTAGGTCTTTTCAATAAAAATGATTCTTTTTTCATCGTTTTCTTTCAAATCCAAACAAAGCATTCGTTTGTGAGAAACAATAGCGACTTATTTCCGAATAATCAGATCTAATTAAACCAAAAGCAAAGGAATTCACGAACGTCTTTCAATTAACTTCTTGTTTAAATGGGAATTTCAGGTCCTCTCACAAAGCATTTTTTACTTATTTTTCAAAAAAAGCAACGAAAGAATAGACACAGCCATTCTCTCGTTGCTTCATATCCTTTTATTTGTAATCTTCTTCGTAAAAACGTCCTAAAATTTTAACATTATCTGAGATGCTGACAAAGGCATTCGGATCACTTTCTTTCATGGCTGCTTCTAAACTTGGCAACTCAAAGCGTGTCACAATAGTTAGCAAAACAGTTTGGCGGTCGTGGCGATATGCCCCTTCCGCTTCATGAATAATTGTAATACCGCGGCGCATTTTCTTTTGAATCTCATCCACGACCCGATCTGGGTTTTTGGTGACAATCATAACTTGCATTTTCTTTTGCTTAGTATAAACGGCATCTGTGACCTTCCCACTTACAAAAATTGATAACGCACTGTAGAACATGTACTGCCAGCCAAATAAATAACCTGCAACGAAGACAATTAGTGCGTTAAAATAAATTGAAATCGAGCCAACGGAACGCCCCGTTTTTTTCCGAATGGTAATGCTTAGAATATCTAAGCCCCCAGAAGAAACCCCGTTTTTTAAGACAAAACCAATTCCTGATCCAGAAATCGCCCCACCAAAAATAGCACAGATAATTGGATCTTGGGTCATCACCGTTTGCGGAACAATATGCATAAATAATGAAGTTAAAGTCACGGTAATGAAAGTAAAAATTGTAAACTTCTTACCTATTTTTTTCCACGCAATAAAGAATAACGGCACATTTAACAGATACAATGTAATGGAGACAGGCACATTAAAACCCACAATTTTTGTTGAGAGGGTTGTTAAAATTTGTGCCAAGCCTGTTAAGCCACTGGAATAAATATTTCCTGGTTGATAGAAAAAGTTCATGGCAATTGATGCAAGAATAGCATAGACAATCGACACAGAAAATTTTGTTGTATAGTCATGAACTGGCAGTCCGTCATAAATTTTTTTCATAAATAATAGCCTCGTTTCAGGTTTTCAATAAATTACATTTCTTTTCATATTATACGTGGTTTACCGAGAGAAAAAAAGAGATTCCTATAATAATTACGGAAGATTCATCAAATGTTTATAGAAATGAAAAAAGAACGAAATCTTAACGATTTCGTTCTTGGGTTGTTTCATAATGGGCTCTTGGTCCACCAATATATTTAGGACGAGAATATAATGCTGTAACATGGGCCGCACCTAACGTTCGAATGCTCAAGCGAAGAGGAACTTGCACATGTTTTACATGCATACCGATAGATGTATCGCCAATGTCAATCCCTGCTTGAGCAACAATATGTTCAACTTCCACAGGTTCATCAAATTTTTCAAAGGCAGCCACTGAACAAGAACCGCCAGCATGTAATTGTGGTACTACCGAGACAATTTCAAAGCCTTTTTCTTCAGCCACACGACGTTCCATCGCTAAAGCACGATTAATATGTTCGCATCCTTGGACAGCCAAAGAGATGCCTTTTTTATCTAATTGTTCAATTAAGGTTGAGACAATCCATTGTCCTACTTCGGCACTGGAATTTTTACCAATGACGCCACCTACTACCTCGCTGGTGGTACAACCTAAAACAAATAGGTCCCCTTTTTGTAAATTTCCTGCTGTAATGACTTCTTCTGTAATTGTCACTAACTGTTCTTTTAACATTTTTTCATCGATAGTCATTTGTTCATCCTTCTTTCTTCTAAACGACCATTTTTTGGTAACACACGTTTTAATGTTTGACTAAGAGGCAATGCTACAATCACCCCAAATAAGGATTGAATAATATTCCCTGGTAATGAGGCAATCCCCGCACCCACGCCGTAAAGCCAGCTAGTCGCTAAAGCATACCCGCTAATCATGAGGAGACTGGCTAAAAGTAATCCTAGCGTTTGCATCTTTTTATTTTTATTAAAGAAGTGCCCTGCTAACCAACCTTGTCCGCCATGAATCAATAACGAAAAAACGAACCATTGTGGATAGCCTGACAATAAATCAATTAAGCCACCGCTTAAAGCTCCGACTGTCAAGCCACCAATCGGACCAAAAAGTAAACTAGCAATGTAAATCCCTGCATCCGCCAATGTAACAAAGCCATTTGTTGCTGGGACGGGGATAATAAAGACCATTGACACAGCCACTGTTAAAGCGGTAATTACTGCATATAGACTAATTTTTCTTGTCATTATCCGCCACACCTCCTGCTAGTAATCCTTCATGCCACACACTTCCAAAAGCTGCATTTAGCTGGACCCCAGAAACAATGGCTTCATGAACGTATGTTTTTGCTAAATCAACTGCTTCAATTAACGGATATCCTTTAACTAAATTCGCACCAATTGCAGAGGCAAAGGAACAACCAGCGCCATCAATGGTGTGGGCCATTACTTTTTCTTTGACCAATTGAATATGTTGTTGTCCATCATAAAAAAAGTCACGTGCTTCTTGGCCAAGCCAACGATTACCACCTTTAATCACCACCGTTGCCGCTCCTAAAGAGTTTAACTCTTCCGCCGCTTGTTGAACTTCTTCGACGGTTGTTAATTTTCTGCCAATGAGTAATTCTGCTTCTTTTAAATTAGGCGTTATAATCGTTGCGAATGGAAAAAGTTTTTCAATCAATAACTGCATGTATCTTTTTTCATAAACTGAAGTCGTTTCTTTAAAAGCCAAGACAGGATCCAACACCACCGGCAGACCTGCGTGCTTTTTCAAAAAGGTTGCAATTTGTAACATACTTTCTTCACTGTGAATCAAGCCAATCTTGATGCCGTCTAAACTCCCGGCAGGTATGGAAGCGAGTTGCTCTTTCACCAAAGAAGTCTCAAGGTCATGAATCTGAAAATGATTCTTGGGGGCTGTAGCAAGGCAAGTTAAAGTTGATAAGCCAAAGACTTGATGATTTTCAAACGTTTTTAAATCTGTTTGAATCCCGCCACCTGAAAAAGGATCGGAACCGCCAATTGTTAAAATTATTTTTGTCATTTGTTTCGCTCCTTTATACACTCAGTTATCATACAAAGTTTTCTAAAAAGAAAAAACAGCCAATTGGCAGATTTTTAGCTCAGCCACTTTTTATTTTGTTATCCTTTTCCTTCCCAAAGAAAGAGTGACCTCATCCGTCAATGAAGTCACTCTTTCTTTGGATTTAACATTTATTCGTCAATGGCTGTTACATCAATGTTTAATTCAAACAATTGTAATGGAGAAACTAAACTTGGTGCGTTGTTCATTGGGTCAATTGCTTTCCCGTTTTTAGGGAAGGCAATCACTTCACGAATATTTTCTTCCCCAGCCAATAGCATTGCTAAGCGGTCTAGCCCTAAAGCAATCCCTCCATGTGGCGGGAAGCCGTAATCTAATGCGTCTAGCAAGAAACCAAATTGGTCTTGTGCTTCTTCTTTTGTAAAACCTAACGTTTCAAACATTTTTTCTTGTAATTCTCGTGTATGGATCCGTAATGAGCCACCGCCTAATTCATAGCCGTTTAAGACAACATCGTAAGCTTCAGCATACACAGAGGCTGGGTCTGTTGCTAAGCGGTCCACATCCTCTGCTTTTGGTTGTGTAAATGGATGATGAGCAGAAACATAGCGACCAGCTTCTTCATCATATTCAAACAACGGCCAATCCACAATCCACAAGAAATTGAATTTCGATTCATCAATTAAACCTAATTCTTTACCTAAACGTGTACGTACCGCACCTAAAGCAGCGGCTACGATTTCAGGTTTATCGGCACCAAACATTAAAATATCACCGACTTCTGCATTGGTAGCAGCAATTAATTCATCACTAACTTCTGTTAAGAATTTAGCAATTGGTCCTTTTAAGCCATCTTCTTCAACTTTTAACCAAGCTAAGCCTTTTGCACCAAATTGACTCACATACTTACCTAAGTTATCCATATCTTTACGAGAATACTTATCTGCGGCGCCTTTTGCATTCAAAGCCTTCACATGTCCGCCATTTTCCAACGCTGCTTGGAAAACTTTGAAGTCTACGTCTTTCACTACCTCTGCAACATCAATTAATTCCATAGCAAAACGAGTGTCGGGTTTATCGCTACCATAGCGTGCCATTGCTTCGTCATAGCTCATTCGTGGAAACGGAACAGAAATCTCAATTCCTTTTGTCTCTTTCATCACTTCAGCCAACATATTTTCTGTATATGTTTGAATTTCTTCTGGTGTTAAAAAGGTCGTTTCGATATCGATTTGTGTAAATTCTGGTTGACGGTCGCCTCGTAAATCTTCATCACGGAAACAACGAACGATTTGGTAATAGCGATCGAAGCCTGCTCCCATTAATAATTGTTTAAAGAGTTGTGGTGATTGTGGTAAAGCATAAAAATGACCGGCATGGACACGAGAAGGAACCAAATAATCGCGAGCGCCTTCTGGTGTTGATTTGCCTAAATAAGGAGTTTCAATGTCTAAAAAGTCATGATTATCTAAATAGTGACGGATTGTTTTCGTTACTTGGTGACGTAATTTAATGTTGTTTGTCATTGATGGACGACGTAAATCTAAATAACGATATTTCATGCGCAATTCGTCATTAACGTTATTGTCATCTTCAATGGTAAATGGCGTTGTTTTCGCAGTATTTAAAATCGTAATGTCAGTCGCCATCACTTCAAACTCGCCAGTTTTCATTTTGGGATTAATCGCTTCTTTATCACGATAAACGACTTGACCTTTAACTTCGATGACGTATTCACTACGACATTTATCAGCAATTTCCCATGCTTCTTTTGACTTTTCTGGGTTAAAGACCACTTGGACGATTCCTTCACGGTCACGTAAATCAATAAAGATAACGCCTCCTAAGTCACGACGTTTTTGAACCCATCCTTTTAATACAACTTCTTTTTCAATAAATTCGGCAGATACATTGCCGCAATAGGTTGTGCGTTTTGCCATTTCTCAATCTCTCCTTTTTATTCTTCAATCATTTTTGTCATCATTTCGTCATACACTTCATCAAATGAATCATGAATAGCACTTAACGGGAAGGCTTTTTCTTCGCGTGTTGCCATTGATTTTACGTTGACAATGCCTTCATTCAATTCATTTTCACCGATTGTTAAAACTAATTTTGCTTGTAATTTATCGGCCGTTTTAAATTGCGCTTTTGGTTTGCGATTCATGTAATCACGATCAGCTGAGAAACCAAAGTTACGAATGCTTTGAACAAGTTGCAAAGCTGCGACGTTGGTTTCTGAACCAATGCCAACTACATATGCGTCTAATTCAGATAACGCTGGAATCACAACTTCTTCAGCTTCCATTGTTAACAACACTCGCTCAATGCCCATACCAAAACCAAAACCTGGTGTGTCTGGGCCGCCTAATTCTTCAACTAAACCATTGTATCGGCCTCCTGCACAAATAGTTGATTGCGCACCCATTTTAGGCGCTTCACTCATAATTTCAAAAATTGTGTGTGTGTAATAATCCAGGCCGCGAACCATATTACTATCAATTTCATAAGGAATTTCTAGTAAATCTAACATATCAGTTACTGCTTCAAAATGTGCTTTAGATGGTTCATTTAAATAATCTAAAATGGAGGGCGCTTCTGCGACAATCACCTTGTCTTTTTTATCTTTGCTGTCTAACACCCGCAATGGATTTTCATGTAAGCGACGCTGTGAATCCTCGCTTAATTCTGCCATATGGGGCTCTAAATAATCGATTAATGCTTGACGGTACGTAGCACGTGTTTCTTTATCCCCCAAGGAATTAATAACTAATTTGATTTGTTGGATGCCTAATTGTTTGAAGAAGTCCAAAGCCATAGCCATGATTTCAACATCCAATGCTGGGTTTTCACTACCAAATGCTTCCACACCAATTTGATGGAATTGACGCAAACGACCAGCTTGTGGGCGTTCATAGCGGAACATCGGCCCCATGTAATAGGTTTTATATGGTTTCGTATATTCCGGACCATATAATTTATTTTCAACGAAGGCCCGAACAATTGGCGCTGTCCCCTCAGGACGTAGCGTCACGTGACGGTCTCCTTTATCATAAAAATCATACATTTCTTTTGAAACAATATCTGTGGTATCGCCAACACTGCGAGATATTACTTCATAATGTTCAAAAATCGGGGTTCTGATTTCTTGGTATTGATAATCTTTAAAAATCAAACGAGCTGTTTCTTCCACAAATTGCCATTTTTCAGAAGTTCCTGGCAAAATATCGTTTGTTCCTTTTGGTTTTTGATAACTCATTGTCTTTCTCTCCTTCTATCATTCCACAAAAATGTGTGCGCCATTTTCTTTTTTCTAAAAATGAAAAAAGCCCTTGTATGTTGAACATACAAGGGCGTAAAAGTCTCTTTTACACGGTACCACCTAGTTTTGAAAGATTTTACTCTTTCCTCAACGATTAACGCTCGTAACGGGACGGCTTTTCTTCCGTCCATCTCCAGAATGTCTTTCACTTTCACTGTTGAAGTTGCTCTCAGCCACGGCAACTCTCTCTTCGCAGACAGATGAAACTTACTCGTTCCTTCGTAGATTTTTAATATTATCTATAAACTACTAAAGTTCTCTTAGAAAGTCAAGTGGTTCCGACAGGAAAATCAATTATTTTTCTCGTGTATCGATCACAATGGTCACTGGACCATCATTGGTCAACGACACTTGCATATCCGCGCCAAATTCTCCTGTGGCTACCGCTATTCCTTCTGCTTCTAATTGTTGATTAAATAATTCATACAAAGGAATCGCCACATCTGGACGAGCCGCTTCAATAAAACTGGGACGATTGCCTTTTTTAGTTTTTGCATAGAGGGTAAATTGAGAGATACTTAGAATTGATCCTTCAATCTCTTGAATACTGCGATTCATTTTTCCTTCGTCATCTTCAAAAACACGCAATTTACTGATTTTGCCAACAACATAAGCCACATCTTCTGGCGTGTCTTCTTGATGAATGCCCACCAGCACCATGAAGCCTTGTTTGATTTGTCCCACTATCTGCTCTTCTATCGCAACTTGTGCTTGACTGACTCTTTGAATAACTACTTTCATCTTTTTTGCCTCACTTTTAACACTTACCCATTGGTTCGACGAACACTATAAACATCTGGTACACTTTTAATTTTGTCAACGATGGTTTTTAAATGAGAAAGGTTTTGAATTTTCACAGTGACATGAATCTGGGCCATCTTATCTTTGGATGGACGAGCTTCAACGCCGACTAAATTTTTTGTCATCGAACTAATGACTTGTAAAACATCACTCAGTAAGCCACTACGATCATAGCCGTAAATCTCCAAATCGGCAGCGTATTCTTTGCGACTGTGCTCGGTATCTTCCCACTCAACTTCAATTAGACGTTGTGCTAGTTCTTCTTGATGTTGTACGTTAGGACAGTCCGCACGATGAATTGAAACGCCACGTCCTTTGGTAATGTAACCAACGATTTCATCACCAGGCACTGGATTACAACAGCGGCTTAAACGAATCAATAGGTTGTCCACCCCTTGAATCACGATGCCACCTTCATGACGAACTTTCATTTTTTCTGATTCTTTTTTAGCTGGCTGATTTAACAACTCTTCTGCTTCTTGACGTTGGCGTTCCAACTCTTGTTCGCGGCGTTCTTTTTCTGTTAAACGATTGCACACTACTTGCGCACTTACTTCGCCATAACCTACTGCCGCAAATAAATCATCTTCCGTTTGAAATTTGAATTTATCTAGCACTTCCGCCATTTTATTCTTCGTTAAAAATTCTTTTGGTGTAAAGCCGATTTCTGTCATGTATTTAATGACAGCATCATGCCCTTTAATAATATTATCTTCACGGTCTTGTTCTTTAAAGAAACGTTTGATTTTATTTTTAGCTTTACTTGTTTTAACCATTTTCAACCAGTCGCGACTAGGTCCGAAAGAATTCGGTGATGTTAGGACTTCAATAATATCCCCATTTTTTAGGACATAGTCTAACTGTACCATTTTGCCGTTGACCTTCGCACCAGTTGTTTTATTCCCAATTTCAGTATGAATGCTGTAGGCAAAATCTAGTGGTCCGGAGCCTTTTGGCAGTTCGGTTACATCTCCGCTTGGCGTAAAGACATAGACTTTGTCGCTAAAAATGTCTTCTTTCACACCTTGCATAAATTCAGAAGCATCATAGCTTTCATCTTGTAATTCAATAATTTCATGGAACCAATCGACTTGCTTCGTCAGTTCATCTGTTTCAATTTTTTCCGCTTTGCCTTCTTTATAGGCCCAGTGAGCCGCCACCCCAAATTCGGCGATTTGGTGCATCTCATGGGTCCGAATTTGGACCTCTACTGGATTCCCTTTTGGTCCAATAACTGTCGTATGGATAGATTGATACATATTCGCTTTTGGCATAGCAATATAATCTTTAAAGCGACCTGGCATTGGTGTCCAACGTGTATGAATCGCCCCTAACACGGCATAGCAATCTTTAATGGAATCGACAATAACACGAATGGCTAATAAGTCATAGATTTCATTAAACTGTTTCTTTTGGTCCTTCATTTTACGATAGATTGAATAAATATGTTTTGGTCGACCATATATTTCTGCGTAAATTTCTAAATCTTCCGTAGCTAAACGAATATCTTCGACTGCTTCTGCCACATAAGCTTCACGTTCATCACGTTTACTTTGCATCAAATTAACAATTCGATAGTATTGGTTGGGGTTAATATAACGTAAGGCAGTATCTTCTAATTCCCATTTAATTCGACTAATCCCTAAGCGATGTGCTAAAGGCGCATAAATTTCTAAAGTTTCTTGTGCAATCCGTCGTTGCTTATCTTCACGTAAATGTTTTAATGTGCGCATATTGTGCAAACGATCGGCTAGTTTCACCATAATAACCCGTAAATCTTGCGCCATTGCCAATAACATTTTCCGATGGTTTTCGGCTAATTGTTCTTCATGAGATTTATATTTAATTTTTCCTAGTTTCGTTACGCCATCGACTAACATCGCGATGTCTTCGCCAAATTCTTCTTTTAAATCGTCCAGTGTTACGTCCGTATCTTCGACAACATCATGTAAAAATCCTGTTGCTACAGTATGGGGATCCATATGTAATTCAGCCAGAATGCCTGCCACTTGAATCGGATGGATGATGTAAGGTTCACCTGATTGTCGGACTTGACCTTCGTGTGCTTTTTCAGCATAAGTTAATGCTTTTTGAACCAACTCAACATGTTCTGGTCCCATATAGGTACTTACAATTTTGATGACCGCTGGGCCTGTCAGTATTTCTTCTTTTGGCATGGTATTCACTCCTCTATGAAGGTGACCTTTGGATAAAGAACACTTCGTTCACGTTTTATCTATTTTAATAAAAAAGAAAAGTACCACTTGAAACAGTAGCACTTTCAACAACTCTATTATACTAAATTTCCCTTAAATTTCAATCACTGTCGCTTTTTTACTCTCTGTTTATTTAAAGAGAATGCCTACAAGAATTTTACAGGCGGGCTTTCGTTTAATTTAAAAGTTCCATTTGGTAGCTAACCGCACTTAAAAGATACAACGGTGCTGTTTCTGCTCGTAAAATTCTCGGACCCAACCCGCAAAGTTTCGCCCCAGCCTGCAGAAATTGTTCAATTTCTTGCGGTGCAAAGCCACCTTCAGGTCCAAAGAGCACACACAAACGTGCGCCTGGCTGGCAAGTGGATAATACTTGTGCTAATTGACTTTTTTCTCCTTGTTTTGCTGATTCTTCATACGCAACCAAGACTGTGTCATATGAGTCAAATTGCGCAATGATTTCTTGTGTTTTTTCCACCAAAGAAACACTTGGTGTCTGCTGCCGATGCGATTGCTCCGCCGCTTCTGTGGCAATTTTTTGTAATCTTTTTTCTTTGGCTGCTCTTTTTTTGTGGTCCCATTTGACAACGGAAGTTTTCGCAGGAAAGCCGATAAACTGATTGCCACCTAGCTCCGTGCCTTTTTGAACAATCCATTCTAACTTGTCCCCTTTTGGTAACCCACACGCAATCGTCACTTCAATTGGCAATTCTTTGTCCATTTCTTCTTTACTAATTTCTTTAAAGTAAACAGATGTTGAATCAATTTCCACAATCTCAGCTAAAATGGCAGTTTTATTTTGAAATACTAAATAACAACGATCATTCGGCGTCATTCGCATAACTCGCACAATATGATGATAGTTTTCATCTGCGACTTTATACAAATCTTTTTCTTGATAATCTTCTTTCATGAAATACCGTTGCATTTTACTCTTCCTCTGGTTTCTTCAAGATAATCGCATACCAATCGCCTTGATTAAAGAGTTGGTCCACCACAAAACCGACTTTCGTTAGTGCTTCTAAAACCATTGCTTTTTTATCTTCAATAATTCCAGAAATAATGAAGGTACCGTCTTGTTTTAGCAAACGCCAAGCATCTTCAATCATTAACACAATAATATCTGCCAAAATATTTGCGACGATTACATCAGCAGAATGGTCAATCCCTTTTAGTAAATCATTGGCTGACACATGAACATCGGCCGCAATGGGATTTAAATCCATATTTTCTTTTGCCGCTGCAACTGCTACTTCATCTAAATCATATGCGTAGACGTCTTTAGCCCCTAAATAGCGACTTGCAATACTCAAAACACCAGAACCCGTTCCTACATCTAGAACTGTTTCGCCACCACGTAAAACAGTTTCTAAAGCTTGCAAGGTTAAACGAGTCGTTGGATGCGTGCCTGTACCGAAAGCCATGCCCGGATCCAATGTGATAATTTTTTCTGCTTCATCTTGTGCGTGATAGGCTTCCCAACTTGGCACAATCGTTAAGAATCGTGTGACACGGACAGGATGATAATATTTTTTCCAAGCAGTTGCCCAGTCGCTTTCTGCTACTTCACTAATTGTCATTTCGTTTTTACCAATGGATAAGCCGTACTCAGGCAAGCGTAAAATATTTTCTTTCATAAATGGTAAAATTTCTGGTAAGAAGGTTGTTTCAGGAAAATAAGCCATCACAATCGCCCCTTCTTTAATGTGGGTGAATTGCTCTTTATCTAAAATTTCCCCATACAGATCACTTTCAAAATTTTCAATGTCCAACGCATCTTCAATGGCCACGCCACTTGCGCCAGCTTCCATCATAATGTTTGAAATTGCTTCAACTGCTTCGCTAGCCGTTTCTACTTTTACTTCTGTCCACTTCATGTTCTCACCTCTAAATTAATAACTTGGATACGCAATCCATTGTTCTTTTTCTGTTTCTGCCATTTTTTTAATCATCGCTTCAAAATCTGCTGGCTCCCAATGCAATTCAAAAACTTCCGCTGTTTCATCTGATAAAAAGTCTAACAAATCACTTTGCCCTTCATCTAAAACCACTTTTAAATAGTGAATGAATCCGTCTAAAACTGCTTTGCGTAGTCCTTTCTTTCCTTCATAAGGAATTGTGACTAAATAATCTTCATCATCAACGACTGACTTTTGCGGATTGTAAAATAACAAGCCATCTTCAAATTCAATAAATGCTTCTTCTGAAAGCGTACCATCAACATCATCAATTGCCACTTGCTCATTGTTTTCTGCATATAAACGAACAATAACTTCGATGGTATGGTTTTTACGATCCCAATCAAGTCCTACTTCGTAATCTGCTAAGTGTTTTTCAAGTTGTTCCTCTAAGTATGTGAGCATTGTTGTTTTTTTCATTTTCTTCATCCTTCCAGCCAAAATCTATTTGGTCTACTGCTGTTCTTTTTTGTTTAGAAATATATGGATTGCCAGCCACGACGTATCTTAAAGGCAACTCTGTCCAACGACCTTTATTGGGAATTCCAATTCGTGGTAGTGCCTCAATTTTTTTCGGGAATTTTCGTTTTTCTGGCACGAGCCGTAACGAACTAGAAAAAATCGACTGCCCATATAATTGCTTATCAATTCCTAAGGCTGCAACTAATTTACCTGGTCCATTGGTCAATTCCACGCCTTGACGTCCTTGGCGATTTTCAATCATTTTGTCGACACCTTCAACAGGTTCAATCGCGCGGATCATCACCCCTTGTGGTTTGCCTTGTTCTTGTGTCACCATATTTAAAATTAAATGCGTGTGCATAGTATATAAATAAATCGTGCCTGGTTTGTCATACATGGCTTGTAAGCGTGGCGTTTTTCTCAAGCCAAAGCTATGGGCCGCCTCATCATCAGGACCTAAATAAGCTTCTGCATCCACAATGTACCCACCTAAAACGCCTGTTGCTGTTTCGTGCTCTAAATACATCCCTAACAAGTATTGTGCCACTTCTTCAGTTGTTTTTGTGTTAAAGATATTTATCGTTTCTTTCATTTCTTTCACCACTCCCTATCATACACGAAACCTTCCGCTATATCCATCTAAAACCCAAAAAACCACCAAAAAGCGAATGTACGTTCTTTATGTTATAATAAGATGATTATGAAAAAGGAGGTCCTTTTATGCAACAACCTTTAGCCTATCGAATGCGACCTCGTCACTTAGACGAAGTAGTTGGTCAACAACATTTAGTCGGCCCTGGTAAAATTATTCGTCGGATGGTCGAAGCCAAAATGCTTTCATCGATGATTCTTTATGGGCCGCCTGGTACTGGTAAAACCAGTATTGCCAGCGCAATCGCTGGTTCAACAAATTATGCCTTTCGCATGTTGAACGCGGCCACAGACACCAAAAAAGATTTACAAATCGTTGCTGAAGAAGCCAAAATGAGTGGCACAGTGATTTTACTGCTTGATGAAATTCACCGATTAGATAAAACAAAACAAGATTTTTTGCTCCCTCATTTAGAAAACGGACGAATTATTATGATTGGAGCCACTACCGAAAATCCATATATCACAATTAATCCTGCGATTCGTAGTCGTACGCAAATTTTTGAAGTAAAGCCCTTAACAGAAACAGACATTCAGCAAGCGATTCAAGAAGCCTTAACCGATAGCACACGTGGCTTAGGCGATTATCCTGTCCACTTAGAAGAAAAAGCATTACAACATTTGACACGCGCAACGAACGGTGACTTACGTAGTGCGCTAAATGGACTAGAATTAGCTGTTAAATCAACACCCAAAAATGAACAAGGCGAAATTAAGATCACCTTACCGATTATTGAAGAGTGCGTGCAACGAAAAGCCTTAACGCATGATAAAGATGGCGATGCCCATTATGACGTGATTTCCGCTTTCCAAAAGTCGATTCGAGGAAGCGATGTAGATGCTGCACTTCATTATTTGGGTCGCTTAGTTGAAGCAGGTGATTTACCGATTATTTGTCGTCGTTTAATGGTCATTGCTTACGAGGATATCGGTCTTGGGAATCCTGCGGCCGCCGCTCGGACGGTCACCGCTGTTCAAGCCGCCGAAAAGCTAGGGTTTCCAGAAGCTAGGATTCCTCTAGCCAGTGTCGTCATTGATTTATGTTTATCGCCAAAATCAAATTCTGCAGTCACAGCGATTGATGCTGCTTTGGCAGATATTCGACAAGGCTCTGTGGGAGATGTTCCTGATCATTTACGTGATGCCCACTATGCTGGAGCCAAAGAATTAAACCGTGGCATTGGTTATCAATACCCACATAATTTTGAAAACGGTTGGGTCAATCAGCAATACTTACCTGACAAATTAAAAGAGGCACGTTATTACGAACCGATTGATATTGGTAAATATGAACAAGCCTTACATCAGCAACTCAAGCGTATCCAAGAATGGAAACAGAAAAAATAACAAAATAATACGCTTTCAAAAAAAGAAACAATCTCGTTGCCGATTTTGAGAGAGTATGCTATTATAAAGATGGTAAATCTGTGATGTACGCGTTGTCCTTTCACTGTGTTGACCGAACATTTTTATTGATATCTAGGGATCCTGCTTGTATCAAAGTTGGTAACATGCCTTTTCTTTTGGTAGTTCAATACTGCGATCGAGGAACCCACCTGCTTATCTTGCGGGTTCAATACTCTAGGACGATTACCGGCATCGACGGATTTTACCATTTTTATGAAGATTTCTAAACAATTTGCTCTGGCAAGTTGTTTTTTTTTGGAGGACAAGATGATTCGTATACTCGTACTATTACTCGCCGTTGTCACAGGCGTAGCCAGTTATTATTTGATGAAGAAAAGTGCAGCTTTTTTACCACTCTTAAAAAAAGAAACTGCAACAGAAAGTCAACAGTTTATCGAACGTTTTGGGCGTTATTACTTGATTATCGCCATTCTAGGTGTTCTAGCGGCTATTTTTAATCGCCCGTTATTGTCAATTGGTTTTATCTTTTTTGTTTTATTACTTTCAACGTTGTTTAGTTTAACTTTTGCAAAAAAAATGTCATAAAAGACGATGAATTTAAAGAGGTCGGGACAGAAGTGTTTAACTCCGAGAAATAAGAAGGAATTTCCGAAAATTGTTCTTTAATTTTTGGAGAATTTCGGCTTATTTCCGAAGGAGTTGCTTCTGTTTCCGCCGTTTATCAATTTTTAAGCCTGGGACAAAAATCCAAAGTGATTTTTGTCCCAGGTTCTTTTTTTACAAAAAAATGCCAATATTCAGAAAAAAAGAAGCGGTTTCAGTTTCTTTTTTTCTTTGTTTGTTTTACAATTATTATAGAAACAATTAATGATTTTTTTACGCTGAAAGGAGCGGTTATTATGTTACAACAATATCAAAAAATTATGATAGCAATCGATGGTTCTGACGAAGCAGACTTAGCCTTTAAAAAAGCGGTCAACGTCGCTAAACGAAACGATGCTGAATTACTATTAGCACATGTTGTTGATACGCGCTCTTTCCAATCAGTGTCCTCTTTTGATGGTGCGCTAGCAGAAGAAGCAATGTCAATGGCAAAAGAAACCTTAGACACCTACCAACAACAAGCGGTAGATATGGGACAAACAAAAGTCTCTAGCGTTCTAGCCTATGGTTCTCCTAAGAATATCATTGCCAAAGAATTACCAAAAGAATACAACATTGATTTAATTATGTTAGGAGCAACTGGATTAAATGCCGTTGAGCGTTTATTTATTGGCTCTGTCTCTGAATCAGTTATCCGTAACGCTAGCTGCGATGTTCTCGTTGTACGGACGGATTTAGACAACAAATTACCAAAAAATGAAGAAAAATAAAAAATAAGAAAAAACTGAGCCAACTATCACTTTTGATAGTTGGCTCAGTTTTTTCTTATTTACCTATTAAGCACACCTTGTGAGAGTGTCTCACAAGGTGTGTTCGTTTAATTATTTTAGACGTTCTACGTCACGGGCAATCATTAACTCTTCGTCAGTTGGTACTAATAGAAGCTTGATTTTTGAATCATCAGTTGAGATAACTGCTTCTTCACCGTGTACATTATTTTTGTCATCATCGATTTCACAACCAAACCAAGTCATGCCATCAATAATATCTTTACGAACACCAACTGCATTTTCACCGATTCCAGCAGTAAAGACAATCGCATCAACGCCATTCATAACAGTGACATAGCTACCAATGTATTTACGAATACGATCGATAAAAATGTTGTATGCTGTTTGAACTTCAGGTTTATCTAAGTTTGATTGAATATCGCGCATGTCGCTTGATAAACCATTTGTTAAACCTAATAAACCAGATTTTTTGTTTAAAATATCAACCATGTCTTGTACATCAGTCAAGCCAAGTTTTGTCATTAAATAAGGCAATAGTGACGCATCAACATCCCCTGAACGAGTCCCCATTGTAACGCCAGCAAGAGGAGTGAAGCCCATTGATGTATCGACTGATTTACCACCATCAACTGCAGTGATTGAAGCACCATTACCTAAGTGACAAGTGATAATTTTTAAGTCTTCAATTGGACGACCTAACATTTCTGCAGCACGTTGAGAGACATAACGATGACTAGTTCCATGTGCCCCATATTTACGTGCAGCAAATTTTTCATAGTATTCACGCGGTACACTATATAAATAGTTGTGTTCTGGCATTGTTGTGTGGAACGACGTATCAAAGACTGCCACGCTAATGATTTCTGGTAAGATATGTTTAAATGCTTTAATCCCCATCGCATTCGCTGGGTTGTGTAAAGGTGCTAATTCAGATAAAGCTTCAATTTTTTCTAATACTTCGTCTGTAATAACAACAGAATCTTTAAATTCTTCTCCACCAGCAACTACACGGTGACCAACACCAGTAATTTCATCATAAGAACCTAAAATGTTTAAGTCGATTAATTGGTCTAATAACATTTTTACTGCCACTTCATGGTTATCAATATCAACAATTACTTCATATTTTTGTCCTTCACCATATTTAATTGTGAAGATAGAATCTTTTAAGCCAATACGTTCAACGATTCCTTTAGCGATCACTTCTTCATTTGGCATTTGGTATAATTGCCATTTTAAACTTGAACTACCTGCATTAATTGCAATTGTTTTAGACATAATTTTCTCCTCTTCGTTACTATTTTATTTTAAATTTGAAGCTTTCCAAGCTTCAAATTGTTTAAAGAACTCCGTTACTTTATTGATATCTTTCAAAGAGGCAAGTTTTGCTAACAAAACTTCCTTCACTTGCTCAGCATCTGCACCCTTGTTTTGAACAAGCAAGATACTTTTACGTGATTGTTCTGACTTAAACAATTCATCAGGTAACTGTATCATTCCTTGTAAATAGACATTTTTTGTCAACCAATTTTTAAAGAATTCACTTTGCTCAGTCTCTAAAATATTGGTCGGGATTAAGAATAAGCCAAACCCTGCTGGCTTCACGTATTTCATGGCTTGTTCCATTAATAAATGATGCGCATAACTATGGCCTTCCTCCGCAGCAGCAGCAAATCCCTTTGCTCGCTCATCATTTGGATAATAGCCAATCGGCAAGTCACTTAATGCTAAATCAACTGGATCCAATAACAAATCTTGCAATCCGTCTTGATGGAACAACTGAATATTGGCTTGTGACCAAGCATTGTTCACAGAAGATACTGCCAAAAGTGTTTCATCGATATCCACACCATAACCAGAAACTTTGTAACCAGCTGTTTCAAGGTTCAGCAGAACCGTTAACAGTAAATTTCCCATTCCTGAAGCAGGATCTAAAATTTTTAATGGCTCTGATTTATTTGTTAATTGTTCTACTAAATAAACAAACAAAAAGCCAATACCGTCTGGCGTCAATTGATGATTTGCTTGAAGCTGCTCTTTTCTCGTTCCTTTTAACAAAAGTAATTGGGACAAGCGTCGCACATCTTCAGGAGCTAAATCAATTTTTTTAATCGTATGATACAGCGTTTCTAATTGTTTCACTGTCTCTGGATTAGGTACTCCGTCAAGTACTCGTACTTGAAAATCATCTAAAATATTTTCACCATTTTCAATATACGCATCTAAAAAAGAAGTATCCAATGACTGTTGCAATAACTGGATTGCTTGTTCCATTGGCTCGAAAGCCTCTTCAATTTTTTCTGGGAACAAATTAGCACCTCTATTCTATTCAAAATGTAACAACTTCCATACCTGTTTTATTTTAACGAAAAAAGAAAGAATAATCAATGCCTTTACTGTCTTTCTTCTAAAATCTAATAATTTGTAGAAAAACAACGCTATTCCAGCATTGTTTCCGCTTTTTTTTGATGAGAAACTCTCTCTTGATATTGGTATTTTCGACCAGATTTGTTTAATAAAACAGTTATTCTTAATTGTTCATTTTTATATGTATAATCGAGGGTTACTTGCTCGTACATGAGCTTTTCTTCTGTTTTTAACTTTCGTCTATTTTGTTTAACATCTGCAAGAAATAAATGAAGGATACTTTTCCCTGCATAGTATTCCTGGGTAGCTTGCGTAAATTTTTGTGTTAACTGACGTTCTTCTAGTAACTGAAGGGCGAGAAAACTCATCAAATAAACAAAGGCCATGGCCGTGAACAATAAGTTTCCTGAATATTTTTGCCTCATTAAAATTCTCCCTTTATCGGAAAAAAACTATCAAATGTTTTTCCAGAAGTAAAAGTAACTTCCAAAGTAAACGATTGTCCTTCATTTTTAAACTGTCCATTTTTGATACCAATTAACAGCGGTTGATAGCCTTTACCATTGACTCGCTTAATAATTTTATCTTCTTTGATTTGAATTGAAATAGTCTTGTTTGTTTCTGAGTCGAGGAAAGAAATCTCTTGAGCAGAGCCTGTTTGGAAAACGAGCTTTTGACATTCTTTTTCTAATTGAATTAAAAAAATATGCCAGGATTTCGAATCATTGTTTTTCAAATATTGATTTCCGATAAAACTTTGTTGAATCATCAACTGAAACAATTGACACATACAACTTAAAACGACTAGTGCCACTAAACACTCTAACATTGTAAAACCCGCATATTTTTTATTGACCAATCAAAATCGCTCCTCTTGAATCTGTGACTTTTAGTATCCTTCTTCCCTCGTTCTCCATCAAAGAAAATCGGTAAGTTTCTCCTTGATATATCCGCTCTTTGAAACGTAAATCACCCGTCTGCTCTAAAAATAAAATTGCTTCGTATCCTAGACGAGTGCGCGTTAATTCTTGCTCCCGTTGATAATTTTGCTGAATTAATTGTGTAATAGTCAGGGAGAATATCCCTGCTACCACACATACAATACTAAAACTAACGAGACTCTCTAATAAAATAAAACCGCTATAAATAGTTAATTTTCTTCGTATATTTGCCACTCCCCATCTGAAATTCCGTAACAATTTAAGGAACAAAAACATCATACAATA